>Ga0222719_10000857_pt1 | contig 30248 bp, 40 predicted proteins | sample C33_34DmetaG_FD_165039 | JGI IMG/M metagenome (GOLD analysis project Ga0222719, IMG submission 165039) | Estuarine water microbial communities from San Francisco Bay, California, United States - C33_34D | ecosystem: Environmental > Aquatic > Marine > Unclassified | place: USA: California... | reverse complement strand
GATGCTGATTTTAAGTCTAATACAAGTTGATTAGTTGCCTCTTTTTCTGTTGTTGTTAGTGTATCACCACCACCCTCAACTGCGGTAAAGAATGCTTGTGCGTCAGGGTCATAAGGTGATGGAGGTGTAGGTGTCGTCTCACCAGCACCCATAAATATTGAACCTACCAATTTCATTTTCCTTGCTCCAACCTGTTGAGTTTGAGGTTGTGCTGACCTTCTACCTGTTCCTAATACGGGTCTAAAGTTTCTACCATTCCATCTCATAACTCTTATCTTTTGTATTTACCCATCAAATCTACCAACGCTTGTGAACCAATATATGCCACAGCAATGTAAGTCCAATCAGCAGAGTTTATATCACCTGAAAATGATAATATCGTAGCGATGAAAAAGACAAGTAATTTTCTACTCGCCCATTTACCTAAAAAGTTATCTATCTTTCCCATATTATTTTTTTTGGCTAAAAAGGGGAGGACCTAAACCCTCCCCATTATTATTGAATATCAATTACGCATTGAATGTGATACCAGCAAACGCTGTTGTGATATCGTCAATCTCTGCTGATGGTGAAGGTTCACCACCTGCTAAAACTAACGCATTCACACCATTAAGGTCAGTCAAGCCAAGACCTGAAACCATTGAACCACTATCTGCTGATAATCCGTTCTCTGGTGCTACTAACCAATAACGACCATTGTTATCTAAAACTACTGCGTAGATTTCATTTTGTTTAACCAACTCAAAGAAAGTGTTTCTCAATGATTGGTCTAATTTAGGGAAACTCAAAGTTAGTGTTGGAGTAAACGCCACAGATTGTGCCGTTGTGTTTACACTAATCGCTTCCTCAAAAGACGATGATGCTTTAGCAAGTTGAAACTTGTAGAAAGTCCCTGTCCCGCTAATTGATGTATATTTACCATCAGCGTCTTGTGTTGTAGATGAAATAGTATTACCACTATTACCCAAAATCCAAATTGCCTTCAATCCACCTAACGACGCATTACGACAATCTAAACTATAACCTTCTGTAATAAAACAAGACATATTATTTATTTTTTAATTTAATTTATTTGTTATCGTGCTACCACGAAAGAAGCGATATCAAAAATACCAACTCCGTAAGTCATACGACCGATTACCTTAACTACATCCTCACCTTCATCGTAGAACGCTTTGATAGACATACCATTGCTATCAGTTGAGTTCATACCAACTTGGATATATGAAGCAGGACCAGCATACATTGTAGAAGCAGGGACACCTTCACTTGGGATTACAGGAATACGAGTTCCAGGTGCGTATACAACGAACTCTTGTCCTTCCATAGCACCTGCGTCGTCAAACGCAAATAAATTAAGTGTGCTGTTTTCTCTTAATGAGTTTACATAAGCACGATAGTCAGAGTAATTTAACATTACTGCTAAATCGTTTCTGTGAATTACATTTGATGGGATATTCTCAATCAATTTAGCAACGCTGTCTACTGAAGCAGCAGAGTAAGTGATTTGAGTAGCACCATTACCAGTAACGATTAAAGCGTCAACACCATTGAAATCATCACCACCTGCTTTAGTTGCTTGGAATAATTGGATTTCCATTCTGTTAGCCATTCTGTTAGCAACATCTTGGACTAATTGTGCCTCAAATGGCACTTCCTCTTGGAAATTAGTTGCTCTTAATCTCTGTGTTAAGAATACATCGTATAATTCGTAAGGACAAAGTTGAAGATTTACCTTTTCTGTTGCCGTCTCAATCAAAACTTGGTCTATTGTAGTTGAACCAGTTGAGTTAAACCCACAAGATTTTCCGTCTTGGAATACCAATGAGTTAGTCATAAAAGGCACTTTTTCAGTCCCTCTAATGTTTGCTCTTACCGACGCATAGCGTGGTAGAGTAAGACCTAATACTTCTTTCAACAACATTTCGTCAGCACTCTCGCGCGTCCATGCTGCTAAACCTGTTAGGTCATAGTCAAAGTTGAAATTTTTTTTCATTTTGATAATTATTTTCTATTTTAATTTATTATTTCTGAATATGTTTTTTCAACATAGTCAATCTGTAATCTGAAAAGTTTTCTTTAATATCTTTCTTTTCAGTTATGCCCTTGTGTTGTGGGGCGGACTTGAATGCCTCAACCTCGTTCTTTACCTCCTCAATGTGAGCGGCAAAATCAGCCGATTGTGCTTCCATAATTTTTAACATCGTTTCAATAGAGGACTTGATGTTATTTAATTCCTCCTCAAAATTAAGTTCAGTTGTTTCCTCTGCCATTTCCTCGTCAGCAGTAGCACTTTCGTCTACTACATCTGCTACATCCTCACTATCAGGGACACGGATTTCAATAAGTGTTCCTTCCTCGTCTACAACAACAACATAACCATCTCTCAATGTGTGCTCGCCAGCAGGTGCTGGTGAAAGTGTTGCGTCGTCAGCGACTACATAGATTTTGTCTCCCAACTCAAACTCACCTTCTTTATCGTTGGTGATTTTTGTGCCGTCAGTCAATTCTGTAGTTGCGAACTCTTGTGTAGTTGTCTCGGTAGTTTCAGATGAAAACTCCAAACCTAACATCGTCTTAATCTTGTTGATTGCTTCTGATGCGTTCATAATTCTAATCTACTTGATTTAATATGTTTATTACCTTATTCAATAAATACTCATCAGCCTTTTGTGAATTGAAACTCATATCAAATAGTCCCTCAACACTTACTGCTTTGATTAGACCTTTCTTTACATAATTTTCCCATAGGTCATCATTCTCCACTTTATATCCTACAACCCACGAACCTGAAGGGACATCCTCACGGCTATAACCATAGTCATAAATCTTATCCTCCTCGTCTCCGACTATCCAACTCTCTACAAGCCAGATGTCGTCAAACTTTGTGTCCGTATGTTCGTAGTTCACAAACTCTGGCTTCGTTCTACCTTCTGCCAAAAACTTGTGGGCTCCTCGTTCAATAGCCTCTTTACTAAAACGAACGAAGTATTCACCTTCCCCTTCCTCATACCTTCTAATCAATTTATTAGGTATCATCGCAGGTGCGTAAATCATTCTCTTTTCATCATCCAACTTAAACTTGTGTTCCGTCTTAAACTCGTTGGAGTTTCTTGCTCTACAAGGTCTGAATGCTTCATCACCCATATAGTCAACTTTTTCGTAGATACCTTCACAACCCATAGCCGTTGATTTGGATTTAGCCTCTACCTCTGAAGTATAAACAGGGACACCCTGAAGGAAACCAATAGGTAAATCTTTCAACAAGATATCCTCATCATCCTCTTTGGTGTATGGTTGTAGATTTTCAGTATCATAAGACATACTTTCCTCTCTAACGACTTGAGGGTTTCTTTCCCTTCCAACCTGTGCTGGTTCGTTTGTTTTACCTGCTTGACCTGGTGCGTCTAATACACTACCCGCCTTTTTGGTTGCTCTTTGTTTGTTATTACTAACTCTTTCACCAGGGTCTAATGATAACTCAAGGAAGCGATGGCGACAATTTGCGCCACCTTGATAAATAAAGACATCAACTGACGCACCTTTGGGTCTTGGGATAATCTTTCTATCACTATCTTGTGAGTTTAATTGTGCCGATAATAGTTGTAGGTCCTCAAACCTCCATACTAATTGTCTCTTACCCATCATTCGTCTACAAAACTCCCTTGATGTTGGGATAAGGTCTGGTCCCCCTTGAGGACCGATAGCGTATACATACCTTCTTAACCTAAATGGTGTATCCAATAATGATGGTTCGTTTGGTTTTGATGTTAGAGTATAGAATTGTTCCTCCGTGATTTTCTTTTCACTGAAACTATCCTTGTATTCAGAAACGATTATAGAGGGGTCTATTTCTCTTGCTTCTGTAATTACATAACCCATATCTAAAAGGTCTTCTAACTCCATTGTATCGTCCCACAGATACTCCAAATCGGGTCCACCTAACCCTATTCTTTCAAGGAATACATCAAAGTCATATACGACACCTTCAACCTCAAAATCTCTTAATACATCAATGGCAACTTTGGCTCTGTTCTCAAGGTCCTCAATCTGTAATAAGATTTCAATAACCCCTTCAATCATTGCCTCATCAGACCTTCTTTCGTTTTCCAATGCTTGTTCGTAATCCTCGTGTGTTTCACAAGGGTGCCATACATCACCCATCTTGTGGGCTCCTTTACAACCCAATCTCTCGGCTTCAATAAGTGCGTGTGTTTCATCGTGTGAAAAGTCATCAGGTTTCTGTGTCTTTCTCATATCACCATCAATGTATTGACCTACAACCTTTCCATCCTTCGTTTCAATCAACGCCACGGGTCTTTCCTCCGTTGCGGTAAGGGTAAGGTCCGTATCAGGGATTTTAACCTCTCCTTCAACTCGTATGTCCTTCACTTGACCTCTACCTCTATCGGCATCATCACCTCTACCAGCATAAGTCCACGATACATAATCACCAACAGATATTCCCATAGCACTATCCACAAAGTCGTGGGTGATAGGACAACCACATTGGGACGACATCCTTTCGTTTCTGATTTGTTCTAACTTTCTTTTAGCATAGGCTATACCTTCATCACCACCCCATCCTAACCAAGCGACATAACCCTTGTCCTTCCAAGGCGTCCCTTCGTATTCAGGGTTGATTTCAGCATTTTGTCTGTGTCTCTCAAACGCAGACATTCTGGCGATTGTTTCCTCACTGATTTTTTCTCTATTACATAATTGATTTGCTCTGGCTAACCCTGTTGGGGTCATTCCATCAACCTCATCCCTTCCGTGTTCGTCAATCCATCTTAAGACCTTACATGCGTTTTCTGATGCCGCCTTTGGGTAGTCATCATAACTCTCAAATTGTTGTTCTGTTGAATTGAAGTAAACCCAATCAACCTCCGTCGCTGGTGAAAAGACAAATCCTACTTCATCAATACGAGTTTCCCCTGAAAGGAATGCGTCAATATCTAAATCAATAATCTTAATCATAATCTATAAATAGTTAAACTTTTGATAGTTGTTGTAGCCTCTTGTTTATACTCTGACTACGGGTTATATCTTGTTCCAATACATACGCCTTGATTGGTGTTCTATTGGTCTTGTTGATTGCCTCAATCAATCTCTCGTCATCAAACGATGAAGCCACCATCGGAGCACCACCACTACTAATAGAAACCTCGTTGAGTAATCCACGATAGTCAATACTACCTCGTCTGTTGATAACAGCCTCACCACCTTCAGCAACGACACCACCACCCGCTAATGGGATACCATTATTTTCGTGTGTTGGACCTTGTAATAGACCACCTCGTGCTAACGACCTAACTTGATTGATTTGACTGGATACGATACCCACTTGAGCCACACCAAGTGCTGCGGTAATACCTGCTAATATCTGACCGATAACAGGTCCTTCAGCCAACGCTTTGGTTATCGCTTCGGCAACATTGGCTACCGCTTGTATACGGGTAAGTTGTAATTGTGCTAACTGACCCTGTTTGGTGATTTCTTTTCTTTGTGCCTCATATTCCTCTTGGACCTCAAGTCTCTTTTGGTTCGCTTCCTCACTATCACCAACGATTTGGTCTAATATTCTTTCCTCCTCCTCTTGTAGTAAAGTAAGTTGGGTGGATACATACTCACGGAATACTTGAACCCCCGTCTGTGCTACTTGAGCCACCTGTTGTAGACCATCAGAAATACCTTCAATAAGACCCTCTGATGCTTCCTTATCCTCTTGTGCGTCTTTGTCTCTTAATTCCTTTTTCTTTGCGTAGAATGCTTCAATAACAGCAATCTTTTCCTCCGCTGTTAAATCCTCAAGGAATACACCCTGTTGAGCCAAATAGACCTCAAGGTCAAATATATCCTCTGCGTCAATCTTTCTTTGGATGAAGTATCCCCTTCTGTTTTCTAAACCAAGTTTAGTAAGGGTGTCGTCCAATTCTGCTAACTCCGTTCTATTGTAGAATTGGTTATCAAACAAGTCGTCATCTTTTTGTAAGATATCCGAGTAGTAATCCGTCAATAATGCGGTATTCTGTAATACAAAGTTTTTATACGCATCGTTCGTAGTATTGAGGACTTGTAGTTGTCCTTCTGCTAAATTGTCTTGGAGTTTCTGGCTCTCAAACAATACACCTCTAATCTGTTCCTCTTGGACTACGATAGCCGATGCTAATTCGGTGATGGCTTTTGTTCTTACCTCGGCAATCCTTAAGGCTTCATCAGCCGTCTTACCTTCAGCAATCAATCCATCAAATATCGCCTTCTGTATTTTTGCTTCAACTGCTGCCAAATCATCTGACCCGTTCAATAACGCATCTTGGTATCCTTTTGTCGTTTGGTCTAATAAGACAATTTTACCATTCACCTCATCAAATATGACTTGACCCGTTTGGATTAGTTGTGATTTCAATGCGTTGAAATAACCTACATCACCCAATGTATCGGTAATAGGTGGAGTATCAAGTAATAATTGTTGGAAATTAGAGTATTCTTTGGTTAGAGTTTGTAATGCTACGAATGCCTCAATGGTAATTTTATCATCTTGGACTAAATTAGCCGCTTCACGGGTAATGTCCCCAATGGTCTTACCTAACTCCTTTGTGCCTTGAAGTGCTGACTTTGATAATCTTTCCCTGAACTCATCGTATTGTGTTCCAAAGACATCGGCAGCACCTTTAACAATAACACCAAAAGTTTCTTTGACCGCTTCAGCAAATGTAGGGTCTCCCTTTTGTAATGCGATAAGACGATTATTCAACTCCTCAAGGTCTGTTAAAATCTTTGGTCTACCATAATTAAAGTTTAGGGCTTGTCCCAATTCTTGGATATTAGTAATCAACCTCTTAACATTCTCCTCCCTTTGTCTTAACAAATCTTGTAGTGCCTTTTCGGCTTTCTTGGTATTTTCCGTTTGTGTTTTCAATCGTTTAGCAGCGTCCTCACGCCCTTCATCAACATCTTGTTGAACCTCTAATTCTGCTCTTAACGCCTTTTCATATTCCTTTGTCGCAGCAGTGATTTGTTTTTGTATATCATTTTGTTTCTCTAATGAGTTAGTTATCGCAGTAGTTGAATTGGCAACAGCAACACTCACGGGGTTGTATCCATATAGTAAGTAATTACCCGCTTCCTCCCAAAAACTTAAATTATCGTCTAATGAGGTATTTTGTTGTTCTATCAATTCTTTGGTCTTTGCGACGATGAATTGTTTTAGACCTTCTGTTTTTGCTTGAGCGATAGATAGTTGAATGTTTCTTTCAATCGCCTTGTTTACCTTTTTCAATGCGTCCTCATTATCCAATTCAGCATCCTCTACTTCAGGGAGTATTGTTTTTAACCTATTCAGAGCGAGTTGTCTATCATCCAAACTGGCATTACCATCATTGATGGTCTTTTGTAATGCTAACAATTCTGTTCCGTATCCTGCGGCATCTACTTCTGCTTTCTCTATTGCCTTATTGACCTCCTCTTGGGCGTCAATCTGTTCCTCTTGTGATTTTATCAACGCATAGATACCAGCAGCGAGTGCGGCAACGGCTACCACAACTGCCCCAATAGGGTTAGCCGCAATAGTTGTATAGAATGCTTTGGTAGTCGCATTACCCGCAGCAGCCGCAAGGTTATACGCTTTCTGTGATATGGTCGTAGCAACCACTTGGGCTTGTAGTCCCGCTTCAGCAATCTGTCTGAACCCGATAGCCGCTGTGAGTGCTTGACTGACTGCCAGTTGGGCTTCGGCAACCTCCTCACTATCCACACCAAAAGCGGTGAGGGCTGCGGTAGCAATGGCAAACGAACCAGCAATACCCTCACCTAACTTTACAAATGCTTCTGCTTTGGCTTGTGGCTCTAATCCCTCAAACGACTTGTTTAAGGTCTTTAATTTACTTTCAGCATTCTGTAGTTCACCAGATAATTTCTTAAACTCTTGTGAACCTATTTCAGTCCCTTTGAGTTTTCCTCTTAATTGTTCTACTGCTGCTTCTAAATCGTCAATGCTCTTAACCGCTTGGTCCGTTCCATCAACTTTTAACTTAATTGCTACTTCTCTTGCCATAACTATAAATACTAATATTAGTAGGTGGATATTGTTGCGTATAGATTACCACTCGCAGGGAAATACCTTGTGATGTCTAATTCGTAAGAAACATTATCACCTGGTTGTGGTATCTGTAATACTCCATAACTATCATCCCCACTACTTGAACCAAATGTTAGTTGTATATTGTTTATTGAACCACCATAATTTCTATAAGTGAATGTCGCAATAATTCTCAAATTATTATTGTAGAAACCGACAGACCCACTACCCATAGCAGAGGTATTCACCAATGTTGCTGGTGGGTTTAGTTGTCTCACTTGTAAGTTAGGTTCAGTGATGTTGATACTATATGACCCCAATAGGTTCTCAAAATACCAAGACAACACATTTGGTGATGGTGAAGGGTAAGATTGGTTAGGTGTAGGGTTAAGGGTGTAATCGGGTGCTGGTGGTTGTTTATCGTAGAAACCCGTAATCTCCTTGAGTAAGGATACCTCCGTCAACTTTGGATTTACAAGGTCTGCGTCCTCAATCTTTTCAATCCTCCAAAAATTGTCCTTAATGAATATCTTATCATTTAACTTAATTTCACCGATATCTTTAGGTTCAAGGTAAAATCTACCTTCTAACCTTCTGGCTTCATTGGAGTATAAGTTTTCAATGTATTCCTGCCACCATGCTGAATATAGGTTGAATGAACTATATGGGTTTACCACATCATTGTTGTTGATAAAGAAATCCCAATAGTTTCTAAAGTTGAGGTCAGAAAAATCTGTATTATCAACATCGTTTAGAGTGGATAGGTGATTGACTGCGGGGTATGTATTCCATTCTACTTGTGTTCCACCACTACCCATATACCAACTACCTTGACCTGAACCATTGTCGTTCTTATACATAAATCTATTACCTACCCAAAAGAATATGTGAGGGTCTCCTGCTACAGGTTTCTCCAACCCGTTATCATCAACCTTACAAGTCCTTCCCATAATCACATAATCACTTCCTGGTATTGTATTCGTTGGGAATGGTCTGTAGGGTATAGACAACTCCTGTTCTCCCGTTAGGATGTTTGAGGATGCGGTGTATACCTTGTTTCCAAAGATGTTGTTGAAATTATCCTCGTAGTATTTTCCCAATACCTCATCACCCGCACTTTCATAGGTCCATATTACATCTTTAGATAAATTGAAATCCAAAGGTTCAACACGGAAACTACTATCAAAATCTATCTTTTGGGTCCAATCCTTTTTAACCCTATCCGTGTCGTTGTAGTAAGTATTCCAAGGCTCAATTCTCAATACCTTATCCACCTCGTCCTTCTGAATGGTAAGGTTAAACATCTTAACCAACGAATTGAAATAATCGGATACTGAAATATCTGGCATCTGTAATCTTACACTTACATTACTCGTTCCCTGTAATGATGGTGAGGTGTATAAATCCCACATCGGGGTCCCTTGTGTTTGATAACCAATAAAATATACACCACCTGTTGGAGCACCAGCACTATCAATAATCTCAAGGTATAATCCGACATACTCATTCGCATTTAACGAACCACCTGAAAAGAATACATTAGCATCTTGGTATCCACCTTGAATTGCCGCATACCCTGAACCAGGTGTTTGATAAAATAGTGTTCCGTTTACATCTATGTTGTTAGGGGTCGTAGATTTGTAAGCCTTGATACGGAAATAGGTAGGTGCGTATGATGATAAAACCTGCTTATACGAAAACTTTAAGTTGAAATAGTAATCACCCGATGTTGGGACATTGTAATAATTTTGGTAATCATCAGGGCTACTCGTAGATGGGTAATCATTATCCAATGTAAACATATTCAATGGGTCATAACCATCAGGGTCAAAGGTATTAAATACTAATGGTTTTCTCTTATCATTCACATTCCACAAATAGGCAGTGTTAGGACCATAGACCTTGAACTTGTTTCTGTTCTCTGTGTCCTCGTCCTCCCTTGTAATACCAATGTTGTCTGTGTTGGATAAGGACATATACAACGACTTGAAATAGTCAGTATTGAAAAACTCACTTTCGTAAGTATATGATGTTGCGGAAAATACCCTATCCAATACTGACTTGAGTTGGATTGAGGGCTTAAAGTATTCCTCTGGCACTGCGTTGGATGCTCCACTGAATGAACTATCACCACTCAATGAAAAGGTAAACGATGGGTTATCATTACTATCGTAGATAAGACCATAATTGTATAGGGGATAAAGTATCTGTCCGTTGAATAGACCCGATGTCCCACCCGTATAACTCCACGATGTGGTGATGTTTCTGTAATCATTGTCGTGGTCCAAATCTTGGTAGTCAAGGTCGTCAAGGTTCAACCCTTGTATCTCTGAACTAAAGTCAGATAACTCGGTAAGGATGTATACCTCATACTCAAGGTAATCACCCGTATGGATAACAGCATTCAGACGAAGGAAACCCTCAAAGATAACAGCACCACCATTTTCTACCACACACTCAATCTTGGTAAGAGCATCAAAATCAATACCCACCACAGAGTAGAAACCACTGAATATCTGATTGTTGTTTTTAGTCCCTGGTAGGGTAAATGTCTTTGAGTATTTGTAAGATGAACTACCCAACTCTGTAATGTCCTCTTGGGATATTACAACTGAAATAGGTAGGTCGTCATATAAGTCCAAACCCAACCACTCACTATCGGGTTTTATTTTCAACCTTGTTTTCATCATATCAATTTAATGTTGTTAGAATATGTGTAAGTCAATTCCAAGTTTACAATCTCTCTATTACCTTTGTTCTTTCTAATGTAATCCGTTGAGGTAATGTTGATTGGAAATAAGGTCCCATCAGTTTCAATTAAGTAAACCTCTGGTGATGTATAACATTCCTCTAACCATACCATCGTGGCTTGATTTACAAACCCTGTGTTGATTACATGCGTTTCATCAATGGATACATTAAAGTCCGTTAGACCTCTACTAATCCTTGTCTTTTCAGGGTTTGATGAACCCCACGATACTGGTGATTGTTTGTAGGTCTGTCTTTCAATATTTAGACCCTCACCTTTTCTACGAGTGAACTTGTAATAGTCAAACGCTCCGTATCTGTTTTTCCATACGAGTTGTTTGTTGTTCCAATAATCACAATCGTATTCAATGTTAAATTGGAAGGTCTCTGATATTGCCGTCAATGAGGTGATTGGTGAACCACTCGTCTCAATAACATTAGGTGGACTTTCAGGTAATCCACCAAACTCAACATCATAACAGGCACCACAATCCGTTCCGTAATTTGTTCCTCCCGTGAATGCCTCACCACCAGGTCCACCCGATGCTGCTAAAAAGAAACAATCAGGGCTCCATTGGGAAATACCACTGGGCCAATAGTATCTTGTTGAGGTCTCACCCGTTGGATAACAAACGGGTATCTGATATCCAAACCCACAACTCTCGGCATAACCTGCCAAATAACCTGTAGGACATCCTACCGATGATGATTGGTTTTTACCTTTTAGTTTAACCTCATAATATTTTGTCCCTGTTGGTAATCCAATACTCTGTTCCACATTGTATGGACCCGATGCCACATTCACAACATTGTAAGTATATGCTGAAGGGATAATACCTAACTCATCATATCCTAACCCCGTAAGTCCCGTTAGAGGACCTCCACCATTCGTGGTAATGTTATCTAATGTCGCAGATGAAATAAGGACACCAGCGTCATCGTAGAAGGTGTATTCAACCTGATATCCATAAGATATAAGGTCATCACCCAACTCGTAGTTAAAGAATGATAAAGTGTGTCTGTCGTTGATACCCACATCAACAATACGAGGTGAGTTGGTTAAGAATAATCCTTGTTGGTATTGTGTTGGTGTTGTGTTTAACACATAAGGGGTATTCACAAAATCTTGTCTATTACCATAGATGTTTGTTGGGTAAGTCCCGTTGAATGATTTTTTAGTTTGTGATTGTAATGCTGGATTACCCGCCACATCATCAATACCACGATATGTTATTACCGCAGAGTTTGTGTCTGCTGCGTATTCCTCACCAAGTATCACATAATAGTTGATAACCTCTGTCTTATCAAAGGTTGAAAATCTTTCTGTTTGATGAATGTATTGTGAACTAATAGCATCGTTGATTTCAACGGATGAATTAGCGTATGTCTGTATAATATCACTAATGTCTATCACTCCCAAACCTTCAGGGTTAGGTGTTGATTTACCAGTGAATACTCTTGTTCCGTTCACATAAACCTCAAATACATATCTGTATTTAATTTGGTCTGATTTCGTTGAACTTAATGTATAAAACAACCCGTCCGTCATTGAGGGTTGTAGTGCTTCAGGTTGTCTTTCTATTGTAATAGCCATTATAGTATTAAATCTGCTTGGTCTCTACCAGTAAAGATACGGAGGTCTAAAAACTCCTCTATCTGTTCTGCGAATGCTTCACCAAACTTGTCTATCGCATCCTCCAAAGTTTTCTCAAGTGCCAACTCTGTAAAGTTAGTCCCTGCCGTTCCTTTCTTTGCGATACTACGACCAATCAAATAGGTCTGTTGTTTTAGTGAAGGTATCTTTCCGTTTATTGGTCTGAAGGATACGGGTTTATCCAATATCCAATTTCGTATTGCCATAACAGGTGGAAACTTACCAGGTTTCCTACCCTCGTCTACGAAATACCAGTAGTCCTCCATTATGATTACGAAACTTTCAGGGAACCCGTTAGCGTCGTATTCTACTTGTGGAGTAATGTAGTTGTATAGGTCCGATGTAGCAATCTTTGGTCCAATCCCTATCTTATTTGGGGACCCTCCATATCCTTTACTCTGCCACCCCTGCTTGAGGTAGTAGCGGACATTTTCAACCATCATATTTGCTATCTCGTCAAACATATTCTATTAGTGTGTTCCTTCAATAATGATTTTATTATTTACAACTACAATAGTAAAGATGTGTGGTCCAGTCGTTAATGAATTAGACGAGTTATCTGTGATTGTAAATCCAGTATTAGTTGCCGTTGAATTGATTGATACACTACCACCTGTTTGGTTATCTATTACCCAATGGTATACCTCACCATTTCTAACATCGTTGATTTTAAGGTTAAGGTTTCCCGCAGATACATCTGTGTATTGAACCATACCTAAACCACCCGTTAAGAATTGTTCGTTTGATATTGTTGTTGATACATTTGTAGCACTTTGGATACGACCCCAAGAATATAAGTTGTCGGTATGTAATGTTTGGTCGTATATTGTCGTTCTACCCGATGCCGCAATCAACGCACAGATGTCGTTTTCTATTGTCCCGTTTTGGACTGCCCCACCTAATACCTTGTATAAATAACCACCTTTGTTGGTTCCGTCAAAAGTAAGTCCGTTGTATGCTAATGCTGCGTGGTCGTTTCCACCATCGTTATTACAATTTAAGGAATAACCACCACCAGCGAAAGAATATCTTGGACCATTCCAACCACCTGCTTCTGCTCCAACACCAGCGGCTTTTTCACTATTACCACCGATGACGAAACCTTGTGTAGCAATTGCCGCATTTCTATTACCGCTCACTTGTGTTCCACCAACGGAAGCAAGAATTACACATTCCTCACCACCTACGATAGAAGGTCCGTTATACGAACCACCGATAAAGTGATTGTATCCACCCGTAATACTTACACCATCACAACCTGCTATTGCGTTATGACCTGCGGCTCCCGCTTGGATACTTGAACCTTGTGCCCCACCGATAAACGCATTTTGTCCGTTATCAATATAACATTCCATACCCGCAACAACTGCCGATGTGGTTGAACTCCCCCTAATAGATTGGAAATTAGCACCAAAACCATCTGCCGCTATTGAAATAGCATTTGTAAATGTGCCACTTTCTACAATATTATTAGTGTTTCGTAATATATCGTTTAAGTTTATTTTTTTAGTTTCTGCGAAACCACTATCAACTATGGCAATTACATCGTTAAGTGTGTAATCAACCGCTTGATTTAATTGTGAGATTTTTATGTCTGCCATAATATTATATTTTAATTTTGTTCTGTTCTAATTGGGTCATTACCCTCTGTTATTATTGTATCACTATTTTCTGCCAATAATCTAAATGTGATTATCTCTGATGGTGATGGTGTTATCGTTGGAGTTATACTCGGTGTTGGAGTGATTGTATTTGTCGGAGTGATTGTCGGTGTAGGTGTCTGTGTTCCCGTTGGGGTCAATGTAGGTGTTAATGTTGGAGTAGCCGTTTGTGTAGGTGTAAGAGTTGGTGTAGCCGTTTGTGTAGGTGTAATTGTTGGTGTAGGTGTAATTGACGAAGTAGGTGTCGGTGTAGGAGTTGGTGGGATACAAGTATCGTAGTAAACAATATTACCTTCCGTTGATGCCGAAGCAACAGCAATTCCACTACCCGTATTCTTTGCTATAAAGAAATCAGTATCCGATGGTATTAAAGAACATTTCTCTGTTGAATAAGTATAAGTTGTTCCCGTATTTTGCCACCAATTTCTACCATCAGCCTTGAAGTATAATCTTATGTATTCTGTAGCACCTGCGTAGTAGTTATCACATGCCTCTTGGAATGTAGACCCTGAAACATAAGTTTCTCCGTTCTGATATTCAGACGATGAATTACCCGTAAGAGAAATATAGAATTGATTTACATTGTCCTTCAGTAGATTACTTGTTGTTGATATTTCACTACCATCTGAATAATGTTCTAAAATATCAACAGAATAGAATGGTGGGATAAACCCTTGTCTGATGTTTGTATATGTTCTACCTGTGATTGTTGGGTCAGTATTGACTGGTGAACCAAAACCATATCCCAAATCCTCCACTTCTTGTGGGTCCAAATATGTCTTAAATCCAGCCCAAGTTGAACCTGTTTGTATAGGCATTTTGTAAACTTGACTTTCCACATTCATTGGATTACCACATTCGTCTTTCTGTCCGTCCCATACAAATTGATTTACCAATGTTTCAATATCACCTGTCTCCAAGTTTTGGATATACGCTTTAGGGTAATATTCATCCCAAGTGTATAAAGATGATGATGCGTTAAATGCTTTGTATCGGATATCTAAAGTAAGTCCCTCAATGATTGGGTTTAACTCACATACCTCAAGGTAATCACTTACCCTAAAATTGAATGTCGTTGCCACTCCCGCAAGGACATCGTTAAATCTTTCTTGGAAAGGTTGTGATGATAAGGTATCATCAATCTCTGCGAAATACATAAAGTCCTCATTCAACTTGAATAAAGACATTAGGTCCCTTGATATCATAGACATCTGTGATATGATGGATACTGCCCCTTCAAGGTCATCGTTCAATCTATCAGCAAAGAATATCTGAAATGAAAATAGTGAACTATTCTGTTCGTAAGTTATGGGACCTGGCACCACAAAGAGTAATGGATAAAGGGGTGCTGTGTTTTCCACATCCTTACCAAAATCTACTAAATTACCAAACCCAAATGAATTGATATTAGGATGTCTATTGGCGAAATCCCTTAATTTATCAATGAGTTTTTTATATGTTATATCTTGCTCCATTACCTGCGTGTTTTGTTTTTCATCTTTTCAATCTCTCGTCTTTCAGCCTCGTTTCTATCTTTTATCATTGATAAATAGTTTAGACATAGGACGAGTGATTGTTTGTTTATTTTTTCCACCTTTGTAATGTCCTCTTTACATAACGACATAAGGCAAGACCAGTAAAACCTTGATACAATTTGGATAGGTGGGTCAGAGGGTTTATCATCCTCAACCTCGTCAACGCCTTCTCCTTCGTCCTCTGATACTCCAAAGAAGCCTTCATACTTTCTGTATATGCTTTGACGAGATTGAAAAAAAAATTGGAAACACCCCAAAAGTAATCTACGGGTAGGTCCATAAATAACTCTGCTCTTTCCAACATTGTATCGTGTTCGTATTCCTCAATCTCAAATCCCTTATCTGTTTTCTTGGTGATGGGTCTATACATAAGTGCCATAATCTTATTCATATTCTTTTCAACACCATCGGTGGTTAGAAACTCAAGGTCCACCCATCCACCAAAGTTCAGGGTTGTTATCTGGCTCATCAATCCATACTCCACTCCATCAACCTCTATCTTGGTCTGTAATCGTTTATCACCACCTCCCAAATACTTCTCCACCAAAAAGTGAAAAACAAAGTCCATATCCTTCTTATTAGCGTATTTGATTTCATCCACTTCCAAATCGGTGATGGCTCTAACAAAACCTACAGGGTCTGATGCCGCATCTATTTCCCTCAACTTTTGATATTGTCTAATCGTCAGTCGTTCAGGTAGTGTGATGTCTTTTTTTCCTACTTTTAATTCTATCATACTATTATGTATTTTCCTCTGTTTATCAGGTTGTCTAAAAATTGTAATACGACATACCTTAATGCGTCCAATGCGTGGTCGTCCCCTATTGGAATGTTGGTAATGTTCCCACTTCTGTCTTTCTTAAACTTGTAGTTGTTCCATTCCCTGATTAGGTTTTCACTATCCTCCTTGATAAGGATATTAAAACTTTTCATTTTTTGGATACCATAAAGAATTGACCCTGAACCTTTTTTTACTCCTACCACTCGTAGACCTTCCCTGTTTAACTCTTGGATACTCTTTGGTTCACTACTATCAGCCACCACCGCATCGTCCCTTGTGATACCTTCTGTTTTGATTAGGTGGGCTAAATCTTGGTTGGTTAAACCCTTCTCGTATAGGACCTCCTCACAATATAGGGTCTTACCATCTACGGATACCTTGATGACGGCTGAAGGGTCTGAACTATAACCATAGTCAATCCCGTAGTATACCTGTTTAGTTTCTGGTGCTTGTGTGTAAGTTTGGACCTCTGTAAAGATTTTCTCTCTTGGTTCAACAATCCTTCCTTCTGAATAAATCTCATACAAATCAGGGTTGGTGAGTTTGAGGTCTCTAATTGCTTTCCTTGTCCTTTCATCCAAGAAACTATTTTGTCTCCAATTAGAAATAAGTAATTTCGCATCCTCCCTTTCCTCATACTTGAGTATCCAATGGTCTGGTGTGAGTTCAGGGTTATACGGACACAATACCCATTTAGATAAACGGATATTCAATTGCTCGTAAGGGTCAATGTCTACGGAGTTGACCTCATCTACCATTGCGATATCTGATTTCATCCCCTTTAACCTTGAGGTGGTATCATCCATCCCCACAAACCTAATCACACTTTTATTTGGGAATGTGTAGGTATTATCTACCTTGTTAAACACTCCCCAATCCCACACTTCCATAGAGTTCATTATATCCTTGAAATCTACGAGTATGGTATTCTTTAATGATACTTGTGTAGCACGGGCTATTGTCGCTGATAGGTTTGGGGTCTTAAGACATTCTATGATAATATATTGTAGGCATGCTATTGTTTTTCCGCTCCTCGTTGACCCTCTTAAAAAAATGTATCTGTATCCCTGATTTACTGCCTCATCAATATCTGCGAATACTTCAGTTGCTTGTATCCTCATAGGTTTCAATCAGTTTGTCTACAAACTCAATCATCGTAAATCCTTCTCTTTGAGCCATTTGTTTTAATTTATTTCTACTATCGGTTTTTACCACCATCATCTTGGTGTCGTATTCGTATGTCTTATTCTTACTTTTTACCTTCATCGTCTTTTGGTTTTATGATATCTACTTTAATTTCGTTGATGTTGTTTATGGGGTTTCCGTCTGTCTTAACATCTATGTGTTGTTCGTCTTTCCAATCACTATCCCTGTAGACATTCTGTAGGTAGTATTTCATAAAGGTAGTGTTAAGACCTTTTGCTCCTTCCTCACCCCATTTCTTTCTTGCCACATCTATGAACCATTTTTCTGATAGTTCAAGTGCTTCATTTATAGTGCGTCTAAACTCGTCAGACCTATCCATCAATCGGTATAGTGTTTTACGACCGATACCCAACTCAACGGCAAAGTCCAACTTGTTCTTTCCTTCCCTTCCTAAATCTAAAATTACCTCTTTCCAATTTTCAGGGAATGTTCCTCTTTCCACGAGTAATTCTACACTAAATGGTTTCCTTCCTGTTTTCATCGTAGTTTGTGGTAATCAAATAGTTTATTCAATTCGTAGTCAGCCTTCTTGTAATCTACCTCTACGGAGTTTGGATAGGCTTGGTAATACCAATACCTCACTTGTTGTCTTTGCTCCGTTGTGAAGTATTGTATGGACTTATCACCAATGATATCTACATACTGATTATAGATGTCTTGGACCAACCACCTTTCTTGTGCTCTGTTCGCTATTCCTTTCGTTGTTCCTTTACAATTACAACCCATTACTTACTTACATCTTTTATCGTCCAACCACCCAACTCTTTGAGGTCTTTGACTATTGTGTTGTCTGATGCTTCTACTTGGTATATCGCTTTGTATAACCTTCTTAAGTAGGGCAATTCTCTTTCCGTAATCAAACTATCCTCAAGGACGATACGGATTGTTTCGTCCACGAGGTTTTTTAATTGAGGGGTTAGGTTTATTGGTTTGTTTATCATTTCTTTAAGTTCACCTCACGGGACTTGGAAATACATACAGCATATCTTTGTGATGTATCAGGGTATTCACTTACCATCGTTGAGTTTCCCATACATCTTGTTAGGAATGCTTCTGTATTCTCATTTGGTCTTTTTGTCGGTATCGGCATAATATCTATTCAATGTTTTTATTTTATCCTCCGTTATGTTGATGAGCCTGTGGACCACATCACATAATTCGTATTCATCATCACCCTCAAAATCGTAGAGTATTCCTATCAGGTATACCAAGATATCATAGTGGGCTTCAAGGGGTTTGGTCCTCCTTGATGTTTTCATATCGTTCAGATATGGTTTACCATATACTTCATCCCACAATACACTCGCAAGTCGGTCTCTGTCCTTTACTGAATGTTGGAAGTAATCCAAGTCAGGGTCAAGTCCTTCTAACTTATCTATGATGTCCTTTAGTATCCTCATATAGATAAATACTAAAACTCTACAATCATCTTTTTGATTTTTTTACCAGTTAAACTTTCAATGAACTTGATTAGGTAATACTTTTGGTCCAAATCCAACGCTTCGTTGTCGTTCACCAATTCAATCTTTTGATAACTGATTTGTGGTTTATCTGTGAACTCTCTAAAGTCATTAGACCTCTTTGGTCCTTGTCGTTGTTCTTTCATCTCAAAACTCCTTTCCGCTTCATTCCATCTTTGACCTTGATTTATCTTGGTAATGTGTTCCCTTGATACCCCAAATAGGTCTGCGATTGATTGATGGGTCTTACCCTGTTGTAATAAATCTTTGATGATTTTTACATCATCCTCCGTGAGTTTCCATGCTCCTATCATAACTAATTGTTTTTTTAATAAATATAACAATATTCCGAAAAGTTTGTATAGTAAAAAAAAAATGTTGATTTGACTACTTTTATGGTTTACACTATATTTATTAGAAAAACAAATGGGAATGGATAATTTTACAAAATACATCAATTACGGATTTGGTCCAATGACTAACCTTGTATTCTCTTACATCGTTGGATGGGGACCTGAAGGGACCTACGCATCAAATGGGTTTATATCTGATTTACTCGGTATGAGTTTATCATCAGTGAAAAGGTCGTTGAAGGAATTACACACCGATAATAAAATCATTATCACCAATCCTAATGGTCGTTCAAGGCACATTAGAGTGAATAGTCAACTGGCTCATATAGAGCCACAACTGGCTCAATCTGAACCTCAAGTGGCTCAAGGTGAGCCAGATAACCAGGTCAATATGAGCCACAATAAGATAGATAATAAGATAGATAATAATAATAGTAATAAGATAGATAATAATATTACTATACAAGTGGATAACTATACTGATGAGGAAACTTTGAGGTATGGTTTATCCAACGGATATACATTCCTTGATACTGAAGGAAATAAACTAACTAAAAAAGATATTGAGGAATTGATAAGCATTTTTTAGATAATCACTATATTTATACATTGAGGGTGAGGCAGTCATTTTAAGTTTTTTTTTTACATACAAGGATTTCGCTAATGTTATTCATTCTTTTGTCTCACCCTCTTTTTTTTACTAAATGGGAAGGAAACGCAAACCACAAAAACGGATTATATCAGATGAAGGATGGTTATACTATTGCTCTATGTGCGATGGGTATAAACCAGAGTATGAGTTCAACGAGGATAAGAATAGACCCTTTGGTAAATATTACATCTGTAAAGAGCACAGGAAGCAGAAGTATAATGAGGCTAACAACATTGACCCCAACGATGGACTGGAGCATATCAAATTGGTATTTGTTTCTGAAAGTGATGAGGAAGCAAAGGATAGATTTTTGGAAGCAATGGGTTATGATTTAAGTAAGGATATACATAAACAATTTATCCAACGAATGGAAAAGAAGTATGGAAAAGAAAAAATGTAATAAGTGCGAACAAGAAAAACCCTATACTGATTTCCATAAAAGGACAGCCAGTTCAGACGGGCATGACGCAACTTGTAAAATATGCCGTAATAAGCATCGGTTGGATGGTCGTATAAATACTTTGGAGGATGCTGATGAAAAGTTTAGGGTAGTAGCCGAGGAAATACTAACCATTATGGGATATGAACTATACAATAAGGATAACCCAGTCCACAAACAATTTGAGGAAAGGATGGCTACAAAATATAACAAAAGGTAATATATTTATTATTACCTTATCAATAACTGATTATCAGTTTCAATAACCTCTGTTGTGTTTACTCCCATTTTCACTTCAGAGGTTTTTTGTCTCATATCTATAATCAAATCTCTCAATGACTTGAAATCCTTTGATGTAAGACGCTTTCTCCCTTCAGTATAGGTATATCTATATCTTATCACCTGTTGTGGTCTATATCCCCCTTGTAATCGTCTGTATTGTTTTATCTTGGAGTATCCACACTCTGTATACTCAAACTTTTCAATATTCAACTCCAACTCACCACCTTTGTATAAGGTATCAAGGGTTGTTCTGGTCGTTGGGTTATTGTTAGACATAACATCACCCTTACGGATAACATTACCCTCACCATCAACGATGTCGGTGTATCTCTGTTTGTTATTGAAAAAGTCCTTAAATGTTTTCATACACCAAAGATAAATAAAAAAAGGGAGACAGCCAAACCATCCCCCTAATTTATTAAACATGCGTGGTTGTCTTTACCCCACCACCACTGGGTTTGTTTTTATTATGCCAAAACATTTCTATGTTTTTCTCCTAATTTTTTCATTTCTCTTTTGTGTTAAGTTCTTCCTTTAGCCTTTTATCAAAAAAGGCAAACACATCTTCTTGACTCCCAAAAAGAACAAGCCACAAAGGTATTTTTTTAGGGTTAGTCGCTTTTTTGTAGGCTTTCGCCCATTCTTTAATCTTCATTTCTCTTTGGTGTTAAAGGTTAATGTTCTATTAAAGACACAAAACCCTATCGTTCTGTATCATCTTTGGTTCTTTACCATAGTAAGCCTTGTATGCTTCTATGAATGTTCCAGCATCACAATCCTCCTCTAAATAAACCCAAGTTTTTTTATCTATTTTGGTCTGAAAAGAAAAAGGTGTGATAGTAAATCTAATCTCAAAATCAGAGATTATCTCATTTGGGACAAGTAGGTATCCGTGTCGTGCGGTTTCATAAAACTTGAATGTTGTGTTTTCGTATTTGCTTAATCGTTGTGCTATTTTACTCATTGTCTTGTTATTTAATTGTTCTACAAATATAGGGATTAGTTTTTATTCTGCCAAACTTATTATACCATTTCAGTGATTACCAAGTTGTTGTAGATACCCTGTAGGTCAGAGTTGAACTGGTAAGCCTCCATACGGGTCATACCACTAAAGGTGTATTTCTCATCGTTGATGTCGTAAAACTTTACGATAACCTCGTATTGAACCTCTTGGTCCTCCAATGAACCTACATATTGTTCCATTACATCCATTAGTAGTTCAGTGGTTTCTTGTTTTGTTAGTGTAGAATAAAGTGATTTCATAATTGTTGTTTTTAGTATTTCTGTTTCTTTGATATATCAAATATACGGCGGAGATTTTACTCCGCCAAATATATTTTCAATTATTTTACAATATGTGTTTGGGTATCACCAGTCCATCCGTATCGGTAGTCGTGGCTATCACAAACAAAGTTCAAGTATTCCTCACCCATCGTAGCCATACCTAATTCTGTATCATCAAGGCAGATACCACCAAAGTAGATAAGGTCAGGTTTTTTCATCTTACGAGTGAAACCCTTGAGTTTACCCTCCAACCAATTCATACCCACAATACTATTCTTTATCGTGTTATCCATATTTCTGGTATAACCCGTGTCCTCAATATTTTTATTCTCTAAACAAGGTAGGAAATTGATAGGACAATCTACATAAGAGGTGTGGAGTTTATCAACATCCAAGTTTGGATTATCACAACGACTTTTAAGAGCCTCAAAACTATCGTAGATAACATCATCATTCTCATTCCAAACATGCCACAACCATACTGGTGTATAACCAAAGAACATTTTAGAGTTCGCTTTGTGGATTGGGTTGTTAGTCAAACTTGACTTGATGAATACCACACCAAAGTTGATATCAAAATTGGTAAGGTCTTGGACTTTGAGTGAGCGGTGAGAACAACAATTATCAATATCGTATCCTTTTGTATCGGATAATCTATCTAATAATGTGTCGTATTTGATGTAAGTGTCTTGGTTTTTTACTTCTTGCTTAAACATAATTGTTGTTGTTTTAATTTGATAAGACAAATATACGGCGTTCAGATTTAACTACCAAACATTAGAGCAAAAAAAAATCCCAAGACCATCAACTTGGGATTTATCAATTAAACAACAATTTTCGTAATGATGGTTTTAATAGTCGTGTTTCAGTTCGTCCCACTCCTCACCAATCCATTGTAGGGTGGCATCGTGTTCTAATAGGTAATACTCCTTAAAACATTTCCAAAAGGAATGCCATTCCTCAAGGGGTATCTGTCTACCTGATTTCAATTCGGCTTCCTCACGGGATAACCTGATAGTCATTTCTAATATCTGTTCCTCCATTACCCTTTGTATTGCTCCGAAATATATTTTTCGTAGGCATTAAATCTTTCTTTAAGTTCACTACTATAACCTTCTGTGGCAAATCTAACCATAAGGTCTGTTCCTAAACATATATCCAAAAGGCTCGGACATATATTACAATTCTCAAAATGTTTCTGAACGAGGTGTGATTGGTTCTGAAATACGATTGATTGTTCTTTTGTTCTACTCATCTTATCCTATTTTATTATTCCATTCGTTGATATACTCACCTTGTATCTCCATCTTTCTTTGATACGACTTTGATGTCGGCATCAATTCAGTGTTTTCTCTTTTAACAATACTGGCATCTGCGACCAGTGAATGTTGACTTGGTAGGTCCTCCAATAAGGTGTGATAAAAGATTTCATCTTTTGTGGTCCAACCCTTATCTCTACAGATTTGGTCCGTTATACGAACCCATAGGGCTTGGTTGTTCTCCCGTGTTTCAGGGTAGTTTTCTAAAGTTGCTTTCACAACTGCTTTCCAATTCTTTTTCGGCATAATGTATATTTTTAATTTATTAAATAAATGGTAAGAAACACCAGTGATATAGTCAAATTATTAAGTATCTAATTCAGGGAACATCTCAATGGCTTCAACCTCACCTTCACTCATACAAGTAATCATATATCTGAATGCTGCCAAACAACCTGAATTAAAGCCGTGGTGGAAATCACCTAAACTCTCCTCCTGTAATAGGTCAACCTCAAACGGATAATTAGCCATTACTCTTAAATAGGATTTCACTACTGCTTCAATTTGTAGGTTTTCCTCTTTTACACGAGCGAACCATACTAAATCTGTATATTTTTCACTTTCCTCAAAACAGATTTCTAATAACCTTTTCTTTGTTGTCTTATTCATTGCTTATGTTTTTATTATTTGATTTTTTTGATGTCTTCTAATTTTGCGGAAACATGCTTGATGAATAGTGGTGAGTTATCCAAGTGAACTACATACTCATCATCATTGATTTCCTCTATTACACCAGTCATACCTTTGATGTTATTACCTACGATGAACTCTACTTTGTCGTTGATTTTAATTTCAGTCATTGTCTTGTTGTTTAATTTGTTATTGATAGGACAAATATAAGGAGGATATTTCTATCCTCCAAATATTATTTCATTTTTTTTAGTGTTGTTTCAATTAGTTTGTAAAGTTCAGCAACATTTTTTGCTTCTGTGATGTTGATAAAACTTGGAATTGTTCTGCCATTATCATCTTTTCTGTCTATGGATACGAACATCAAACCACCATTACCTACTTGTAGAGTAATACTTTCTTTTGGTGATTTTCTGTAGACCCAAAGTTCGTCAAACAAAGTCCCTTCGTATTTGTATCCCAAAAACTTATCTAACATAAGGTCAAAGGTGTTTAGTGAATATTGGTTGAATGTGATTTGTGGTGTTGGTGTTTTTGTTTCTTTCATTGTTATTGTTGTTTAATTCCTTAATTGTTATACAAAGATACACCAATTTTCTGAACTGCCAAACAATACCCAAAAAAAAATCCCCATAAAGGGGAATAATTTTTAATTTAGTTGTTCTTGTTCCTATCCTTAATCTTAATCAAGGTATAAGTTATGGATGCCAATAAGGCAATAACTCGTAGGACCATCTCCACATCGGTAAATGAGAACGCTATGGCTCCCATATTCATCATCAAAACTCTATCCATTACAAATGTTTTCACCTCTGTCCTCACTTTCCAACTTGATACTTTGCTTTATATGGGTAATCTTTACAACAAGTAGGGTCGTAGTCCTTACTATACATCGGAGTATCCAATACAATAGATGATATGATACCATCTGTGTTTGCTCCTGGTAAAGTCCCGTCAGTCGTTGAGGTCTTATACGCAGGGTATAGATTTTCATTGTTGAATAAGTGCTCTCTTAACCTATTATCAAAAAACTCTGCTCTATCACGGGCACTATTCTTAATCATCTTAAATGTTGAAATATCCAATGACGAACCTTGTTCTGAAAAACCTTGAACCAATCCTACATTCATAAACTTGTAAATGAAATCATCCAATGCGTAGAATAACGAATATTGGATAACAACATCCACAACATAATCATCCAATAGTGTGCGGTAATTTGAGTTCGTCGCTCCCGTAATATCACCCGTATCTACTAAATCCACTAACTCATTGTATAGGGATGTCCCCAATGTCTCTTGTAAGTTGATTAGTTGTGCCGTTCTGATTGCCTGTCTTAATGTCCCACTATCAACATTATCATTGATACTGGTGTAGTCCTTCAATTTGGTTTCTGAAATGAAATATACTTGTGCCATATTATTGTGCTAATATATTGTTTTGGATTATCTCTAAATCAACCTCCTCATCAGGGTTCATCAATTTGATGATTGGATAAAGATTAGAAATTAGTTCGTTCTGTATCGGTTTGATGGTCGTGTTTAAGAATACACCAAACGATGTCTGTATCTGTTCTGCTTGTGATGCCAAACCACTTGGGTCAGGTAGTCCAATCAAACTCGGTGAGGTGATTTTGTGGCCCGATAAGATTTGTTTTTGGACGCTATCAAAGATACCACTATAGTAGTTATCGTTTGTTGTAGGGTTCAGAGTTGTAATTTCAGGTCCGTTATCTGGCTCACTGAACGATACAATGATTTTACCAGCCGCTTCAGGTCCCGTGTATAATTCCTGTAGTTTCCTTTTGATGTCTCTTTGTTCTTTCTCTGAACCAGGTTGTGAGTTTCTAAAGTTGACCCACAAAGACGGAGTAGCACCATTCTGAATATTTGATAAGTGGTGGATAGATATGTCGTGGTTCAACCTTACATCGTTGATAACCGACATATACGATGGTAGACCATAGTAGTTGTATCCTGGTGAATATGCCTTGATATGATAAACTTGTCTGTCTGTAAAGTTTGTTGGGTCCAAAGCAGCAAACTCAATAACTGAACCTTTCTTACCAAAGTCCTCTGAATAGTAATACTTATTTGGCTCCTCATACACGAAATCGGTTTTACCGACCCTCATATACTTTGATGGAATAAAATATACGGATTTGATACCTTGTGTTCTATCATTAGCCCAAACACACTCAAGGAATACATTACCCGTTGTTAGAAACTCAAAACTGATTTTTCTAAATAGGTCATTGATGTCCTCTGTTTTATTCATTTGGTATTCACGGGTAAAACCCTGTCCCACGACATTATCGGTCTTACTACGGAGGCATACATTATGAATTGGTGAGTAATCTACCATATCATAAAGGAAATCAAAAAAGTCATCTTTAGGTCCTGCCATAACCCAATCCTTTGAGGTCATTACCTTCTCCTCAAACTTGTAGATGTCCTCACTTGAAAAACTTACATTTTCTATCATTGTTCGTATATCTTATATTCATAATTATCTCCTTCATAAGTTGGATTTGTTGTAGTTTCAGGGACAACATAACCAAATGTCTCAATTACCTTATTGAAACTTTTAGAAGGGTCAAGGTTAGTGGTGGAGAATTGTTCGTATATTGAAATCCAATAATCACCCTCAATCAGATGGATATTCGTTGAACTTGTCGTTGTATTACCCGTCAGTGATTGAGGTATAGTATAATCAATATTGATATAAAATGTATCAAACCTTGAAGTATAATCAGCAGTCCAATCCCCGACATAGGGAATTGCTCTCCATACCTGACCGCTTAACTTATGATAAAAGGAAAACAAATATGTAGGGTTTTGTAATTCCTTGTTTCTACTCGCAGGTTCGTAAACCTCGTTATTTTGACCTATGTTTAATACAATCATAATCTATAAATAGTTTTAACGAGGACAACTGCCGCAACTGATATATGAGTTTGCGACCTCATCCGTAGGGGTTAAAGTTGATGAACCAACAATCTCAAAACATTTATCCACATCATTATACCCCTTTACCACCTTACCGACAGCATAAAAGTCATCAGACCAGAATGTCCTTACATCTGTTGCGTCATCACAATTTGATACCTCGTATCTATACGCATAAACTTGGGATGGTGTAGGAGTGATGGATTGAGTTGGTGTAGGTGTTGGTGTAAGACCACACGAACCTATTAAGGTAATCGTGCTAACTCCTCCTCTACTCTCCACTGAACCCGCACAGGCACATATCCTCAATATCGTTCCTGGTGCTAAAGTTTGTTCTTGGGATTGTTGATTACAATCCAGCCACCCAATGGTGTCTTGTGTAAACTCGGAGGTGTTATTTACCTCATACTCCAAACAACTACAATTCGTTGGTGATGGAGTAATCGTTGGTGTAATAGTCGGTGTTGGGGTCTGACTATGTGTTGGAGTAATACTTGGCGTTGGGGTCATACTTGATGTCGGTGTTGGCGTAGGTGTTGGTAAGTATCCCTGTGATATCGTTGGGGTCGGTGTGATAGTATCACATTCTTGTCCGATGTATTCTATAATAAACCTACCCTCAAAACTATTACCACTATAAAGGTCTAATGGTGGATAACCCACACCATTCTTAATAATTGGTTGGGCTAAACCATTGGGGTAAGATAAGGATAAACCACCAGAATAATCACCACCATATATTGGATTTGTATTTGTCCCTAATGGGCTTGTAATATAATATCTATAGCCCCCTCCATCTGTATCAAATACAAAAAACATTTTACCACCACTATAAGGACCATCACCCTGCCAAGCCGTATAACTAACACCATTATACTCGGTGTTCTTTATGTAGTTGTCGTGTAATCTGAAAGCAGCACCATCAGACCCTGCGGTAATATAAACAGAGTTCAATGGACCACCACTATAATCAGTCATCTGATAAAAATTACCACTATCACTCGTCTGATTATCTGTAAATCTCATAACACGAGTAATACCATCAGGCATACAACCACCTTCAGGCACCAACTCATTACCATAAATCGGTCGGTCATTACCAATAGGGTTATTTACATAATCTGTATTTCTAAATGGAACATTACTCATTGGTCGGTGCTATTGGCTCTACATAATCTACAAGGGGTAAGTCCTTCACCCATTGTAAATTGGATTTATCCATTTCATGCGTTGATATAAACCACTCTCCCAAACCATCTAATGATGGATTATAGTAAGTGTCGTTATCATACATAACTCCTCTTAAATCGTCTCTCTGTTGTTCTGTTAGTCGTCCTACTTTCATATTATACTACATTTCTACCCAAGGCTACTTGGTAATCATCTATTATATTAGTGAGTTGGGATACCTCACCACTACTCAATCCTTCTACACCAAAGAATACCATACTCATCGGTCTATCAGTGTAATCACTAATTCCACCACCATCTCCATCAGGGGCTCCACTTGCTTGTAATAATCTTACAGCACCGATAACCATTGGTGAGGTAAGCAATTCAGGTGCTTGTCCGTTTCCTAATTGACCCAAACTACCACCATTAGCATACATAAACGCATTACTACTATCTGTTCTACTCAACATAACAACACCTGGTAAGAATGTTTCACTCGTTGATACACTTGAAGCAGCAAACAAACCACCAATAACATGCGTAGCACCATAGTTAGGGATACCTGCGGCTCTAATAGAAAACTCTGTAGTATAAATAGTAATACCAACCTCATATACGAATGTCCTTGATGTTCCTGTCTGTCTTAAATATACACCAACATTACCCGATGTATTACCAGTGATTTCCTCATAATCAGCAGGAGTAAAGTGAGTATTACCAAAGGAATTAGACCCATTAGGGATAATACCATCACTATCGTGTCCCATACCACCATACCAAGTTATTCTAAATGCTGCGTCCAAATCTCTTGGGTCTTTAGCGTTGAACTTATGAGAGTTTGCTGTTCCACCAATGAACGGATAGATTGCCTCAAACTTATCGTATAAGTTATTTGTAAATAACTCATTAAAGAATGTCCTTGTAGCCGCAGATACTGAACTCGTAATACCCGTTCCACCAGCATCTACAACAGCCTCAAGGTAAGCATTCGCTTCAGCATAACCAGCAGGTGGTGGAGTGGCAGATGGTGTAGGTGTTGGAGTGAGTGTTGGGGTAATCGTTGGAGTAGGAGTTAGAGTTGCCGATGGTGTTGGTGAAGGTGGTGCGGGCACAACCTCCTCGTTCCCATATATGGGGCGGTCAGGGTCGCCAAACAAATTGACGAAATCTGTATTTCTAAATTGTTTAGCCATTTAATTTATTTATTGACCTGGACTTGGGAATGGTTTTCTACAAAAGTTAATCTGTGGTAATGTAGCAACCCAAGTAAAGTTCGGGTTTGTATTTCCATTCATTTCTTCTAAAGAAATAATCCAATTATTATTACAATCTTCTACAGGCTCAAAATAACTATCTGGTTCCCATAGTTGCCCTACAAGTTGATTTTTCTGTGCTTCTGTTAGTAATCCTACTTTCATATTAGTTTCTACTTAATGCTGTGTTAAATGTAATTATTGCGGTATTCAACAACGCTACTTGTGGTTCTGTTAGGAATGTATCACCGATAAACGCCGTTCCATAACCTCTTTGAGATGAGCCCGCAACACTCTCAACACCACCAATATTTCTTACACTGGCACCAACACCAAACGATACATCTGCCGTTCCTAATGTTTGGCTTCCATTTACTATTATTACTTCGTCTTGGAATAATTGAGTTGTTCCTCCGTTATTCTGTCCCATTAACAGACAACTACTATAATCACCTGCCTGTGTTGTAAAATAGTTCGTTCTATAAAAGTTAACATATTTGGTAGTCTTATTGTTAAATCCAAGAGTAATCATTATATCTGTATTTACACCCAAAGGTTGAGCCAGACCACCCATATCATATTCACTACTTGGTGTTGCTGTAAGACCATCGTTGATGTATAGACCCATACAAATATTACTAACACTCTCACTTACTGGGTTCCAATTAGTTTTTCCAACAGAGTTTGACCCATTACCTCTAATACCCGTTGATGAGTGGGTCATACCACCTAACCAAGTTATTCTATATGCTCCGTCCGTATCTTGTGGGTCTAATAAGTTCCATTTGTG
>Ga0222719_10000854_pt1 | contig 30285 bp, 17 predicted proteins | sample C33_34DmetaG_FD_165039 | JGI IMG/M metagenome (GOLD analysis project Ga0222719, IMG submission 165039) | Estuarine water microbial communities from San Francisco Bay, California, United States - C33_34D | ecosystem: Environmental > Aquatic > Marine > Unclassified | place: USA: California... | reverse complement strand
ATATCTTCAGGGTTATCTAGGATAGCTTGTATGAAAAACCTTTACAAACCTAAAAAAGAAAATTCAAAAATAAGTATTACCTTTGCAAGGTACGACAACTCTGGAGGACAGAGTAAAATTATTAGATAAGAAATGGATGATATCAAAATAACTATAACCGATCCCGGATTCCCTGATGATAATGTCAGCGATTCTGACAAGAATAAAAAAGAGTTCGGTCTAAAGATAGGGCAAGCTATTCAATACGAGTGGTTTAAAAAAGATGGAGGTGGTTGTAGGTATTATGATCGATGGACAGAATTTAACAGAAGGAGGTTATACGCAAGAGCTGAACAACCGATCCAGAAATATAAAGACGAGCTATCTGTCGATGGAGATCTTTCTCATCTAAACTTAGATTGGACACCAATAGCGGTGATGCCTAAGTTTATAGACATTGTATGCAATGGTCTGGAGGATAGGATATTTTCAATTAAAGTAGAGTCTCAGGATTCATTATCTATAAAAAGAAAGCAAGAGTTTCAAGATGTAATAGAATCAGAGATGGTCTCTAAGCCATTATTGGAACAAGTAGAAAAGGATTTCGGAATTAACCCATTTATAAACGACAAGGAAACTTTACCGAAGACAGACGAGGAGCTTCAGTTGTACATGGAATTGGAATACAAGCCGGGGATAGAAATAGCTGAAGAGATAGCTATACAAACCGTGTTTAATGAGAATCATTACGAAGACATAGCTAAGAGGTTTAAATACGACTTGGTCGTCTTAGGTATAGGTGCTCTTCGCCATAGATTCCTAAGAGGTGGCGGTATAGATATTACTTATTTAGATCCATCAAAAGTTATACATAGCTATACAGAGGATCCAATGTTTAAGGATTGCTATTATTGGGGAGACGTTGAAACAGTTCCTGTATCGGAACTTGTAAAGATAGACCCTGATTTAACCAATGAGGATCTAGCAGAATTAAAGTCTTATTCTCAAGCATGGATGAGAGAGTTCCCTACAGAAAGAGATAGACAGAACTCTGAACTTTCAAGCGAGACAGTTACACTCATAAACTTCTCATACAAGACTACTAAGAAGTATGTATATAAGAAGAAGAAGGTTTCTGACGATGCTTCCAGAGTTATAAGAAAAGACGATGACTTTAATCCGCCTCAAGAAATGATGGAGGAAAGAGGGTTTGAGAAAGTTGAAAAGAGAATCGAAGTTTGGTATGAAGGGATTATGGTCGCAGGTACTAATTTTATCTTGAAATGGGAACTTCAAGAAAATATGGTTAGACCTAAGTCAGCATCTCAACGTGTGATGTCAAACTATGTCGCTTGCGCCCCTAGATTGTATAAAGGAGCTATTGATTCTATCGGGTTAAGGATGATCCCTTTTGCTGACATGTTGCAGTTAAACCACATGAAGTTTCAGCAGGTATCTAGTAAAATGGTTCCTGACGGAGTATTCATTGATGCTGATGGTATAAATGAGGTAGACCTAGGAACTGGGGCTGCTTATAATCCAGAAGACGCTTTAAGGCTTTACTTCCAAACAGGTAGTGTTATTGGTAGAAGTTACACGCAAGATGGAGACTTCAATAATGCTAGGACTCCTATTCAGGAATTAACCAAGTCTAGTGCTGGAGGTAAGATCAATTCTCTTATTGCTCAGTTCAATCATTACTTGAACCTTATGAAGGGAGCTATAGGAGCCAATGACTCTATGGATGCTTCTACACCGCACAAGGATGCATTAGTTGGTTTACAGAAGATGGCAGCACTATCATCAAATGTAGCTACCAGACATATATTGGAGGGGTCTATATTTATAACAAGAACATTAGCTGAAGGTCTCTCATGTAGAATTTCTGACTTATTAGAGTACTCAGATTACAAAGAGGAGTTTATAAATAAGATAGGAAAACAAAACGTTTCTATTCTTGAAGATGTAAAAGACTTGTACCTTTCCGACTTTGGTATATTCATAGAGGTATCTCCAGATGAAGAGCAGAAGCAAAAGCTAGAGGAGAATATACAAATCGCTTTGAGAGAAGGTGGTATAGATCTTGAGGACGCTATTGATATCCGAGAAATAAACAACATAAAGTTAGCCAACCAGTTACTAAAAGTTAAGAGAAAAAGAAAGCGTGATTATGACCAGCAAATAAAAGAGAAGGAACAGCAGTCTATCGCTCAAATTCAGATGCAGCAGCAACAGATGGCTGCTCAGAACGCTGCTCAAAAGGTACAGATGGAGGCTCAAGCTAAGATTCAAGTTAAGAACGCTGAAGGTGATAACGAGATAAGAGTTCTAGAGAGACAGGCTCAACTCAAGTTCGATCTGATGCAAAAAGAGTTCGACTTAAACACTAGATTAAAGTCTATGGAGATGCAAGTAAAACAATCATTGGAGGATAAAAAGGAGAAGGCTAAAGACAGAAGACAGCGTGAGCAGGCTACTATGCAGTCAAAGATGGTAAGCCAAAGAAAGTTCGACCTACCTTCTTTAAATTTTGAATCTAACGAGGACTCTTTAGATGGCTTTGATCTAGCGGAATTCGACCCAAGATAGACCGAAAAATATAATAAATATTATTTTTAACTTTGTAAAAATCAAATCAAATGAAAATTCAAGTAAAAGCTGTAGACTCAGTTAATGAAAAGTCAAAGCAAGAGTTAGAGAGGGAAATTATTGAGGATCACGCTGCTAGTCAAAACGACAACCAAGATAACGACCAAGATAACGACCAAGGAGGTAACCAAGAAGGTAACCAAGAAGGTAACCAAGAAGGTAACCAAGAAGCAGAAGATAATATTGCTCAAGCAGAGATTAACGAAGAATCCGTAATGAGCTTCATTAAGGAGAAGTACGGAAAAGAAATAGAATCGATTGATTCATTATTTGCTAGTGAAGCGTCACCAAGCAATGAAATTCCTGAAGATATATCCAAGTTCATTCAGTACAGAAATGAAACTGGAAGAGGGATGGAAGACTATATGAGGTTGAATGAGAACTTTGATGAGATGAATGACAATTCATTGTTGTCTAGGTTTTATGCTGAGACTGAAGATGGTTGGGACCAAGAGGATATTAATGGATACATCGAAGACAACTTCGCTTACGACGAAGATCTAGATGAAGATTCATTAATCAGGAAAAGACAAAGAGACAAGAAGAAAGAAATAGTAAAGGCTAAGAAATACTTCGAAGGTCAGAAAGAGAAATACTATACTCCATTAGAGTCTAATGGATCAAGTGCTCCAGATGATCCAGAGTATCTAGCCTTTAAAGAGCAAATGAGTAACGCTAAGACTCAACAAGAGCAGGCAGCTAAAAAAGCTGAATGGTTTAAGAGTAAGACAGACGAGTTGTTCAGTAATGAATTCAAAGGTTTTGAATTCAGTATTGATGACAAGAAGTTTACTTATCCGATACAAGAGATTGACAAAGTTAGAGAGAGTCAAAAAGACATCAGTAACTTTATATCAAAATTCTTGAATGACGATGGGTTGATGGAAGATACGGCTGGATACCATAGAGCGTTATCAATTGCAATGAACCCAGAAAAATACGCTAAGTTCTTTTACGAGCAAGGTGTTTCAGACACAGTATCCGAATCGGCTGCTGAAGATAAAAACATCACGTTAGGAGCTAGACGTAAACCTGAGACTCAAGTGGTAGGTAAAACAACAATAAGAGCCGTATCAGAGCCATCAGGACGTGGGTTGAAATTTAAAAAATAATAACCTAAAACAAAAAGAAAATGGCAGGATCATTATCGGTTGGAGGAGTAAATCTTCAACCATCATCAGAACAAGTGGCATTGTCCACAAACTACATCACTAACTTTAATTTCTTAGATCAGTATCTTCCTGATACTTATGAGAAAGAATTCGAGAGATACGGAAACAGATCAGTATCTGGATTCATGAGACAAGTTGGTGCTGAATTACCGTCTACATCAGACCTTATCAAGTGGGCTGAACAAGGACGTTTACACACGAAGTATATTGACTGTACGACTACAGTGCTTTCTAATGCTGACACAGCTACGTTCACAATAAACGATACGCTAGATCCGGGTACTGGAAGTATTGCTGTAAGAGTGGGTCAGACTATTCATTTAAGTGTAAGAACTTTAGCTTCTGGAACAGCAACAACTAATAAGGCTATCGTTACATCGGTTGACACTTCACTAGGGGAAATAGATGTTGCATTCTATGAGGCTGACGGTATGACCAATTCCGATGCTACGAATATCTACGAAATGTTCATCTACGGTTCAGAATTCAACAAAGGTACTAACGGAATGGTAGGCTCATTAGAGGCTGACGACTTAATTCTTGATAACAAGCCAATCATAATCAAAGACAACTATGAGGTTTCTGGATCAGACATGGCTCAAATCGGATGGGTAGAAGTTACTACTGAGAATGGAGCAACTGGTTACTTATGGTATTTGAAGTCTGAGCATGAGACTCGTTTGAGATTCGATGACTACCTAGAGACTGCAATGATTGAAGCTGTACCAGCGGAAGCTGCTTCAGGAGCTTTAGATACAGCAGGTGTTGATGGATCAGACGGTGTATTCTACTCTGTTAACGACAGAGGTAACGTATGGTCAGGTGGTTACCCAACTACTTTGTCTGACTGGGATACAATTGTAGCTCGATTAGATAAGCAAGGTGCTATCGAAGAGAACGCATTATTCGTAAACAGAGCTTTCGGATTCGCTATCGATGACATGTTGGCTGATCAGTCTACAACTACTGGAGCTTCATTCGGTTTGTTTGACAACGACAAAGACATGGCTTTAAACTTAGGATTCTCAGGATTCCGTAGAGGTTACGATTTCTACAAGACTGACTGGAAATACTTGAATGACGAGTCAATGCGTGGAGGTTTGTCAGCAGGAATCGTTAGCGGATTGTTGGTACCAGCAGGTACAACTTCTGTATACGACCAAGTAATGGGTAAAAACGCAAAGCGTCCATTCTTGCACGTTCGATACAGAGCTTCAAAAGCTGAGGACAGACGATACAAGACTTGGATCACTGGGTCAGCAGGAGGAGCAGCTACAAGCGATCTTGATGCAATGGAAGTTAACTTCCTTTCTGAAAGATGTGTTTGTACTTTAGGAGCAAACAACTTCGTATTATTCGAAGGATAATATACCTAAAAACCAACAGGGGCTAGGGAGTGATCTCTAGCCCTTATTTTAAATCAAGTAAAATCAAAATAAAATGAATAGATCAAAGAGAAACAAACCAAAAGATTTAACGTTCGTAATGACTAGAAAGAATCCACCACTAAGTTGGATGGTAAATTCTAGAAACACTACAGCGAATCCTCTTCACTACTACGATGAAGAGAACAACGAGAACAGAGTTCTAAGGTATGCTAGCAATCAAAAGAGTTGTTTTGAAGACGAGCAAGACGGGACAGCCATTATAGAGCCAATCATTTTCAATGATGGTATGCTTCAGGTGCCAAAAACAAATCCAGCACTTCAACAGTTTTTACAGTTACACCCTAAGTTTGGGAAAGACTTCGTTATCCAAGATAAGGAGAAAGACGCTCAGACTGAATACGAAGAACTAGAGAAGTCAAGTACAGCTACTGAGATGGCTAGAAAGTTAGATATCGATCAGAAGCTTATGATTGCCAGAGTACTTATGGGGTCTAACACTGACAAGATGACGTCTAGCGAAATTAAGAGAGACATCTTGGTGTACGCTAAAAACAACCCAGATGAGTTCTTACAAGCAATCGATGACTCAGACTTAGAGGTTATGGATATTGCTGCTCAAGTATTCCATAAAGGATTCTTGACTACACGAAGAAACGACACTGAGATTTGGTATAACCTAGATTCAAACAAAAACAAACTCATGAACATTCAATATGGTGAAAGCCCTGTTGAAAGGTTAGGTAAGTTTTTGAAGACAGACGAAGGTTTAGAAATCTTAGAGCTGTTAAAATCCAAGGTATCGGAAGGCTAACATGATAGTCATATAAACATTAAGTAGGGCGAAAAAACATTCGCCCTATTTTTTTTCTTATATTTGCTGTAAAACTACCTGATGATAAACTCAGTAAGAAATACGGTACTATCCATATTAAATAAGAATAACTACGGCTATATAAGCCCAGCAGACTTTAATCTGTTTGCCAAACAAGCTCAGATAGAAATATTCGAGAAATACTTCGACAGGTATAACAGGCAGATAACGAAGGAGAATGCCAGACGATCAGGAACAGGTTACGCTGACATTACAGGAGCACTGGGAGAGACTATAGAAAGATTTTCAAAGGCAGCAGCACTATTACCAAAGGTATCTGGAGAGGTGAGTCACTTCATGACTTTACCTGAAGACTACTACAATATTGATCGTATGAGTTATTACTCTAGCTTACTTTCTTCTGGAAGCATAACATCTGTTACAGCAGGGAGGCTAGTTGATTCAGGAGCAACGTTTACTTCAGATGGTATATCGAGTGGTGATGTAGTAGTCAGCCAAACTACAGGGGCGGTAGCCTTTGTTGTTAGAGTTGTGAGTGATACCGAGATTATACTTACGAAAGACATATTTGAACTAGCGTCTCCAGAGTACGCAGTATTCAGATCCACAATACACAGAGAGTTGGATAAGGTCACACAGAGCAAGATAATGATGCTTAACAATTCTAACCTTACAGCTCCTACGGCTACTTTTCCAGTTTACGTAATGAGCGAATCAGAGTCAACTGGGTTTGGCGAAACAGTAGCTGTATATCCATCATCGATAACAGTTACTGGATCTGTAGTGATACAGTACACAAGATATCCAAAGACTCCTAAGTGGACGTATTCAGATGTTCCTTCAGCTACTGGGGAACCATTGTTTGACTCAACTCAACCAGACTATCAAGACTTTGAGTTACCAGAAGTTGATGAACATGTTTTAGTTCAAAAGATATTGCAATACGCAGGTATGTCGATCAGAGAGATTCAGATGACTGACATCTCTGCTAAATTAGAAGATAGAGAAACTAACCTAGAAAGATAAGATTATTAACTATGGCAGCTAAGAAAAAAACATCAGGTAAGAAGAAAGACTCAAGATTAACTAGAGCTGGAGTATCTGGTTACAATAAACCTAAGAGAACTCCTAGTCATCCAAAAAAGTCACATATTGTTGTAGCTAAAGTAGGTGATAAGATTAAAACTATACGTTTTGGAGAACAAGGTGCAAAAACTGCTGGTAAACCTAAAGCAGGTGAAAGTGATAAAATGAAAAAGAAAAGAGCATCATTTAAAGCTAGACATGCTAAAAATATTAAAAAAGGTAAAATGTCTGCAGCTTATTGGGCAAATAAAGTAAAATGGTAATATGGAAGCTAAAAAGAAAACAGTAAAAAAAAAGCAAACCTAAAACTAAATGCTTCTCTTGAGGAGAAGTATAGTAAAAAAATAACCGTAAACTCAACAACAGGAGAAATCATTAAGAAATAAGAAGATGGCTTATATATCAGCTTACGCATATTACGAGAATAGTGGTGCCGCACCAGAAGATGCAAATTGGGGGTCATACCAGTATGTATCTCTTACAGATATTGTAAACAATTTCCAGTTAATGTATGCTGGAAATCATTCATTAATAAACAACGAACCTAGATATAAGATACTCTTCCACGCTAAGAGGGCTATACAAGAGTTGAACTACGATGCGTTCAAGGAGATCAAGATACTTGAGCTAGACGTATGTGACCAACTTAGATTTGTACTTCCACCAGACTATGTGAACTGGGTTAGGATATCACTCTACAAGGACGGGTTGTTGAGACCACTGACTGAAAATATTCAAACCAATTACAGCGACGCCTACCTTCAAGATAATGATTGCAAGATATTGTTTGATGAAGATGGCAATGTATTAAAGCCTGAATACTCTCAAATAGATTTCGACAGAATTACTGGTCAAAAGAAAAGTATTTACTTAAATGAGGATTCTATTTTTAATGAACATGAAGGGTACTGCCTAGATGGAAGATGGTACTTCGATTACGCAGTAGGAGAGAGGTATGGTTTAAACACGGAGACAGCAAACTTCAATCCAACATTCAAGATAGATAACAAGTCAGGAGTTATTAACTTCAGTTCAGGAATGGACGGTGAGAAGTGTATATTGGAATATGTTAGCGATGGTATGGAGAATGGAGATGAATCTCTTATATCTGTAAATAAGTTATTTGAGAGATACGTGTACGCATACATAAACTACGAGCTGCTTGATCAGAAGACAGGGGTTCAAGAATATATAGTTGGTAGAGCTAGAAAGAAATCTACAGCTTTACTTAGAAATGCGAAGATAAGAATGAGCAACTTACATCCGGGACGACTACTCATGAATATGAGAGGTATGGATAAACACATCAAGTAATGAAGATAAAAAGGAATTTCATTAAAGGTCGAATGAATACAATGTTCGACGAAAGACTTATAGCTAATGGTGAGTATTTAAGCGCAATGAATGTAAGGGTTAGCTCTACCGAAGAAAGTGAAATGGGGGCTATCGAAAACTCAAAAGGTAATGAACAGATAACAACACTAGGATACAGAGGTAGTGATTTATCTGCTGATGCTGTTTGTATCGGTTCAGTGGCAGACTCAGCTAGAGACACTATTTATTGGTGTGTGCACGACCCTAGTAACCCGACTGTTCTTAGCGGTGTGCTAGATATGATTGTATCTTACAACGTGGTCTCTGGGACGTTGATATATCACGTAATAAGTTCAACTCATCCATCCGGCACAGGAACTGTGTTGAATTTCAGTGAGGAGTACAGGGTGAATGCGATGGATATAATTGAGGATTACTTGATTATAAACGACAATAACAACCCACCAAGAATATTTAACACCAAAAGAGTTTACAATGAACCTTCAGATGAAGATATAAACCTGATAGTAAAACCACCTAGCGCAGCTCCAACTGTCACGCCAATCAAACAGACTGGACAAGAGACCTATATGGACACTAGGTTTATTTCATTTGCCTATAGATATAAGTACGTGGACGGCCAGTATTCTGCGTTGTCTCAATTTTCTCCGATAGCATTCTCTCCGAACACATTCGAGTTGGATTACAGCACAATGGAGAATAAGGGTATGAGTAATGCATTTAATTCTGCAATCATAGATCTTGACACTTCTTCTAGCAACGTCGTAGGCATTGACTTGGTATTTAAGTTTTCAAACTCAAGCATACTAAACATCGTAGAAAAGTACGACAAGGCTGATTTAGGATGGTCCGATAACTCTACAGTATCAGTAACTTTTGTAAACAAAAAAGTATACACGACTCTTCCAGAAGAAGAACTGTACAGGCTGTTTGATAATGTACCACACAAAGCGCAAGCTCAAACCATAATGGGTAATAGACTAGTTATGGGTAACTACACTGATGGATACGATGTGGTTGATGAGAACGGTGATTCTACTCGTTTGGTTTATACTGCTGAACTAGTGGAAAATGATATAGAAAAAACCGATTTACTTGTAAACAGAAATATAGGTAATTATACTATAGCTGGATCTGAAGATATAAACAATGCGAAAGTTATAATCGACTTAGACGAGGTAGCTTCTGATCTGATAGAAGGCGCAGTGCTTGATTTATCATTTACTTTAAGACATAACAAGTATGTATCGACTACAACGACTACTCCATCAGAAACACCTCCTCCGTTAAGTATAAGTAAAACTATAACACTACAGAGTACATATGGATCTGTAGCAGCTTTTGCTGCTAGTGCGGAATTTATTGAAGCAGTGAGTTCTTTCACCCCAATAAGTGATTGCGGAACTGTTGATGCAGGTAACTCTTTGACTGATCAAATAAATTGTGGATCATTTACACCTCTACTTCCGTCTCCGGGGTGGACAAAGGAATCCAGTGGTATAACATCTCCGGGACAAGGGATATCGATAAGCGTTTCTTCAAATCAGATAACATTGCAATTCGTAGCAATGAGATTTGGAGAAAACGGCTCTCCGGGGCAGTATGTTTATGAATATTTTGATGTGGTCTATTCCTCGGCTAAATTTTACAAATATACAATTGGAGAAAGCTTGCATAGTAAAAGAGATTACGAGGTAGCGATTATTTATATGGACGAATACAACAGGTCAACAACAGCTTTAGTGAGTCCAAACAACACCGTGTATGTACCGACTATAAATTCAGACAAAAAAAATAGTATAAGGGTAACAATACCTGACAGTCAAAACCCTCCTGAATGGGCAACTAAATATAAATTTGCATTGAAACCATCTGAACTAGATTATGAGATTATATACTCTAATATATATTTCAATGACATTTCAGATGGATCCACTTACTTTTTATTGGAAGGTGATAACCAGAATAAATGTTCAGAAGGTGACAAGCTTAGAATCAAAAAAGATCTATCAGGTGCACTTGACAATGACGTAGAAGTTACTGTCATAGATATATCTGCTAAACAAAGGGATTTTTTAGACACTATACTTATTGATGAAGAACCATCTGGGTTGTATATGAAAATTAAGTCTTCAGATATAAACACATCGTATTCAAAAGACTATATACTTGACAGTGGTCTAGAGAAGCAATCGGATACGGTTACAGGTAATCCATTCATAATATATCCTATATACAGCGATAACCCTAACTATAACGCTACAGATCCTATAAGTTCAAGCAATCCGCCATACTTACCTTGGGAAATACCTGCTGGTAGTATAGTAGAAATATATATAAAATTCGAAGGAACTAATCTAGATGGGGACGTAAGGACGTACACTTTAGAGAGACAAGTGACGGCCACTAAAGATTACAGTAGTTTGTACGATATGGTTGAAGCCGAGAATATCGATCTAACAAATGGTATCTCAACTACCGATGGAGTTGGAATAGAAACAGTATATTTCAATGAATTATACGAAAACATAACTGGAACAGGTACAGACTACATCAGGAATCCGATAGTAGATACCGAATTTAGGATACAATTTGGATGGTGGAACCCTGATGATTCAGCTGGAGACGCACAAACAGGTCAAATGTATCTTGGACTTAGAAACAATGATGATGGTACAGGGATTTTCCAGAAGACAGAGTGCAGAGTCAAGATAATTACAGGAGGAAATCTATTCGTCTTTGAAACAATACCTCAAGAGGCAGACAACGATATCTATTACGAAGGAAGCCAAACATTTAACATCACAGCAGGAAGACACGAAGGGAACGTGCAAAACCAAACGACATCACTTCCAGCTATAATAGACCTGAACTTCTTCGATTGCTATTCCTTTGGTAATGGTGTCGAGAGTTACAAGATAGGTGATCGATTAGCTACGCCTTCATTTAGATTAGGCGAAAGATTTTACGCTGTATCTCAGGAGGATTATAAAGAGGCAGACAGATATTCTGACCTTACTTATAGTGGTATATACAATGAAGAAACTAACGTAAACAGGCTAAATGAGTTCAACCTATCGTTAGCAAACTTCAAACAGCTGGAAAGATCTTTCGGTCCGATTAGGGTTATATCTGGGAGAGCAAACGATATATTAGTTCTACAGGAAGATAAAGTATCCTACGTGTTGTCAAGCAAGAACTTGATCAGTTCATCACAAGGAGGAGGAACTGTAGTTGATATTCCAGAAGTGCTTGGTACACAGATAGCTAGGATAGAAAACTTCGGTATTGGAAATAACCCAGAGAGTTATACTGAATATGGATATGACAAATATTTTGTAGACCCTAAAAGAGGTGCTGTTATAAAGCTTACTGGAAGTGGACAAGCTGAACAGCTCTCAGTCATTTCTGAATTTGGTATGAAGTCATGGTTTAGAGACTACTTCAGGTTAACTCCGAATACTCAAAAGCTAGGAGGTTATGATCCTTATATGGGAGAATACGTTATAGCAGGAAATCTAAACACAGTTCCTTCAGATCCATTCGTTTCCTCTTGTGGAGAGGAAGTTACAGTAACTACTGATGAAACGTTCAGAACTTGGGAGGTAATATTAGCTCCGGGGTCAGGAGAGATTACAGTAGACTATACAGTTGGCATACTCCCGATGGGAGAGGATGTCACGTTTGAAATCATTCATGACGGATCTACGTATTCTTCTGGAGCTGTTACGTCAGGTGGGTCGTTTACATTCACAAAGTCGGTTGGCGTAGACATAGCTACAGTTGAAGTTACACTATCAAGTTCATTCACCACATCATACGCTGTTGAAGTAGGATGCGCCACTGAAAACGGACCTAGAATGACTCAGGTTGTACTAGCTCCAGATGACGAGACACCTCAGTACATACATAACGACTTTTACTGGACTCAGGGAACATACGTTAGTCCAACTCAGAGTAACTTAGCTACCCTTCAGAATACAGACAACACATACAACGTGTCTCTATTCCAATCATTCGAAGGAAGCGCAGGGGCTGGTATGATACCACCTGAATCTGGGGGTCAGGTGACAATAAGAATTCAGTCTACTAAGAAAGGGTTTGATAACTTTGACTTTGGATCAAGTTCGCTGAAGTACTTACTTTCCACGACAGACTATTCAGATAGTGATGTAGACATAGCAAGTATGCTCTCTGCTGCAACCACGCTGACACCTATACAAAACCCATCGACAGGGGTTTACTACTACGACATAACTTATACGCAGACTCCACAATTCAGTCCGTATATTTACTTAATTTACGACTATAGATAATGGCAAAACCAACAATAACAGAATCGACAGCACCAACTAGACAGGCGTATACATTAACATACTCCCCGTCTTCTAACGGGTTTCCTTCGTTTTACTCTTATTATCCAGAGGAAATAATTGGGATGAACCAAAACTTGTTTACATTCGATGAAGGAAATTTATATATCCACAACTCAGACAACGTAGACAGGTGTACTTTTTACGGAACCTACACACCAATGAATGTAAGGACTGTATTCAATGATGCTCCATCTGATGTCAAGGTATTTAAGACCATAGCATTAGATGGTACTCATGCATGGGGGTACGATTCATTAACTGACTTGGAAAGCGGAGATATCGACTCTGATTACTTCGAGCAGAAGGAGGGTGATTGGTTTGCATACATAAGAGGGATAGACTCTGTTCCAGTTCAGGAAACAGAACTACCACTCAGGTCTTCTCAAGGTATAGGATCTAGCACGTCTGTAGATGTAGCAGACCCAGCTAACATCATAGTGGCCTATCCATACGGAGTGATCGATAGCATAATAAGCGTAGGGGACTTGGTATATTTTTTGAATGGAGGTACGTTTACTTTATGCGGAGTAGTGACGTCTATCACGAAAAGAAAGACCGTTGGACTTACAGTTACAAGCGAGATAACAATAGATTCGACAACTCCAGTTGGAGGGTCAACAGCGATATTATCTGGGGATTATACGTTCTACATAAAGAATGCTATATCGGAATCTCACGGACTCCGTGGGTACTACCTAGATTTCTTGATCGAGAACTACGAACGAACTCAATCAGAATTATTCTTGGTTGAGGCAGATATATTTAAAAGCTTCCCTTGATGAACGTAAGACCATTAGAGCCAGACGACTATGAAAACATTTTGTGTAAGTGGTGGAAGGATTGGAGAAAGCCTGCACCACCTAGAGATGTTCTGCCAGACGATGGGACAGGTGGGTTTATAGTTTACGATGAAGACATACCTGTATGCGCTGGTTTTATGTATAACACAAACTCAAGTATGGTATGGATAGAGTTCATTGTGAGCAATATAAATTACACCGATCGAGCAAAAAGAAGAGAAGCACTAGCTATGCTTGATACAACTATTACATCATTAGCAAGGAAATTAAACAAAAAATACGTATATTCGCTTTTGAAAGAAGATAATAGATCTTTGATTGACGTAAGTTTAAATCAGGGATACATACATAACTCAATTAGGTTTAACGAAATGATCAAGAAGATATGGGAGCAGCAGTAATAGCAGCAGCACCAGCGATAATAGGCGGTATAGGAGCAGCTACTCAGGTGGTTGGAGCAGGTATGTCTTTTGCTGAAGCTAAAAAACAAAAGGAATTAAAAGCTAAAGCTGATGCAGCAGCAGCAAAAGCTGTGGTTGACGCAAAGAACAAACTTGTCACAAACTTTAGTGAGCAACAGGTAATAAGAAAGGAGCCTTTTGAATTAGCAGCTCAAGCAAATGCAGCTGTCCAATCTCAGAATATAGACGCAATGAGAAACGCTGGTCAGAGAGCTTTAATAGGTGGCGTAGGAAGAACTGTAGCAGCTGGAGACATAGCTAACCAACGGATGAGGGATGTATACACAGGTAAATTAGAGGAGTACGAAAAAAGAGTTGCAGATGAAAGTAGAGCTATTTCAGATACTTTAGCTAATATAGATCTTATGACTGCTAGTGGAGCGCAAAAAGCTGCTGCTCAAGCTGAAGAAATGAGGCAAAGAAATTTGATGCAAGGAATAGGTGCTTTAGGTGGTGCTGCTGCAACAGGGCTAGGCGCTATGAGGTTATACGCAGGAGGAGGATTAGGAAAGAAGACTCCAGATACATCTGGAAGCACTGAAGGTGGAGAAACATCTGGAACTGAGGATGAATACACGCAATTAATAGAAGCACTTAATGGGTTTGACCCTAACTTATTCAACCAAGGGAAGTACTCTACAACTTCTACAAGCGGTGAGCCTAACAATAATTTATCTAAGGGCTTCGATGCAAATAATTCAAACTTAAGTGTAGAAGAAGAGATACGACAAAACGAGAGACGAGGTGTTTACGGTAAAAATTCATTCTATCCTAACGGTAATTAATAAGATATGGCACAAGAATTTTTTGACTACCAAGAAAGAGATATAGACAAGTTACCAGATTGGTCTAAAGTCACTGGAGATATCAGTGATAAGTTGGTTAGAATACAGAAGGAGCGTCAAGCTAAGAGAGACGAGCAAGATAGGAAAACTCAAGAATCGTTAACGGCACTCGAAGACATTGATATGGGCGAAAGCCAAACAATGAACGAGTTGAAGCTGAAGGCTGTTGAGGATTCTAAAAGGTATTTGTTGGAGCAGGATAAGCTGATGAAGCAGAACAAACTCGATCCAACCCAAAGGTTAATCACACTTCAAACTCAGATGGATGACTGGAAAGCTTTTAGTAATGTCACCAACGAGTGGGATAAAAACTACAGTGAATATCTAACTAGAATGGAAGATGGTACTTCAGCAGGAATGGAGCAAGCTATGGCTGAGTGGAATGAGGAGTTTGGAAATATAGCTAACAAAGCTGTTAAGACCAATAATGAAAACGGAAGATTATACCTTACAACTACTGATGGTTCTGGAGAACCTTTAAGTATAAATGCTTTAAACAACAGGCTAAAAGACAGAGTCAATAAGTACGACGTCAACGGTGAAGTACAGAACCAAGTACAAAAGCTAGGTCAAGTCGTTAAGATTATCAACAAGGATGGCATATTATCTATGGATGACGTTAGAGAGAATCCTGTATATGAAGAAGCAAAAGAGAAGATGATAGAAGCGTTGCTTGGAAGCGACAGAGATACTAGTAGTATTCTTTCTGATTACGTTGGAGGCTATAGCTTTACCAGAGATAAAAGTATGCAGGGTAAGGAAGACGAGAATGGAAACGAGATGATTCTACTTACTGCTGATAAGAACGGGACGTACCAACCTGAATTTACCCCGGAGCAAAAAGAGAAAGCTGAAAAGTATGTTGATCTACAACTTGAAATGCAGTTAGGATTCAAGGAAACTCCGAAACCAGAGAAAGTAAAGTCAACCAGAAATCCTAATCAGTGGGAAGTTGAGCGTAGCGATAAAAAGAAAAGAATAGCTGATGAATTCAATACAGCTATAGATGTAGCTGAAGGAAACGAGCAGGTCATAAGCAGGGTGTATAGAAATACTAATGTAAAAAGTATTCTGAAACAAGGTGACATATGGACAATTCAATTTGACAATAACCAAACAATAGACCTCCAATCAAGCGGAAACACTATCGAAGATGCCAAGATGCTATTTGATTATACGACTGGTCCAGCAACGTTAAATGATTTAGGGCCTAGTGCTTCTGAAGTCGCTTACAAAGAGTGGGATAGATACGGAGATAAACAAGTTGGTAAATTGGCTGTAGACTTTGGATCGTTAGCTGACTATGGGATAGAGAGTATATATGATGTGAATATGAAAGATGGTTCGAATATATATGAGTCTATAAGCGAAACTCTTAATTCCAAATCTAGTTTACCTTCAAAGGTTTCTGATTTAAATTACATATTCAGTCAAATGCAATTACCTTCAGGAGTCGTAAGACCAGAGGTTACTTTTAAGTACGATAATGGTAATGTCTCTTACTCGATAAATGGCGAACCAAAAGTATTTGTGAAAGACCCGTCTGGATCAGATGTATTAGAAGCTGTCAATACAGCTATAGAAGAAAGTTTGAACGCTTCGAAAACGGATGCTTTCGGAAATCCTATTTAAAAAACAACAATGGAAGATAAATTAGAACTACTTTACAACAGCTACATTGAGAATGGATTATTAAGTCCTAAAACAACATTCGAGCAATTCTCAAATGCTGACAAGTCTATTATAGAAAACCTTTATAACGAAGGTGTACGTAAGAGGATTGTAAGCTCAAAGACTGACTACCAAACATTCGAGTCTGCTTGGGGAACCTCAAAAAAAAAAGAAGAAACTTTGGCACCTACTGGAAGCGACTTGGAAGCTTCTGGGCAACCTGCTACAGGTACGCCTGCATCGGAATCAGATTTGACATCACAGCCTTCAGAGCCGTCCGAATTACCTTATCAGCAGGATGGCTCTTCATTTATGCCAGAATCACAAGAGCAGCAAAGTGAGTTAAAATACGGGGCGGCGTATTTGCCAGAATCACAAGAGCAGCAAAGTGAGTTAAAATACGGGGAAGCGTATTTGCCAGAATCACAAGAGCAGCAAAGTGAGTTAAAATACGGGGGAGTGTATTTAGGAGAATATTTATCGGATCCATCTGACTACAAACCTATGATAAATAGATTCCCTGCATATGGACAATCAGATTTAAAAACAAGGGAATTTGAGAGGATCAAATTACCGTTTAGGGCGTATACAGATGATGATCCTAAGCTCCCACAATATAAAGGATCTGGAGACCCTAATCAAGTAGTAAAAGCGGATCAGTCGTACTCTGATATAACATTAATGATGGCAGAGAATTTAGGCATGAGTCCAGAGGATTATATGGATACGGGTAAAAGATTGAAGCGTGAAGAAGAAATCAGAGATGAGCAAAAGGCTATTGACAACATTAAGAAAAAGAAGATCCAAAATGACATAGAGAAAACATACGTAGAAACGATTTCAAAAGTGTATGATATGTCTGAAGAAGATGCTAGGGAAAATTTAGCTAACCTAGCATTGTATAATTTGTACTTTGACCCAGAAGGTACAGGATTAAAATTGGATCCGATTGAGGGTATGGAGGATTTCGACATTGATGATGTACTAGAGTTTAGAGCAAGTCTTGCAAATAAAGCCATTGAAAAGGGTGGAGATGAACTGATCAAGAAGGTCTTTGTTAACATAGTTGACAAAAAAGGTGGGGATGTTGAGGGAGCTAAGATTGAGTTTGAAAAAGGAATGGAGCGCATAGGTGAAATGTTCCTAAGTGATGATTTAAAAAAGGTGAGAGACCTGAGAAAATCTATAATTGAACTTGAGAATACTCCAATACAATCTGAAGCCAGCAAGGAGATGCTACGGATAAAAAGGCTTGAGTTAAAAAAATTTACAGATCAAGGAAACTACGGAGCAAATACTTTGTTTGACCCAAAGACAGGTCAGTATGTATCTGGGAACACTAAGGATCCAGAGATTATAAGTTTTAACAAAGAGATGAACAAAAAGGTTAAGACTTATGAGAACACCGATGTAGGTAGGCTGAAGAAGAGGAGAGATGATTTGTATTTTCAGTATCAGAATTTTGTGAACAACGTTATGTTGGATCAAGACATTGCTAACTTAAATAGCATTGCTAGGGAGAAATACGCTAATCTTTTTGGTTTGACAACACCTACCGATTCGCAAGGGTTGAATGCCGAATTCACTAAAGATCAGAAAAAGCAGATCGCTATAGATATGTACGGAAATCCTTACAATTTTCACGGTTGGGATTTAGGTGGTAAAGGCGACATGTCAGACGCATTCAAGATTATGAATAGCGATATATTTGGATATGAAGTTACTATGAAAGCTCAACTAATACTCGCAGATTTCATGGCGGTAAACAGAGCGTTGAAGCTCAACGAAGATCCAGCTGGAATAGAGGATTCTAAAGGTTTTGAAAGATTCTTTACCTACGCTGGTAAGGGATTCAAAGAAGAAATGGGTGGTGTATCTCAAGTAGACGAGGTTGTAGCAGAAAGAACTATAAATCAAATTAAGTCTTTAGGATACGAGATACCATTGAGTCAAATGGAATCTTTGAAAAAAGACTTTACTCAAGAATTAGGCGAAGCGGCTGGAGCGTCTATCCCAGTGATGGGAGAAATAATGATGGACTTAGCTTTGGTAAATAAAGTGGCTGGAGTAGCCAAAATTCCTAAACTAATAGAAACGTTATCAAGGGGTAATAAAGTTGCAAAATTTGGTTTAGATCTTATATACGAAGCAGCTTCTCAAGGTGCCGCATTTGAAATGGCTGGAGAAGGATTTGTAGGTGGTGCTGGAGAAGGTGTGGGTCAATTTCTAGTTGATGCAGCGTTAAAGAAATTTAAGGTTAACAATCGAATGCTATCTATATTATCTAAGTCTGTGGGCGGTGCATTATCTCAAACTGCTGCTGAATATACAGGTCAGTTTGTAGACGAGCTTAGTAAAAATAATGTTGGGTTCGACAAAGCAGTAGAAAGAACTTTCGGGAAAACTCCAGAAGATGCTATGGAGAAGTTCGCATTAACATATCTACTATCTCAAATATATGGTACGGGAACATCTACCGTGTCTACTTTTACGAATCCATTAAATAGAGGTGTAGATACTGAAGAACAGGTGTCTAATGAAGAGTGGGCAGATTGGGCGTCAAAACAAGTAATTAACTTTGAGTCTGACAGTCCTATAGTTAATGAAATAAAAAAGTTTGCCGAAGAGCAGCAGTCTCAATTATCTCCTGTGCAGAAGACAGAGATAGAATCAATTATCGAACAACAAAAACAAGGACCTCAAAAGGCTGATATAGAAAGAATAAGACAAGAAGAGTTATCGATATTAGATGCAAAACAAGCAGAATCAGAAAAGACAGGCGAAATACCGACAGATGAAAACGGTAATGCTATAAATATAAAAGAAGAGAAACAAAAAATAAACTCTAAATACGATGCAGCACTAGCTGTTCAGGAACAAGATAATATTAACCAACAAAAACAAACAACAGATGAAGTACAAGAAAGTCAAGAAGGCGATGTCAGCACCGAAGAAGAAGTGCAAAAACAAGATGTCGAACCGACCGAAGAAGGTAAACAAGAAATAATAAATCCTAGTCAGGTTAACCCATCTGAAATAACTCAGAGAAACAAGGAGGCAGAGGCAAGATTAAAGAAAGAAGGTGTTGATAATCTTTTTATAGGGGCTAATTTACCAACTGGATCAAATGAGAAAGCCTTACCTGTAAGTGTTGATGTAATAAACGATATAGCTGTTGCCACATATGCAAACGAAAAAACAGGACTCATAAATACCGTTATAAGCGGATTCTCAGAGAACAACTTTGTAGGATATTACAGGATATACGAGAACGGCAAACCAACTAATAAATGGAGTTCCAAGTTTGAAAATCAAAATACAGGAGACAAGAATATAGATAGTAAGAAGAAAGATAACTTCAAAACTATGATATCTTCTGTTCAGGAGAGACTTCCTTCTGATCACCTATATACAGAAAAAACAAGTATATCCACTGATGGTCTTAGAGTATGGGGGAATCAAATAGATAGAGGTACATATGAATTTGCACTAGATGAGAAAGGTTTTTATATAACAAATAGAGTATCTATAAATGGTGATGCACTAGTAAATGAATTAGGAATAGATGTAAAGCAAGGTGATTTCCAAAATATAAAAGTTAGAACTGAAAAAGAATTCAATAAAGTAAAAGAAGCATTATTGCCATACCTTGAAAAACTCAGATTAAATGAGAATAATATATATTGGACAAAACCAAAAGGCGCAGCTAGACTAGCAGGATCAACAGTTGAAATAGACTTACCTGTTCTTAAGCCTGTGCAAACAGAGGTAAAACCCAAAGTCACTACCGAAGAAGTAGCGAGTTACACTGCTAAAGATATAGCTGAGTCGACTGATGCTAAAGCTTTTGCTGAAGCTCAGTCCTCAGCCTTATCACAAAGGACAGACACTAAACTACAAGTAGATCCAACATCGGAACAAGACGCACAGAAGATTATAGATGAGGGTGGAAAGCTATTCTTGACAAGCGATGGAAAAGCTGGAGCGTATGTAACTGCTGACGGCTATATGGGTGGCTTGTTTAAGGATCCTAATTCAGATAAGAATCAAGCTTCTAAAGCACTTCAAGAAGTAAGAACAAAAGCAGGAGGTAAGTTCTTTGATGCCTTTGGTATAAACCCAGAGACGGGAGATGGAACAACTCTAGAGGAGATCTATGTAAAGAATGGATTTAGACCTGTAGCTCGTATGCCGTTCGACCCCGATATGGCTCCAAAAGGATGGGAAAATACAACGCTAGCTTCAAAACCGGATAATGTATTCTTTGTTTACGACCCAGATTATAAAGCTAAAGTAGGTGAAGGTGAAACCATAACCGACTTTGACAAGGCTTATGAGATGGCTAAGAACTATAAGCCAACGTCAACTTCTAATAGTGCCAACAAAACTGTAGTCGAGCCGGGTAAAAGATTATTCAACGAGCCAAACAAAGAGACGGCTCAAATATCTAAGAAGTACAGAGAAGAGAAAGGAATAGAGTTTGACGAAGGTGAACCTATAACGGAACTTGACGAAGATCTATCAAAAGAAATAGCAGACGCATACGAAGCTATGGAAGATAACCCTAATGATCCAGAAGTTAAGGAGGCGTATGATGCACTAGCTTTAGAAACTGTTGATCAGTACAAGGCTTTAATGGATGCTGGATACGAGGTTGAGATATATAAAGGGGAAGGAGAACCTTACGCCAACTCTGAAGAGATGATTAAAGACCTGAAGGAAAATAAGCATATCTACATATTCTCTACAGAAGGAGGCTTTGGCGAAACTGGCATCACAGATAAGCAAAGATCTGAAAATGCAATGCTCGGTTCAACAGAGTTTAAGGATGTAAACGGAGAGCCATTACTGGTAAATGATTTGTTTAGAGCTGTCCATGACTTCTTTGGTCACAGCGAAAGAGGTAATGGTTTCGGAGCTATAGGCGAGGAGAATGCTTGGGATGTACACGCTAGAATGTTTTCAGACAAGGCTAGAAGAGCGATGACTACCGAGACTAAGGGTCAAAACTCTTGGGTAAACTTCGGACCTCAGATGCGAGGGAAGGACGGAAAGATTTTAAAGAAGGGTGACAAAGGATATTTGAAACCATCTGAAAGAAAGTTTGCTGAACAAAAAATGGGACTACTTCCAGAGAAGTATTCTGAAATTAGTTCAACTAAAAAAGAACCAACAGTAAGTACAGAAGAAACTTTCGAGGTAGCTGACGATGTAATTCCAGAAGTTACAGAAGGGGCATTAAGCCTACTTGATGCTTTCGGCAAGAAGCCGAAAAAAAGCAAGGTAACACCAAAGAAAAGAAAGCAAGTATTAGATCAAGTTGCGAAGGCAGAAAAAGCTTTAAGCAAAATATCTCCTAAGACAAAGATAGTAGTCCATGAAACTTCGAAGGATTATACTGAATCTGGAAGAAATAGAAATCAAAATGAGGGTGGTGAATATGATATAGACACGGATACTATACATATTAATATGGAGGCTGCAAATGAAAGAACTGTAGCTCACGAGGTGTTCCACACTCTTCTGCTAAGCAAGGGAATGGGTGACAAGCAAGCTCAGGCAATAACAAACAAGATGCTTGACGCTGTAAAAAAATCTGCATCGCCAGAGCTTTTAGCAGAGTTAGAAGAGTTCAGTTCTAGATACGAACAACCTTTACAAAGCGAAGAGTCGATTGCCGAACTATTTGGCATACTAGCGTCTGAATACGAGACGCTACCTAGACCAACACAAAACTTGATCAAAAGATGGCTAGATAAGTTAGCGAAGTTATTCGGATTAAAACTATTTACAGACAACGAAGTTGTTGACATGTTAAACACCGTGTCAAAAAGTGTTAGAGAAGGGTCTGTAATTGAAGAGTCTGACATAGATGTTATTAGAAGAGACCCAATGCCAGCTAGGGATACTAGGGCTGATTTTTTAGGTGGCATTCCAATAGATGAGTTGACTGATGCAGACCTAGATCAGAATCAAACCAGACAGTGGGACAGGGAGCAGAAGCCACTTAGAAGATTACAGAGTAACTTTTCAGACGCTGTTTCTAAGCTAACGTTTTCTTACGATAAGAATAGTGATAGATTTGATAAGTTAAAAAAAGAAGGGTACATAACCGATGGTAAGAGTATATCTGATTTTGACGGTAAGTTTTTCTTTTTTCACCAACCTGACGCAGCTTTCTCTGGTCAGATACTTAAGGATGGGGAACTATTAGTAGAAGGAAAGGGAGGTATGTACTACCCTATAAAGTTCCATGAAGACGGTTATTTTTGGGCTAGTACAGATAGAGTCGCAAAAAAAATGGCTGATGACTTGAATAAAGTAATGGAGCAAAACGGAGGAAAGATTTACATGGCTCTGACTAGCGCTCCAAGATCAAAGTTAATGTCTAGTACTACCATGTCCAACGCTGTGATGGATTTCTTCTCTTCAAAATCATTTGATAGTAACTTTAATATATCTGAAGCACAAGTAAAAAGATCTATTGTAAGAGCTGCAAACAACGTCAAGACCGTAAACGGAAAAAAGGTAGGATTAAACATGAGCCTATCTGTAAAAGACTCATTAAGTGAAATAAAGAGTAGCGTTAGTGAAAAGCTTGATCCAAAAAAAAGTTCTTTTAAAGACAGGAAATCTTTTGTTGAAGATTTAGTTGGAGAAATGTCTAGAGAGATAAACAAAAAAGATATATCTATAGAACAATTCGGAAAGTTTTTTTCAGAAGGGATTCAAAATAAATATTTTAAGGGAGTAACTAAAACTGGAAAAGTAAAAGTCTCTAAAGCGAATATGATACAGGCGTTGTCAGAAATGATGACTGAGCCTATATTGAAAGATGATATATCAAGAGAAAGTGGCGGTCAAATATATGCTGTGCTAGAGATGGAAGGGAAGGTTAAACCTGTGAAATCAGATAAACACGAGTCATATCCAATGGCTATTCAATCTGCTGAAGACAAAAAAACCACCCTCCATATACTGAGTGACAGAGTAGATTGGGGCGATGTAACTGAAGACTTTGAGACGAATGAAATCGTTAAACCTGAGAGAAGAAAAAAGATTTATCCAACATCAGGTGTTTCTACTAGAGGCTTGAAAATTAATACAAAATCCGTTAGAAGAAGAAAACAAAAACCATCCGATGACAGACCATCAATAGAGGCGGTTAGAGAAAAAGCTAAGCAGCTAGGTATATCAGAAAAAGACACGGAGATAGCCCTCAGAAACATGGGTTACACAAACGCTGAGATTAAAGCTGATAAAAATAAGTCTGACCCGTTTGAGGAAGAGATGAGAGGACTAAGAAAAGATCTTGGCAAGAAAGAAAAGAAATCTCCATCCGTAAAGAAAATACTTGGAGAGCCTAAAGATAAGAAGGTAACGATGACTGAGAGATCAGCATTGAAGAGCCAGATTAGAATGGAGGCTAGAGCAGCTAGAGATAGCAAGAAGGATCAAGACAAAAGAAGATCAGCTATCAGCTCTATGGTTAGTGACATTATTTCTAGAATGAGAAATGATGCAAAGGTTAAGTCTAGAAAACTAAATGCTATCCAGAAGAAGATAAACCGAACGAATTTAAACAACCCTGTGATGGTGGAGAGGTTGATACGTTACATTAACAATGTAATGGAAGACGTCAACTATTCAGCTAAACTTGCGGAGGCTAACAAGAACAGATCTGCAATGAAGAGGATGACAAAATCAAAGAAAAGAGCAGCGAACCTAAGAGCTTCTGCTGATGAATTTGCTTTGATAGATCCGTCGATGGTTTCAGATATTGATGAATACTTGAATAGATCTAGAGAGATAGTAGCTGGATTGTCACCAACATCAATAAGTCCGAACAAGATTAAAGTTAGCGACAAGTTTGATTCATCCGACATGGATTCATATATCAATAGTCAATTGAAATCTCAGAGATCTAAAATGAGGGAAGCTCTGAATGAGCATTTCGAGGAGGTTACAGGTATTAGTGGAGAAGGTATGGAGATAAGCGAGATGATCAAAGCTATTGAAGAATCAAAAGATACAGGTGCAACCCCAGAAATGTTGGAGCCAATCACAAAGGCCAACGTAAAGAAAGCTTATGACTCCTATTCATCTTTAGTTTCAGAAATGGCTAATACAAACTCTGATCCATTTACTGGTGAATCATTAGAGTTATCAGATTCAGAAATAGATCTAGCAAAGAGATTAGCCAACCTAGATGTTTTATCTATGAGTAAAGAGGAGGCAGTTAAGGCTGTCGATGCGATGAGTAACTTCCTAGTCAACCAATCACTAGCTGGAGCAGAGTCGATAGTTTCAAAGGCAGAAGGAAATTCTGCTGCATTAAAACTGGTTAATAAGGGAATAAAATCTAGACCTTTGAAGTTGTATTTTTCTAAGAGAATCGGTAGAACGATGGCAGAGCAATTCACTACATTGCCAATAGTTTTGGAGAGAATGTTTGGAAAATCGAAAGCTAGACTAATCCAAAAAGTTTCCGGGCTATCGGATGTAATAAGTGGTTATGCAACAGCTAAGCAGAAGTCATCAAGAATAATAAAGTCTTACACAGATAAGTTCTCAAAAAAGAAACCGAATGGAGAGGTGTTCAATAGCTCAACAAATATAAATGAGAGAGGACTCGTTTCATTTATGAGCAGATCCATTGAAGGTAATGAGCAAGCTGAGTTTGATAGAAGAAAGAATCTCATCAAGGAATCTATAGATGCCTTAAAGAGAGGTACTGAAGCCGATGTAAAGAGAGGTGAAAACTATCAAGAGGTGTACGATAAGTTACTGAAGGACTCGAATAATATTGCTGAAGTTAGGAGTAAGGCTGACAAGACAAATCTAGAAGCTGTTGACTGGTGGGTAAATGAATGGTCTAAGCATTATGATGACCTAAGAAAGACAAACCTAGAGGTATACAACGAGCTTCTTGATAAGGATCTAAACTATACTCCAGATATATATAAGAAGATAGATTTGTCTGAAGATGTTGACATGAACAAGTCATCATTCTTTAATGCTAACAACTACTTGGATAAATCAAAGTCAGGTTCCTTGAGAGAAGTAACTAGGCCGAACTCACTACCTAAGAATTCAAGAGGAGAAGCTAGTAGATATATCTCTCTTGATTTCGACATGAACAACGCTAACATTATACAGTCAGCATTGACAGATATAAACACAGCTTCACCAATAATGAAACTTGAAGGATTCCTAAATTCAAATGGAATGAATTCAATTGTAAGTTCGAAGGAAGACAGAGACTTTATTGAAAGGAGGATAAAAAACTATGTAAGAAACGTGAAGGGAAGTAACTTCTCTGACAGAAGTGAACTAGATAATATTTCTAAAGGTTTAGAATTTCTAGCTGCATTAGGAGTTTCAAAAGCTTTAGGTGGAATTACTCAGTCTGTAAAACAGTCTGTCCCGGTAGCTGTAAACACGATAATCAACTCTGGAAGACTCGACCTAGCTTCAATGTTTGATCCAGACACAAAGGCTTTTATAGAAAACTCTGGAATGCCGATAGCGAATAGAGGTATTGCATCACAAGCTTCGCTAGATCATATCAACAGGCTTATTGAGCAAGTATCAGACAGCAAAGGGAAAGAAGCCTTGAAGAAGTTAGAAGATTTAAATAGATTATACTTAAAGGTCTTCTTACAAAATGCCGATGTATTCATAGCGAGAGCTTCGTTTATTTCTTATTACAAACAAGGGTTAAAAAAACAAGGGATAAACCCTAAAGATATAGACTTCTCTAATCACAAGCCTAATAAAGATGCGCTAGACTTCGCACAACAACAGGTAGACAGACAACAGAACGTTTCTGATGAATACCTGCAAGGAGAGTTCTTCACTGGAAAAGACGTATTAAGAAAAACAATAAGAAAGGTAGCGATGCCTTTTGCAAACTTCGCTATGAACCAAAAAGCTAGAATGAATTCAGACATAATAACTCTAACGTCTTCATATTATTCAAAAGAGGATAAGATTACAGCGGCTAGATCTTTAGCTGGATTAGCAGGAGAGATGGCCATGTTCTACGCTGTGTCAAGTATGATACGATCTCTGATCTGGGGGATGACATCAAGCGCATTGGGATACGAGGAAAGTGACGAGGACAAGAAAAAAAGAATGGAGTATGAAGTAAAAGGGATAGCAACGAACTTCGTTAGAGATGCAGTGTCTCCACTACCTATGTTAGACGCTCCTGTCATGGTTGGAGCAAACAAGGTCTTGAATTTAATACAAGGCGAGCAAGAAGACAAGGAGCAAAACTTCCAATTGTACGAAGGCGTTGATAAAGGTGTTTGGGATGACTGGGGAGTATTAGGTATAGCCTTCAGTAAGGCTGGTGACATGCTTGAAAAGGGTAACACAGCTATTACAGGTGAGTATGAAAATAAGTGGGGGACTAAGTATGAACTTACTAAGGATGGTCAGAGCAACATGCAGCTGTCAGCTGTACTATCAATACTGTATAACATCGGTGCGCTTCCTTCAGAATTTGGAACTGTTTCCAACTATATAGAAAGAATAGTAAAGAAGAAGGAGTCTAATAAGAAGAAGAAGAAGAAATAAACTTCACAAGCTTACCATTCCCCCCTTGGTGTACGGATATCTTACCATGCTTATACAAGCGATTCAAGGCTTCTTTGATCTTCGCATAATCACATCCAACAAGAAGCCTTATTTCAGCAGGAGTGACGCCACAGTGTCCTCCTGTTTCTTTATGCTTATGTTTTACTATCTCAAGGATTTGATGCTGTGTATTTAGCTTATCGAAGTCTACCATAATATTCTGTTTTTTATTTTAATAATTCTAATGTAGTTTACTTAACTTGTATTTGTCTCTGTACCTGATCTGAGTTTCGGATAGTTCTTTCAATCCATCTTTTATAATCACACCATCTTCATGATCTACTATATTTGCTCGCACTTTCTCTAGTACCTCAAACAGGTCGATTACGTTTTGGATTATAAAGTACTGGATCCCATTGTAGCTTAACTCAGGAAGCGTTACCTGCTGGTATTTAGTTAACCTTCCTTTGGGTAGCTTCAGTTCCAGTCCGATATACACTCCCTTGTAAACAAGAGTTATATCTGGGAGTCCGTTCTTATCCGTAAAGTGAACCCACCTACCTTCCTTGAAGAGCTTCCCTGAGTTCTGTCTCCACATAAAATATCCAGCCCTCTTCAAGATTTTCTTACAGTCATCTACAAGATCCTGCTCCTTGGCATAAACCTTATCCTTATACAGGTCAACGAGGCTTCCGATCTTCTTCAGGTAATCTATACGCTCAAGATCTTCTTCCTCATTTATAGAACCGTCAGTATCTCTCTCAACCCTCGCCATCTTGTCAACAGTTTCGTTTACAATAGGCTTCTTGATGAATGGTATAGGGTCTGTTGGATATCCGTTGTCGACTATAACGTTAGCACAGTCTATCATGAGGCACTTTTCTTTACCTTCGTAGATACGTATACCACGTCCGACCATCTGCTTGTATAGCCTAAGTGATTTTATACCACGAGCAAACAACATACACTCGATACTTGGCTCATCGAACCCGAACGTGGCCATATCTACATTAATCAGAACCTGACACTTGTCTTTATTGAAGTCCATATAAGCCTTCTCAATGTCTTTCTCTGACATTTTTGAGTGAACACTACACGCAGTTACATTTCTCTCTTTAAACTCCCTGAGAAGCTCCTCACAGTGATCAATACTGCTTGAGAATACAATCGTCTTTAGATTCTTAGCTAACCTCTCCCATTCCTCCATGGTATTGGAAAGAACTTTCTGTTCCTTCAACACCTTACTCGCTTGCTCCTGATTATAATCTCCGTTAACTATGGGGACCTCTGAGAAATCTGGCTGGACGTTGGAAGAATATACCTCAACATCTGTGAGATAACCCTTCTTTATCAAATCCTTTACACCGACCTCACTTATTATACTGTCGTATCCACTTAGTAAGTAGCCGTTCTCATCTATTGGAGTGGCAGACAGCCCTATAATTACAGAGCTACTGTAAGTCTCCATGATGTAATCGATATACTTAGAACCATGAGCAAAATGACATTCATCTATGAAGATGAAGTCAAAATGCTGAGTCACCTTTCTAGAGTAAAGCGATTGCACAGAAGCTATCGTACAGTTTGACCCATTGTCTTGAGTCTTAGATCCAAGAATTAGGTTACCGAATCCAAAACTCTCTTGAGTCTGGATCGATAACTTAATCCTAGGGGTTGTGAACAAACATTTTTTACCGGAAGAAATTATCCTTTCTATTATAAACTGACTGATCTTAGTTTTGCCTGTCAGCCAGCTCCCGTTGGAGCGTGAATCAGTACCTTTTTATTTCCGGTACCAATAGACGTCCGAAGGGAGCTGACTATTTTTTGTTGGTAATCTCTTAGCTTTATCATTTTTGTTATTTTGTATTATTTCGAATATTTCTTATACAATACTTGTTTCTTTCATCATATAGTCCTATTTCAAAAGCGTGACGCATATTTTCAGTGTTTGTCATCCACTCTAAATTGTGTACATAATTATTACTTTTATCCCCATCTATATGGTTGACAGTTTTTTTAGATTCAAGGTTAGGAATAAAGGATAGAGCTACTAATCTATGAACTCTAACAGTTTTCTTAACTGACCCAACAGATAAGTACACTCTAGGATATCCTTTATCATCTTTCCCTTGTTTCAATATTGTCTGGCTAAATCTAGCAACCCTGCCATCTTTATATACAGTCTCACCTTTCTTTCTTCTAACTCTACCTTTATTTGAAACTTCATAAAAACTCTCAAAGCCAACTGCATCTACCCATTCTTCCTTTAATACCTCCATAAATTCAAATTTTAATTTTTAAACTCTATCTTCCCATCCTCCTCGTACTCATGTCGGGTAATTAATCGTATCCATCTACCGTTTGCATCACGCCCTTCGTCAGGCATTGTCTTTCCTTTATATAGACAGAAAGCTATGAGCCACTTGTAGAACTTGTTTCTGCTTACGGTTAACTTCGACTTAGGTCCGAAGTCTGGATTCTCTTCCACGAAATCTGAATACAGCTCGGACTTGAATACCTTATGACCACGGATAAATTGCAAAGCCTTGTCTGTAGGATCTTCGTTGTCCACGATGCCACACCACTCGATAAATTCATGGCATGTCTGAGCCGATAGCTTTCTGATTTTAAGGTTCACAAACTCAGACTTAACAAGACCAGTGTTCATGTAGCTACGTAAACATTCAATCATGTAGTTGTCAAACTTCATCCACTCCTCTTCATTCCACTCGTCAAACATGTACTTACCGAACTCCTCATATGGGGTGAACCCAGCTGAGTAATATTGATGAAGCTCTAGCTCCCACTTTCTCCTGTCGAATGAACTACCTGTACCTCTTATGGCGTAGTTAGTTGTGATCCCTATCTTCGGAGACTTCGAGAATGGTATCTTGATAGCATCTTTGTTTTTCTTCTCCAAAGTAATACCTTCAGTTACAACGCTAAACAAACGCTCGAAGTCAAACCTATTCTTGACATCATCAAACACAATTATCTGCGTGTCTGCTGATACCAACTGGTAAGGGAATGACTTTCCGAAATCAAAATCCTTCCCATCGATAACCACCATCTTCTTTATATGGCTTATTGCCTTCATGATTATA
>Ga0222719_10000852_pt1 | contig 30287 bp, 27 predicted proteins | sample C33_34DmetaG_FD_165039 | JGI IMG/M metagenome (GOLD analysis project Ga0222719, IMG submission 165039) | Estuarine water microbial communities from San Francisco Bay, California, United States - C33_34D | ecosystem: Environmental > Aquatic > Marine > Unclassified | place: USA: California... | reverse complement strand
TGCGATACTGTAGAATCTGCAGTCAGTTGGAAAAGTGCGATCGAAAGAGATGGAGGCCCGAGTGCACTCATATTTAGTAGGCAAAATTTAACTCCACAGAGTCGTAGCCAAGAACAACTAGTTGATATAGCAAAAGGCGGCTATATCCTGAAAGACCCTGATGGAAAGCTAGATGCTATTATTATTGCAACTGGCTCAGAGGTAGAAATAGCTGTTGATGCCGCTCAGTCGTTATTTAGCAAAGGTGTAAACGCTAGAGTCGTATCAATGCCATGTGCTGAAATTTTCTCTTCACAGGATTTAGCTTATCGGGAGAGTATTTTGCCTCCATCTGTAAGAGTTAGGGTAGCAGTTGAAGCAGGGCACTCTGATTATTGGTATAAGTATGTTGGTATAGATGGAAGAGTGGTGGGCATGACAACTTTCGGTGAATCAGCACCGGGTGGAAAAATTATGGAACACTTTGGATTTACTGTTGAGAATGTTGTAGATGCAGTATTGGTTCAGCTGTAGAAATTTTTGGGACATGTTATGGATACTAAAAAAAATCTTCCGATCCGTGTCGCTATTAATGGATATGGTCGTATTGGGCGCTCTGTTCTCAGGGCGCTCTATGAATCTGAGCATAAAAAAAATATAAAAATTATTGCGATCAATGAGCTTGCTGATTATAAAACTATAGCTCATCTTACTAAGTATGACTCAACTCATGGTCATTTCCCTGGCACTATTGAAATAAAAGGAAATAAATTAGAGATCAACAAAGATAATATATCAATATATCAATGTAAAAATATAAATGATCTACCATGGACTGCTTTAGAAATTGACGTTGTTTTTGAATGCAGCGGCACTTTCACAGACCGTTTGACTGCATATGAGCACATAAAAGCAGGAGCAAAAAAAGTACTTTTTTCTCAGCCAGGGGAACCCGACTTAGACGCTACAATTGTTATGGGAGTTAATGAGAATACTTTGAACGGAAAAGAGTCGATTATATCCAACGCCTCTTGCTCAACTAACTGTGTCGTACCTGTGATCAATACCCTTCATAAGGAATTTATAGCTGAAGGGGGTGTAATTACTACTATTCATTCCGCTATGAATGATCAACCAGTCATCGATGCATATCATCATACTGACTTAAGAAAAACACGTGCTGCTATGAATTCTATTATTCCTGTTGATACTCAATTAGCTATAGGTATCGATAGAATGCTTCCTGAATTAGCTGGAAGATTTGAAGCACAAGCTATGAGAGTCCCTACTATAAACGTATCTGTGATTGATCTATCAATACTTTTCAAAAATGACGTAAATGTTTTATCTGTAAATAAAGCTTTAGAGCGCGCATCTCAGTCTAAGCTTTCTGGCATCATTGGATATACCGAGGAACCACTTGCATCTTGTGATTTTAACCATGATCAACGCAGTGGTATCGTTGATGCCAGTCAAACTCGAGTAAGCCAGAAGCGCTTAGTTAAAATATTAATTTGGTTTGATAATGAATGGGGTTATGCAAACCGTATGCTTGAACTTACAAAGCACTGGTTAAGTGCAAAAAAATAAGGATAGTAATTTTTGGAAAAAATATTACAAATGATAGATTTAGAGCTTCAAGGTAAACGTGTGCTGATTCGCGAGGACTTAAATGTTCCAATAAAAAATGGAGTTATCACATCAGATGCTCGTATTCTTGCAGCAATCCCAACGATTGAATACGCACTCAAAGCCGGTGCTAGAGTAATATTAATGTCTCATCTGGGGCGACCAATTGAAGGCAATTTCAACGAACAATACTCTATTAAGCCAATAGCTAGATATATACAGGAACTGCTTAAGGTTAATATTACAGTCACCTCTGACAGAGAAGAAAAAATATTTAACTGTGACAGTGATGTAATATTTTTAGAAAATGTGAGATTTAATGAGGGTGAAAACACAAATAGTCAAAGCTTATCAAAATCGTATGCGTCTCTCTGTGATATTTTTGTGATGGATGCATTCGGTGCTGCACACCGCTCTCAAGCTTCTACCTATGGTGTAGCGAAATATGCTCCAATTTCATGTGCTGGGCCTTTATTAGTTCGTGAATTAAATATTCTTGATAAGATTTTAGAACAGCCCGCTAGACCGATGGTAGCTATAGTTGGTGGTTCTAAAGTATCAAGTAAATTAGCAGTATTAAAAAAACTAGCAGATAAGGTTGATCAGCTGATTGTGGGCGGTGGTATAGCTAATACTTTTTTGGCAGCCAAGGGCCTTCCGATAGGAAGCTCCCTGTTCGAGCATAATCTTATTGCAGAAGCAAAAGAAATAATGTTGAAAACAGAAATACTACTTCCAACAGATGTGATAGTTGGAAGAGAATTTTGTGAATCCACAATAGCTACGATAAAGTCTGTAAACGAAATCTCTAGTAAAGACATGATCTTTGATTTTGGTCCAATATCAGCAAAGAAATTAGCTAATATTTTAGTATCTAGTGGCACTATATTGTGGAACGGACCTATAGGTGTTTTTGAGTTTGATCAGTTTCAAGGTGGGACTAAAACAATAGCTAAAGCAATTGCTGACAGCAATAGTTACACTGTTGCCGGAGGAGGCGATACACTCGCAGCCATAGATAAATTTGGTATTATTGATAAGATTTCATATATATCGACTGGTGGTGGAGCTTTTTTAGAGTATGTAGAGGGCAAAACTTTGCCTGCGGTCGAGATACTTCAATGTCGTTTTAGGACAGGGTCTGTGTCAGGCTGAAACATAAAACCCCGTAACTGGCCGACAGTTTTAAAATAATTAATATAATTAGTAAGGAGTAATTATATGGCCCTTATATCAATGCGACAATTGTTAGATCATGCCGCTGAATATAAATATGGTGTCCCTGCATTTAACGTCAATAACTTAGAACAGATTCGTGCGATTATGGAGGCTGCAGATACTACTGATTCCCCTGTAATTGTTCAGGCATCAGCAGGTGCCAGAAAATATGCAGGAGCACCCTTTCTTAGACATTTAATTTTAGCTGCTATTGAAGAATTTCCTCATATACCGGTATGTATGCATCAAGACCATGGAACAAGTCCAGCTATTTGTCAGCGCTCTATTCAGTTGGGATTTAGTTCGGTCATGATGGATGGATCCTTAAGAGAAGATGGTAAAACTCCCGCATCCTATGATTACAATGTAAAAGTTACAAAACAAGTAGTTGAGATGGCACATTCTTGTGGGGTTTCCGTTGAAGGTGAGCTTGGTTGTCTTGGGTCTCTTGAAACTGGTCAGGCTGGCGAAGAGGATGGCGTAGGTGCAGAGGGATCGTTGTCTCATGAGCAGATGCTAACTGACCCACAGGAGGCGTTAGATTTCGTATCTAAAACGTCTGTTGATGCTCTTGCTATAGCTATAGGGACGTCACATGGTGCTTATAAATTTTCTAGGCCCCCAACAGGTGATATTTTGGACATTGACCGTATAAAATTAATCCACTCTAGAATCCCTAATACGCATCTTGTGATGCATGGATCGTCTTCAGTTCCTCAGGAATGGTTATCAGTGATAAATAAATTTGGTGGCGATATTCCTGAGACTTACGGTGTTCCCGTAGAAGAAATAGTTGAAGGTATTAAATACGGTGTTCGTAAAGTTAATATAGATACAGATTTGAGATTAGCCTCTACTGGCGCTATTAGACAGTTCATGGCCGCAAATAAATCTGAATTTGACCCTCGAAAGTACCTTGCTAAAACAACTCAGGCCATGAAAGATATCTGTATAAATAGATATGAATCATTTGGGACTGCTGGAAAAGCAAGCAAAATCAAGGTATATAGTCTAGATAAAATGCATCATGATTATTTAAAGGGCAACTCCTATTAAAAATGTTTGTTAAATTGAGATACACTAGAATAAAGACCAGGAGAAAGAATATATTTTGCGTGAAAAAATATTTGTTGATATAAATAGTATTAGTGTGCGTTTTTTTGCGATTATCATTTCTTTACTTGCTACGATCTATTTAATTAACATGCCTTTAGTGGTTGCCATTGCCACCAAAGACCTTGGCCTTTCTAATTCAGAACCATTGTGGTTAGGGGGGGTTTTTCTGGTCAGTTTCGGATTGTCTGCGATATCATCTAATCTACATATTTTGCTTTTAAATTGGCGTGTTATGATATTTATCGCGAGTATTTTTGGAGCAACAAGCTTTACGTTGTCAACTCTAATAACAGATTTCAAATTTTTACTTTTTTTTCAGGGACTAGCAGGTTTTTCTGTTGGTACTATATGTTCAACTACATTTTTATGTCTTGGTGTGAGCAAAAATCCAATTCGAAGCTACGCCCTTATTCTTTGTCTACAATCTTTTATTGTTGCTCTCGTTTCTTATTTATTGCCCCCAGCAAGTGCTGAGGTTTTCAGTTTCAAACATACATTAATAGTCGCATCATGCTTTTGTTTAGGGTCACTAATTTTAAGTCAAAAAATTCCCAAAAATATACAAGATACTGATCCTGAAGTCTCAACTGCTGATAGCTACCAACAAAAAGCTTACTTCTTTTTAGTAGCGATTCTATTAATTTTTTTAGGTGGAAATATAGTTAGAAATACTTTAGAGCCAATTGCTTATAGCGCCGGCTTCTATATGACAATTTTATCTCTATCTAGTGGAATAGGAGCCCTATTTGTAGTTTTAATGGAGACTAAATCAAATCGTGTAAAGCCAATTTTGATTAGTTTGGGGATAGCCATTTTCATTTTAGCTTCAGGTTTATTTGGATATCTACCAAATCAATCGACAGTTATTGCTTTTTGTTTTATCGGAGGGGCCTGGAATTTTTCTGCTGCTTACCTTATGGGGTTATTTGCTGTGACAGTAAATAAGCGTAAACATATACCTTTAATCATTATTATGCAGGTTTTAGGTAATATTATTAGTTTAATCTGTATTGGGGTGTTAGAAGTAGGGCAGCCTTATGTAATTGCATGCATTGCATGGATTTTAACCGCTTTGCTGATATTTTCATTGAAAAAGCATAACCCAAAATTATTTCTGGTAAATAATAATGAGCAATAATATTAATGGTAATATTCAAGATGTATGTATTCAGAAAACATCTTTTAAGAGCTCTTCGTCCCACCCGTTTAATCAACTTACGCCGGACTTTATACTTAATGCATTGGATGAATTAGGCTACATAACTGATAGTCGATTGTTACCCTTGAATAGTTATGAGAATCGTGTATATCAAATCGGAATTCAGGATTCATCTCCAATAATTGGAAAATTTTATCGTCCTAACAGATGGAATAAGAAGCAAATTTTGGAAGAACATCAATTTTGCTTTGAGTTAGCTGAACAGGAATTACCTATTGTTGCTCCCTTAATTAGTGAGGGCGGTGAAAGTCTTTTCCAATATAAAGGATTTTACTTTGCATTGTTTTCAAGAAAGGGAGGCTATGGGCCCGAACTAGATAATCTGGATAATTTATATTTGCTAGGAAAATTGTTAGGAAGAATTCATGCTGTTGGGGCTGTTAGACCGTTCAGCCATAGGAATACGTTAAATAGTAACACTTTTGGTTATGAGTCATCCAAATTTGTAAGTGAAAATTTTATACCTACTGAGTTAAAATTATCATATGACTCTTTAGTAAAAGATTTGATGAAAACGATAGATGAGGTTGTCAGTAACGCTGGCGATATTCAAAATATTCGAGTTCATGGCGATTGCCATAGTGGTAACATTTTATGGAGAGATGATAATGCTCATTTTATAGACCTTGATGATGCGATGATGGCTCCAGCAATTCAAGACATATGGATGTTGCTTTCTGGGAACAGAGATAGACAAAGCGCTCAGTTGTCAGAAATCATAGATGGCTATAATGAATTTTTTGATTTTCATCCAAGGGAGCTTAAGCTAATCGATGCCCTAAGAACCTTGAGGATAATCAATTACACTGCTTGGATAGCAAAAAGATGGAATGATCCCGCTTTTCCCATGGCATTTCCGTGGTTTAATACAATTCGCTTTTGGAGTGAGCATATTCTAGAGCTAAGAGAGCAATTTGCAGCTTTAGGCGAGCCAAATTTGAAAATTTTTTAAATAATACAAGGTATATCCATTAATCAGATTTAATAATTTTTATGCCATCTGCTGTCCCCGCTAACACAACGTCTGCATGCCTAATAGAAAAAATACCGTTAGCAACAACCCCTGCAATATGATTAATTTTTTCTTCTATTTCTCGAGCTGATTTAATAGGGTGTAGGTGGTGTATATCTAGAATATTATTTCCATTATCAGTTACATACCCTTGTCGATAAACTGGATCCCCTCCAATCTCCAGAATTTTTCTTGCTACATAACTTCTGGCCATTGGTATTACCTCAATTGGCAGAGGAAACTGACCCAAAGATGTAACCAGTTTTGTATCATCCACTATACATAAGAATTCAGATGCCACAGCAGCAGTAATTTTTTCTCTTGTAAGCGCACCTCCCCCACCTTTAATGAGCTCTAGTGTTTGATTTGCTTCATCTGCTCCATCAACATAAATTTCTATTTCATTCACAGAATTTAGGTCAAAGATTTCTATACCACACGATTCTAGTTTATCGGCTGAAGCTAAAGAGCTGGCGACTACCCCTTTAAACTTATTTTTATGGGACCCTAACAGATCAATAAAAAAATTAGTAGTAGATCCAGTACCAATACCAATAATACTGTCTGAGCTAACCTTATTGAGCACATAATCTAATGCTGCTTTTGCGACGGCCTTTTTGAGGACGTTTTGCGTTGATAAACTCATAGGTAAAACCATCATTAAAAACTTATTATATGCCTAATTATACCGATTAAGGCATGAAATGACAGAAAATGTGGATCAACGCTAGCTTTGCATCGATCGAAAATTTACTATTAGAGATCCTAATCATTTATCAACTTAAAAGAGTCAAAATGTTTAAAAATTATGTAAAACGAATTCAAGACGCAAAGATCTATGATTTGGTTGTAAAAACTCCGGTGGATTTAGCTCCACAGCTTTCCTTGCGTCTTGATAATACAGTGCTTCTAAAAAGAGAGGATTTACAACCAATATTCTCTTTCAAGTTGCGTGGTGCATATAACAAGATGTTGTCTTTAAAAAAATCTGAATTGGATAAAGGAGTAGTAGCTGCTTCAGCAGGAAATCATGCCCAAGGTTTAGCTATGGCAGCCAAGAAAATTGGTGCTACTGCTACTATCGTCATGCCAACAACTACACCACTCATCAAGGTAAATGCAGTAAGATCGTTGGGAGCTGAAGTCGTTCTTGTGGGCGATAGTTATGACCAAGCTTCTGCATATGCAACTCAGTTAGTGATCGAAAAAGATATGATATATATACATCCATTTGATGACCCCGATGTGATTGCAGGACAAGGCACAATTGCTATGGAGATTATAGAGCAAGTATCAGAAGATTTAGATGCTATTTTTATAGCCGTAGGTGGTGGTGGACTTTGTGCAGGTATGGCAGCGTATATTAAAACGATAAGACCTAGTATTAAAATTATAGCTGTCGAAGCAGAGGACTCAGCATGTTTGAGCGCAGCAATGAAAGCTGGTCGGAGGGTACAGCTTAAGCATGTAGGAATCTTCGCAGATGGCACAGCTGTTGCTGAAATTGGAAAAGAGACTTTTCGTATTTTAAAGGATACTGTTGATGAGGTTTTAACGGTCTCTGTGGATGAGATATGTGCTAGCATCAAGGATACTTTTGATGATACACGCTCTATTTGTGAGCCAGCTGGGGCACTAGGTCTTGCTGGGTTAAAGAAATATGTAGAAGTTACAGGCGTAAAAGGAAAAACTTTACTAGCTGTAGAATGTGGAGCAAATATTAACTTTGATAGGCTTCGGTATATTTCTGAACGAACCGAAATTGGTGAAAAAAGAGAAGCAATTTTAGCAGTTACTATCCCAGAGAAACCAGGTAGCTTCAGATCATTTTGCATGTCTTTGGATAGGCGCAACATTACGGAATTTAATTATCGTATGGGCAGTTCTGCCAGTGCACATATTTTTGTTGGCCTACAGGTTTCCTCAGATGACGACCGAAAAAACCTAGTAACAAACTTGGGTATAGAAGGTTACCCAATAGTAGATATGACAGATAATGAAATTGCTAAGTTACACATCCGCCATATGGTCGGTGGTAGGGTTAAGGAAGCTATAGATGAAATGGTTTTTACTTTCGAATTTCCTGAAAGACCAGGGGCATTAATGCAGTTTTTAGTAAAGCTTGGCGATCGTTGGAACATAACTATGTTTCACTACCGCAATCATGGATCAGAAAATGGAAGAGTCCTAGCAGGACTTCAAATCCCAGCGATAGAAAGAAAACAGGCGCCCAAATTTTTTAATGATCTTGGGTTTGACTGGACTGAAGAAACAGAAAATCCAGCCTATCAGTTTTTTTTGAGCTAGATTTTCCGACAACTATTAGAAATTACTCAGTATCGATTTCTAGTAGATCTGATAGTTGACGAATCTGAATTGCATCAAATCCTGAACCAGCTAGAACGTCAGATAAAACCACAACTCTATTATCTGGAGAAAACTCTTTGCGAGTGATGAGAATTTTCGCTGCAGTTGCGAGGGTCTTTTCTGGATCCTCGCTAAAATTTATCCGAAAACTAAGCACATTTCTGTTCAAAACTAACTGCCTTCGTGTTCTGCTATCGTTTGTAAATGCACAAATAATAGGGGTTTGTGGATGACAGTTGGTCACATAGTTTGCCATTTTTCCTCGCCTTGTAGGCACAATAATAGCCTTAGCTTTTATCGATTCAGCTAATTTAACTGCAGCAGAAGCAATTTCTGCTTTATCGTTTTCTAGAGATAAATCCTTAACGAATTGTAGTCCGGGACTCTGCTCTATAGATAGAGTAATGCGAGAGAGTATTTCAACACATTTCACGGGGTACTTGCCGATAGCGCTTTCCCCAGAAAGCATTATCGCGTCAGCCTCCTCATAAACAGCATTAGCTACATCTGTAACTTCAGCTCTAGTTGGTATTGGATTTTCTATCATAGACTCTAGCATGTGTGTTGCAACTATAACGCGTTTACCTTGCTGCGCACATGACCGAATAATACGACGCTGAACTCTTGGTAGTTTTTCGATTGGAATTTCAACACCTAAGTCACCTCTGGCCACCATTACACCGTCAGATTTATCTAGAATCCCACTGAGATTTTTCAAACCCTCTTGATCCTCTATTTTTGAGATGATCTTAATTTTTTCAACTTTATTCCCCAATAGTGCTTTTAGTTGATCTACATCTTCAGCGTTTCTTACAAACGAGAGTGCGATAAAATCTACCTCTTGTGATATTGAAAATAGAATATCTCGCTTGTCTTTTTCAGTGATTGCTGGAAGATTAACCCGGATACCTGGTAAGTTTACATGCCGCTTACTTTTTAAAATGCCCCCATCTATTACTTTACATTGCATAGTTCTATCTTCTTTGGTGAGAACCTCAAGATTTATTAAACCATTATCAACTGTTATCATATCTCCAATAGTTACATCGTTAACTAAATCTTCGTAGTTAACTCTTATTGATGTGAACTCAACATTCTCTTCTCCACGTGCGACGATAGAAATTATGTCATCTTTCTTCAGATTTAGTTCTTGCTTGATATCTCCGGTACGAATTTCTGGACCTTGAGTATCTACGAGAATAGCAATGGGGTTCTCTAGTTTCTTATTAAGTGTGCGAACTGATTTTATAACCTTTTTATGAGATTCATGGTCACCATGAGACATATTTAGTCTGACAATATTCATGCCAGCTTTAGCAAGTTTCTCCAACATAGTGAAAGATTCTGATGAAGGGCCAATGGTACAAATAATTTTTGTTTTTCTCATGATTTTTTCTTATATTAAAAATGAATGACTCATTAAATACTATTTATGTCGATTAACTACACTTTTTTCAGTGACAATAGCGTGTAAGGTAACATCCCAAGACCGATTGTTAATAGCACTAGTTTCTTGAATGCTTTGGGCAAGACCTATGAGCCTTGTATTTTTGTATTTAGTGCTGAGTGTTCTATCATAAAAGCCTCCGCCCATACCTATCCTATTACAAGAAGAGTCAAATGCAACTAATGGCATAATAATCAAATCAATCGCAAATGGGGGGACAATCTTTGCTCCTCTTAAGAGCGGCTCTTGTATTCCATAACGATTGATAGATAGGGGATCACCTCTTTTATATTTTGCAAAATAGAGGCGCTTTTGTTTCAGTGGGTGAAGTAAGGGCAAATAACACTCTTTACCCGCAGATTCTGCAATCCCCATAGCAAATTTAGGATCTATTTCTCCATCATATGCTAAATAGAATGCAATCCTTTTGCTCATATAAAAACTTGGAAGTGAAGTTAGTCTTCTAGCGACACTTTCTTCAGCTAATGATTGCTCTTTTGACTTTAGAGAGCGGCGTCTTTTTCTCATAAGTTGCCGCAAAGAATTTGTATCCATAAAATTTCTTTTTACTAGATGTCCCCGATGATACCGCTGTTGAATACGCCTTGAACCGAAAGGTCCAAGGTGGTGGGATCAGCGATATATTAGGCTTTCCGTCATGCGGATATGCACACCATAGCGACTTGATTCCCTCCAAGTAAAAAATTATCGGCTCAAGGACTTATCAACTGGCGAATATCCCAGGGAGCAACTATATTATAACCCTAATAGGCTAAAATGTAGACGAATCATCTAAATTTTCTAATGCAGTAGTGATTTTTCTATCGATATTCTGGATAATTTTGTTTGTGCTGTTTTCTGAGGATAGTTTTTTTTCTATTTTTGAAATTTCATAGGTAAGGTTCAAAGCAGCCATAACGGCTATTCTTTCAACACCGTTAACGTTTCCAGTATTACGTATTTTTTGCATTTGTGAATTCAGTTTTTTAGCAGAACATAAAAGTGCCTCACTTTCTTCAATAGGACAGCTGACCTGATAATCTTTATCTAAAATGTGAATATTAACTGTTTTATTACTCACAATGATTAAGTCCCATCACCAAGGCTTTTAAGCCTCTTCATCAAATTTTCTAAACGAGCACAGGTTAATTCTTGTTTTTCCAAGAGAGTGCTGCGTTGAACCAGTAATTCTGATTCCCTTTTTTTTAAGAATAGGTTTTCTTTCTGAAGTTTAGCACACTGTGCAATAATGCTATCTACTTTAAGTTCAAATTTCTCGAGGTTAACTGACATCTCAATGCCTATAAATGAATAATACCCTTTACTATAATTGTGTAGACATGGATTGGTCAACCAACTTAAAGCTTATTCGCCAGATACCTGGTAACTAGATGTTCCAAGATGGATTTTTTTACTTTAGTAACATTGGTGATTGCTACCTCTAAGAGTGATAATATAAAATATTAGCCTATAGTGTGAGCGTATACAACAATGGATTACGATGAAATTTCTGATGCCTTTAATAGGGCAAATTTAGCCGGTAGTCCAGCTGAACTACATGGTTTTTTATCCGGTTCAATATCTGGAGCAAATTTTTATTCTACAGAATCCTTGGTATTAACTGTTGCAAAATTTTTAGAAGTTGAAACCGAAAGAGTGGAAGATTTAGGTGATATGCTGGCGAATCTCTATCATTTTTCTATACACCAGATGAATAGTAATGACTTTGAATTCAGACCAATTCTCCCTAATGATGATGTTATACTAAGTGAACGATTGGCTTCAGTGGGAGATTGGTGCCAAGGTTTTTTATATGGTTTAGGAAATTCCAAATATCTCTCAAATGTTGAATCACCAGAAAATATAGAGGAAGCTTTAGGTGACCTTGTATCTATTTCAAATATACAAATTTTGAGTGATCAAGAGGAAGTTAATGAAAGTGATAGTGAATCCAATTACATTGAAGTAACAGAGTACATCAAAGTTGCAGTATTGACTATTTCAAGTGAATTAAATTGTATCGACGACCCTGACTCAGGGCTGACACATTAGTAGTTCTTGGCTTTAGGATTACCTTAATAGCATAATACTTTTGAGATTTTAGAAATGATTGCCAGCGAAGAATTTGAAAATCGAAGAAACCGATTAATGTCAAAGATGCCCTATAATAGTATTGCTATTCTTACGGCTGCTCCAGAGAAACTTCGCAATAAAGATGTTCTTTATCCATATCGACAAGATAGCGATTTTTTTTACTTAACAGGATTTCAGGAGCCAGATGCAATGGTAATTTTGATTCCTGGAAAAAATCATCATCAGTATCTTATGTTTTGCAGAGACAGGAATATAAAGAAAGAAATATGGGATGGTCGTCGAGTTGGGCCAGATGGTGCTGAGAAAAAATATGGAGCTAGCGAAGCATTCACTGTCGAGTCCATCCAAGAGATCTTACCTAAAATATTGGATGATCGCGGAAAGATTTATTATTCGATGGGAAAAAACCCTTTTTTTGATGAGATCTTAGTTCGTCACGTAAAAGCTAAAAGAGGGAATGCAGGTTCTACAAGCATTCCTTCAGACTTATTTTCTAATTTAGACAACTTGCTGCATGAAATGCGTCTTTTTAAGAGCTCAGTTGAGCAAAAAATAATGAAAAAAGCGGCGACTATTTCTGCTCTTGCCCATCGAAGAGCTATGAAAAGTTGCATGCCAGGAATGTACGAATACCAGCTACAAGCTGAGATTGAATACGAGTTTACTATGGCAGGAGCGTCATTTCCTGCTTATGGATCTATAGTTGGAGGCGGTGATAACGGATGTATTCTCCATTATGTAGAAAATAGTTCAAAGCTCAAGGACGGTGATTTAGTTTTAATAGATGCAGGCTGTGAGTTACAAAATTATGCTGCAGATATTACGAGAACTTTTCCTATTAATGGGAAGTTTACGCCAGAGCAAAAGATGATTTATGATATAGTTTTAGAAGCGCAGATTGCAGGAATTGACGCTTGCATGGCAGGAAATCAGTGGAACGAGCCACATAATGCAACCGTCAATATTATCACGCAAGGCCTTTTAGATTTGGGTATTATGAAGGGTAGTTTTAATGAAATGGTAGAAAAAAAAACCTATACTGATTTTTATATGCATCGAGCTGGTCATTGGCTTGGCATGGATGTCCACGATGTCGGAGATTATAAGCTCAACGAGCAATGGCGAACATTTCAACCCGGTATGGTCACTACTATTGAACCTGGAATTTATATTTCCCCAGATAATAAAAATGTAGACAAGTGCTGGCGGGGCATCGGGATCAGGATTGAAGATGATATCTTAGTTACTGAGAATGTACCGAATACCCTATCGTGCGATGCACCAAAAACAATATCAGAAATCGAAGCAATAATGGCCTCTAGTTAGATCCGGAAAATATATGCCCAATAAGTTAAAAATTCCACAATATTCTGACATCACTATAATTGGAGGGGGCATGGTTGGGGTCAGTTTGGCCTTGCTTTTGTCCTCCTGTAGGCTTGGCTGGAAAATCCGAATTATTGATTCATGTTCTCTTCTAGCTAAATCAAATACCACTTTTGATAATCGTTTTGATAGACGAACTACTGCGCTTTCTCAAAGTAGTTATGAAATCTACACAGCATTAGGTTTGTGGGAAAGATTAAATGTTAACGCAGCCCCAATAAACGAAGTTCATATTTCTGATAAAGGTTTTTTTGGAAACGTTAAATTAACAGCAAAAGATCAAAATTTACCAGCTTTAGGGTATATTCTAGAAAATCAGGTAATGAGTGATACACTTTTTGATGAAGCTAACAAAATTGATGATATTGAGATTATTGACACAGCTAAAATAAATAAGATAAAACCAGTAAATGGAGCTGTCGAGATTTGTTATTCAAAAATATCAGAACCAGATGAAATAAGAAATATAAATACAAAGCTATTAATAGTTGCTGATGGGGATAAATCGGACACAAGAAATTTATTAGGTATTGAATCTATAACAAAAGATTACGGACAAGTTGCAATTGTTTCAAATATCACATTATCTCAAGACCATAATAATATTGCTTATGAGCGCTTCACTGATTCTGGCCCTCTGGCTATGCTGCCACTTAGAAAAATAGAAGGCTATAATCGTTCTGCATTAGTTTGGACAGTTTTCCCTGTACAAGCACAAAAGTTACTAGCTTTAACAGAAGCAGAATTTCTCAATGAGCTGCAATTAGTTTTCGGCTTCAGATTGGGTAAATTTACGGATGCCAGCCGACGTCATAGCTACCCTGTTCGATTAACAACCAGTAAAGAACAAGTTCGGAGTAATATAGTTATTGTTGGAAATGCCGCTCATGCCTTGCACCCAGTTGCAGGTCAAGGGTTTAATCTGGCGTTAAGAGATATAGCTGCGTTAACTGATATCTTAGCAAAATCAGTAACTGAAGAAAAAGTTTTAGGCGAATATAGAGTCCTAGAAAATTATATTAAACACCAAAAGATAGATCAAAATAGGACAATATTTCTAAGTGATTTCTTGCCTACTGTCTTCGGAAGCACTTCTCTTTTGGTAAGGTTAGCGAGAAATATTGGGCTTGTGGCGTTAGATTCTATTCCATTGCTAAGAAGAAATTTCGCAAAAATGGGTATGGGTCTGCACACTAAAGCGCCGAAGATAAATATTGCTAGAACTAGTGATACAACTGCTTCTGACTCGGAATGATGTAATGCAAAAAAAAGAATATGATGTTGTTGTTGTTGGAGCTGGACTTGTGGGCCTATCCTTCGTAAATATGTTGGTGTCTCATTTAAATATAAATTCAAATCATGATGGGGACTTTAAAATAGCCATCCTTGAAAAACAACCTTTTAAAAAGCATGATTCCTCTAATAAATTTGACTCAAGGGTGGTTGCACTTACAGAGTCCTCTCGTAATCTTCTAGAAAATATTGGCGTTTGGGATAATATTTCTAGTGAGAGAGTTTGCCCCTTTGAGCGAATGGAGATATGGGAATCGGACGGGACAGGACATATCGAATTTGATTGTAATGATATTCGCCAAAATAGCCTAGGATGTATCGTAGAAAATTCTTTAGTTATACAGTCTAACCTTGATAAGATCATGGAATTAAAGAATGTTGAGTTGATTTACCCTGCAACAGTCACTGATTTAACTAGAGAAAGCCAATCTAACACCAGCACTATTACTTTAGGCGATGGAACCACTATTGTTGCCAAATTATTAGTTGCTGCAGATGGAGGGGATTCCAAAGTAAGAGATTTATGTGGATTTAAATTGCAAGAATGGAATTATGGTCATCATGCAATTGTTGCTCGTGTTAATACAGAAAAGCCTCACAATTTTACAGCCAGGCAAAGATTTTTACCAGATGGCCCCCTTGCCCTGCTACCTATTCAATTCAAAGAAGGGGACTCAAAACAATGTTCAATCGTTTGGTCCCAAAAAGATAAAACTGCTGAAGAACTAATGCAGCTTGATGATATTGATTTTTGTAAGGCCCTTGAAAAGGCAAGTGGACGTTGTTTAGGGAAAATTATCTCAGTTGAGCAACGGACAAAATTTATGCTTAAGCAACGCCATGCTCAAGATTATATAATGCAAGGAGTAGCACTAATAGGAGATTCTGCACATACTATGCACCCATTAGCTGGCCAAGGAGTCAATTTAGGCCTGCAAGATTCACTAGCTTTAGTTCAAGAAATAGAATATTCAGTATCCCGTGGGTTATCGCCTGGAAACAAATTTGGGCTTCGTCGTTATCAAAGGAAAAGGAAGCCGCATAATTTAGTTATGATTTCTATTGTTAATGGATTAAAAATTTTATTTGAAGATAAACATCTTCCTATACGCCTAGCACGTAACGATGGAATGAATGTTCTTAATAAAATTAGTTTCATTAAAAATAAGATAATGCGAAAAGCTATGGGGATTTTATAGGAGACAGTTTAGTCGAAAAAAACAATCCTTAGATATTGAGCTTGTGCTTCAGTTTGAATTAAATCAAGGTTAAAATATTTTATGGTAAATTATATTGAGTGCAGAAATGTAAAATAAAAAATGAAATAAGGAAACTTTCATGAATATAGATCCTTCTAATTTGAAGTATGCTGCTAGCCACGAGTGGGTTCGAGATAAGGGAGATGGCACTGTAGTTGTCGGCATCAGTAATCATGCACAAGAAAGTCTTGGTGATGTCGTATACGTGGAGCTACCAGAAATAGGAACATTAATTTCTGCAGGAAATGAGACTGGTGTCGTAGAGTCAGTGAAAGCTGCATCTGACATTTATTCGCCAGTATCTGGAGAAATAGTAGGAACTAATGAACAGCTTGAAGAAGAACCTGAGGTTATTAATGGATCGCCATATGAGGATGGCTGGCTATTCGTATTAAAAATGTCTGATCCAGAAGAGTTAGATAGTTTAATGAGTGCTGATGAGTATACAACCTCATTAGAAGTAAACTAATTTAGAGTACTTACGGGCTTTATAATAAGATGGATTTCAATAAAATAATAGAAGAAATAAAACTACTAAATCAGTTTAATTTAAACTCAAAATTATATGGTATTAAGATTCACCAAAGTGACGCTTCACCAGAAACAGTGAGTGCAGCAACCAGGTTATTTGAAAAAGGCCTTATCGACCATATCGATGGAGGATACCTAACAGACTTAGGAGTAGAAACTGCAGAACACGCTCAAATCCTTCTTCAAATTCTGAAGGATTAACATATAAAAATTACTTTTTTCATTCAAAATCTAGTTAAAAAATTCTCATTAATCATCGGTTGAGTATTTCCGCAGCCTCCTTGGCAAAGTAAGAAAAAATACCGTCAGCTCCAGCTCTTTTGAAGCATGAGAGTGATTCAATAATAACTTTTTCTCGTTCAAGCCATCCATTTTCAAATGCAGCAACATGCATTGCATACTCACCGCTAACTTGGTATGCAAATGTTGGCACTTGAAGTTCTTCTTTAACTCTTCTTAATATATCTAGATAAGGCATACCTGGCTTAACCATAATCATATCAGCGCCTTCCTGTAGATCGAGGACACATTCATGAAGTGCCTCATTTGTATTCGATGGATCTATTTGATAGGTAGTTTTTTCTTTATTTTGAATATTTTTTGCTGAACCCACTGCATCTCTAAAAGGCCCATAATAATTAGAGGCATACTTAGCAGAATAAGCCATAATTCGTGTATCAATATAACCATTTTCTTCAAGATTATTTCTGATAAAGCCAATTCTGCCATCCATCATATCGGATGGAGCTACAATATCAGCACCGGCCTTTGCGTGAGATATTGATTGTTTAGCTAAAGTTTCAATGGTTATATCATTTAATATATAACCAGTTTTGTCATCAATAATTCCATCTTGACCATGACTTGTGTAGGGGTCCAGAGCAATATCCGAAATTACACCTAGTTCTGGAATCGCTGATTTAATTTTTTTTATCGCTACTTGCATTAAGCCATCTGGATTAAATGCCTCCTCACCTGATAGCGTTCTGCATTCTTGATTAGGAGCAGGAAAAAGTGCAATTGCTGGTATTCCAAGACTTACTAATTGTCTAGCCTCTTTTATAGCAAGATCTATAGAGAGTCTCTCAACCCCTGGCATAGATGCAATACTTTCGCGAGAATTTGTTCCTTCAATTAAAAATATAGGATGAATTAAATCACTTGGAGTAATTACAGACTCTTTTATTAATCGGCGGGAGAAATCATCATTACGGTTTCGGCGCATACGAGTATTTGGAAAGACCCCACGGGATTTTATAAAACTCATAATTTTCCTGACCTTAAGTTTATTTTATAAATTTTAAATCATTATTTTGATATAAAGAAGTTAAAAATTATCTGACTAAAGTGTTTTAAACACTTTTGATGCAGCTTCTAGAGTAAATTCTATGTCCTCGTTTGTATGAGCCGCCGACATAAAGCAACCCTCATATGCTGCAGGTGCAAAGTATATTCCAGCATCTAGCATACCACGAAAGAAGCGCCCAAAACGTTCACTATCACATGCCATAACTTGCTTAAAGTTAGTAACGGCAACCTCCTGAGTGAAAAAGAAACCAAACATACTTCCTATATGATTAGTTGTCATAGCAATATTAGCTTTATTGGCTTCATCTTGCAGACCTTTAATAAATTTCTCAGTTTGTGCAAACAATTTGTCGTGAAATCCGGGCGTAGTAATAAGCTCTAGAGTTTGCAGTCCAGCTGTCATAGCTACAGGATTTCCAGAAAGAGTCCCAGCCTGATATACGGGACCGACAGGTGATATGTTATTCATAATGTGGCGTTTCCCTCCAAAAGCTCCAACTGGCATACCTCCACCAATAACCTTCCCAAGAGTGATTAGATCAGCATCAATATTAAAACGACCTGCAGCACATTGAACATCAACCCTAAAACCAGTCATAACCTCATCAAAAATTAGAAGTGCACCATGTCGAGTGCAACATTCTCTAACAGTTTCCAAAAAACCCTTTACTGGGGGGATGCAGCTCATATTTCCAGCTACTGGCTCTAAGATTACGCACGCTACCTCATTCCCAATCTCATCGAAGGTTTTTTTGACTTCTTCGATATTGTTATAAGTCAGAGTTGTAGTTAAATCTGCTAAAATTGAAGGAACACCAGGAGAGCTTGGGACACCCATAGTAAGTGCACCTGAACCAGCTTTAACCAAGAGAGAATCAGAGTGACCATGATAACAACCCTCAAACTTGATGATTTTATCACGGCCTGTATAGCCTCTAGCCAAACGAATTGCGCTCATTGTCGCTTCAGTTCCAGAGTTGACCATACGAACCATCTCCATTCCCGGGACTAAAGAGCAGATTTTATCAGCTAGCTTAGTTTCGAGTTCTGTTGGAGCTCCAAAAGTGAGCCCCTTATCGATCTGTCTTTTTATTGAAGTTATAACATCAGGATGACCATGACCTAATATCATCGGACCCCAAGACTGAATATAGTCTATATAGCGTTTACCATCTGCATCGAAAAGATAAGCGCCTTGTGCTTTTTCAAAGAATACAGGAGATCCACCGACAGCTTTAAATGCGCGTACAGGAGAATTCACGCCACCTGGAATGTGTACTTGCGCGGCTGTGAATAATTTTTGAGATTTTTCCATATAAATTTACTTTTTTAAATTAAATATTGATTATCTTAAATTATAGCTCTTTTAGCCAATTCAAATTCTAAAAGATGTTGCAACTAATTTTTTCTATTTATGTAGCATTAATTTTTCAATTGAAAGGCTTCACAGTAACTAAAATGACAATTCCTATCAGCATAATTACTGGTATTTCATTGAACCACCTATAAAAAACATGACTATGAGAATTTTTATTATTTTGAAATTGCCGCATTAAGTTCAGACATTTAAAATGATATGTGATTAATAATATAATTAGAAACAATTTTATTTGAAACCAAGTGGCTGATATATAGTAATCTGGATTTGTATAGAAAAGAGCTACACCCATAAAAATAGTTGCTATCATAGATGGATTTGCAATGCCTCTGTATAGTTTACGCTCCATAATCTTGAATCGTTCTATACTTATTTGGTCACTTGACATAGAGTGGTAAACAAACAATCTCGGCAAGTAAAATAGTGCAGCGAACCAGCAGACCACAGCAATAATGTGCATTGCTGTTATCCAATTGCGATTATCTATGAGCAATTCATTTATCAAAATCTACTATTTGCCTGTATTCGATTAGACTGCGTTTAATCTTGGTTTGTTTAGGTTATTATAAACAGGTATGAAGGTGAATGACATGAACAATGATAAAGTGATTAAAATAGGTATTGTTGGTGCAACAGGATATACAGGTATTGAATTACTTCGACTGTTGGCTACCCACCCTAATGCCCAAGTAATAGTAATCACGTCTCGAGAGTACACTGGCATTCGTGTTGATAGCCTATTTCCTGCCTTGAGAGGCTTCTATGATCATCACTTTGTAGAACCAAAAACTAAGCACTTGTATAAATGTGATGTTGTCTTCTTTGCCACACCCCCAGGTGTTGCTCAAGAAGCCATACCTGATATTTTAAACAAGGGAATTAAAGTTATTGATCTCTCTGCTGATTTTAGAATTCGAGATGCGGCTTTATGGGAGAAATGGTATGGTAAAACTCATATTTGCCCCGAGCTTCTGAAGCAATCTGTGTACGGTTTACCAGAAATTAATAGACAGCATATAAAAAATGCATCATTAATTGCTTGTCCTGGTTGTTATCCCACAAGTGTGCTTCTGGGTTTTAAGCCATTGCTAGAGAATGGTTTAGTAGATACTAATAATTTGATTGCTAACGTTGCCTCTGGAGTCAGTGGTGCTGGTCGTGAGGCTAACCTAGATAACCTGTTAGCAGAGACTAGTGATAGCTATAAAGCTTATTCGGCTGAGGGGCACAAACATCTTCCTGAAATTGAACAAGGTTTAAAAGATATTGCAGGCAGCTCCGTTCAATTGACTTTTGTGCCACACCTGTTACCCATAATAAGAGGCATTCATTCGACACTTTATGCAACACTCAAAGTTAAGGGAGCTGACCTACAGAAAATTTATGAAGAATGTTATAAAAATGAATCTTTCATTGATATTTTGCCTTCCGGAAGTCACCCCCAAACACGTGCAGTTAAGGGCACTAATACCTGCAGAATTAGCGTTTTCTGCCCCCGTGACGGAGACAAAGTGGTAGTTTTAGTTGTCGAAGACAATCTTGTTAAAGGGGCTTCTGGACAAGCAATACAAAATATGAATATATTATTTGGATTACCCGAAAACACCGCTCTGGATAATCCTGCATTGCTCCCATAACCATTTAATCTCGATATAATAAAATACTACAGGAAGATGCTATAAAAAATCTATAAACTAAGAAAATTAAAAAAGGAATTGATGATATGGCTAAACACAATAATATTGATTTTTCATTAGGGGATACCACTCTTATTTCCAAAGATACCCATATAACTGGTGATATACAGTTTTCTGGGAATTTAGAAATAGAGGGAAAGGTCACAGGTAGTGTTGTTTCCAGTGATGATGCAGGTAAGGTAAGAATTCTTCCAACTGGACATGTTACTGGAGATATTCATGCACCTACCGCTGTTATTAATGGTCGAATTGATGGAAACATTTATTCTTCTGAAGAAATTCATTTAGCATCTGATTCCTTTGTTGATGGAAATCTTTATTATGTCCTGATTGAGATGGAAAAAGGTGCACAAATGAACGGTACTTTTGTGTATCAGCCTAATCAAGATGATTTAAAAGTACTTGAAAGTCCAGTAGAAACAAACGATTAGATATATAATCCATTTAGACATGGGTTATTTTTTTAAGGTAAACTCCACGTAAATTTGTAGGAATAAGGATGACTGACATCGAAATTTTTAAACCTATGCCTCTTTATGTTTCAGAGAGTGCAGTAGCAAAGGTAAAAAGCTTGGTTAAAGAAGAGGGAAACCCTGATCTAAAACTAAGAGTTTTTGTTACTGGTGGAGGTTGTTCTGGATTCCAATACGGTTTTAGTTTTGATGAATTAGTAGCGGAAGATGACACTATTGTTGAGGAGAAAGGCGTCTGTGTGCTTGCAGATTCATTGAGTATTCAGTACTTGCAGGGCTCAACGGTTAATTATGAGGAGGGTCTTCAGGGATCAAAGTTTTCTATATCAAACCCCAATGCTACTGCTACGTGTGGTTGCGGCTCCTCTTTCTCAGTGTAGGAGAGTTATAAGGACTCCTTATTTCGTATAAATAGCCCCTAATACCGCCGATTTTTCAGCCCCTGTAGCAGCTGGCATGTTTCCGGGTAACCCTTCAACAGTTTGTTTGGCCAACCAAGCAAAAGCTGAAGCCTCTACCCATTCTGGGGCAATTCCAAGTATAGACGTATTCTCTACAATAACTGGTGCTACCAATTCTTTGAGACGGTTAATCAAAACTGTGTTGTAGGCTCCGCCACCACATATAAAGACCTCATTTATATTATATGAACAGAGTGATAATGCTTGACTAATGGTTTGTGCTGTAAATTCCAATAATGTTGCTTGAATGTCTACCGGTCTATATTTTGGAAGCTGTTCAAGTAGAGATTTAAGCCAATCGATATTAAATAGCTCTGGGCCAGTGCTTTTTGGTGGAGATATAAATAGATAAGGAGTATCCATGAGATTTGAAAGAAGAGCTTTAATCGTAACACCTTGGGCTGCCCACGCCCCCCCTTTGTCGTAATTTTTACCAATATTAATTTTAGTCCATTTATCCATCAATCCATTACCCGGACCTGTGTCATAGCCAAGAACTGACTTAGACAGACCATCTCCCGGTAATAAGGTGATATTTGAGATTCCACCAATATTAATTATAGCTCGCACAGAACCAGTTTTTTCAAAAAATTCTTTATGAAAACCAGGAACTAAAGGGGCTCCCTGGCCGCCTAAAGCTATATCTCGTCCCCTAAAATTCGCAACTGTCGTAATCCCTGTTTTTTCTACGATAGTATTTGGATCTCCGACCTGTAAACTATATCCCCCGTATTCTTTTATAATAGCGCTTGGCGGATGATGCCTAATAGTCTGCCCATGACTACCAATTGCTGTAATATCGGTATTCGCCAGTTTCGATAAAGTGAGAAGCTCATTTGCAGCTTGTGAAAAAAGTAATCCTAAAGATTTATCAAGTTTACTCAACCTATGTATTTCATCTGAACCTGGATTAGCAAGTGAATATATCTGCTCTCTCATATCAGCACTAATCTTAATTGAATGAGTAAACAAAATTTCGAACCTGTTGCATCCGAGGGCAATCAACACAGCATCAACGCTGTCTGCGCTAGTTCCAGACATCAGTCCAATAAATTTCTTTTTTATACTCATATCTCATAATCCAGTAAATCAATTTTATATTTATTCTGTCGACAATAAAGCTAGTTTAGATACCTTTTGATGCCTTTCAAGTTCTGCTATTAGGGGTTTTGTGATTCGATAAAATCTATCAAACTCGCTTTTTTTCAAAGGATCTGAGGGAGGAAAATCTACATTACGTGGATTTTTATGAGAGCCATTAACGAGGAACTCATAATGCAAATGAGGCCCGGTAGAGTAGCCGGTAGAACCTAATGCCCCAATTATTTGTCGCTGGGCAACTCTCATCCCTTTTTTAACTTTTCTTTTTTGAAGGTGTAAGTATTTTGTGATAATTCCTCCACCATGTTGGATAAAAATATAGTTACCATTAGCTTTGTTATAGTTGCTAGCTATAACCCTCCCATCTCCTGTAGCAAAAACTGGTGTGCCGAGTGGAGCGACATAGTCCACTCCTCGATGCGCCATTATTTTTTTGTGGATAGGATGCATGCGTCTCAGGTTAAAATTTGAGCTAATACGACTAAAATTAAGTGGTGCCCGGAGAAATGATTTGCGAATATTATGGCCTTCTGGCGTGAAGTAATTTACTTCTCCACTACTATCTAGGTAACGAACGGCTTTGTAAGATTTCCCTTGATTTATGAACTCAGCCGCTAAAATTTTGCTTTCAGCGATCTTTTCTTCATTTAAAAAAAGCCCTTCGTATAAAACAAAAAATTTATCCCCTTTCCTGATATCCCAAGCAAAATCAATATCCCAAGAAAAAATATACGAAAGCTCCATAATTATATTAATTGGCAGCCCAGATTTTTTACCACTAACAAATAGTGAATCCCCTATTATAGAGTCACGATATATAGTAATTTTTTTGGGGCTAGAATCGATTCTTTTAGCAAAGAAATTGGCGCCTTTTTCCCCATTTAACCTAGCATAAATATAAGATTCTTTCTTCGATTTTATAAATTTTAATTTTTTTAATGCCCCGTCACTTGAGAAGCCGAACTGTATTTTTTGACCTGGATGAATTTGCAGCAAAGGACTAGATGGATTATTTGAAGTAAATTCAATAACATTTTTTGCGGTTAAAGATTTCTTTTTAAAAATTGAACTAAGACTATCCCCGTGCCTAACAATATATTCGCTCCATATTAATTTTTTTGGGGCAATTTTCACTATATCTTGATCGTAAGAAACTTCTGTTAGAGTTTTTTTATTATCAAGTTCATTAAGATTGTTCGCATAAGAGTAAACTTTTTTGTGTTCGATATAATCCACTTGCATAGTAAAATAAAATATTATGACCAATATGAGAAAACTACATATCAGTGAATAGATACCTGTTCTATACTTATCAACTAAGGATGACCATACCGAGGAAGATTTTTTGTCGTTGTTGAGTCTATTTTTTGGCATAATAAGTTTTGTGCTAGTCTCTGTGAAGTAGACATCATATCAATTTTCAATACAAATCATTCTTAAGCATATAGTTGGTTTTTACAAGCCTGCTTACCATATGTTTTTTTTTTAAATGAGATAAGGTATTGTTTGGGTTCTGTCGATTTTGTTACGTTAGAGATTTGAAGATGAATGATCAGAGTGAAAAGTTAATCGAAGACCTACAGGCCAGAGGCCTTATCGCGCAGATGACTTCAGCTGATAAGCTAGTAGAGCATCTATCTTCTGATAGTCGCACATTATATTGTGGTTTTGATCCTACAGCAGATAGCCTTCATATAGGCAGCCTAGTGCCTCTGCTGGTACTGAGGCGTTTCCAACAAGTTGGTCATAAACCTATTGTGCTTCTTGGAGGAGCAACAGGATTAATTGGTGACCCAAGCTTTAAAACACAAGAAAGAAAGTTAAACACACCTGAAATAGTTAAAGATTGGCTCCATCTTATAAAAAAACAGATATCTAAGTTTGTAGATTTCAGTACTGCGGATTGCCCTGCAAAAATTGTAAATAACTTAGACTGGATAGAAAAAATAGACTTACTGGCTTTTCTAAGAGATATTGGTAAACATTTCTCCATAAATAATATGATTAATAAAGAGTCTGTTAAACAAAGAATTGACAGGGATGGGCAGGGTATATCCTTCACAGAATTCACCTACATGTTATTGCAATCCTACGATTTTTCTGAGCTTAATCGTCGCCACAATTGCACTATCCAGATTGGCGGTGCTGATCAATGGGGAAATATTGTTGGAGGAGTAGACCTTACAAGACGCTTAAATGGCAGCCAAGTATTCGGTCTGACATTGCCGTTAGTTACTAAGTCTGATGGTACGAAGTTTGGAAAGACAGAGTCAGGAACGATATGGCTCGATTCGAAAAAAACCTCTCCTTATACATTTTATCAATTTTGGATGAATACTTCAGATGCTGATGTGTATACTTTTTTGAAATATTTTACCAATTTGTCCTTGGATAAAATTAAAGATATAGAAAAAAACGACACAAACACCCAAGGGAGCAAGTCAGCCCAGGTTATATTGGCTGAAGAGGTAACGAGATTAGTTCATGGCCCTGACCAACTCACCGCTGTAAAAAGAATAACCAGTGAGCTTTTTTCTGGAGATCTTATGTTATTAGAAAAAAATGATCTAGTTCAGCTTCAACAGGATGGACTTCCATCTGCTAGTCTAAGTCTAACTGACCGGGGTAAGCTAACCTTAACAAGTTTACTATCAGATTGTGGACTCGCACACTCTGGTCGCGAAGTGAAAGATGCACTTTTGCGAAATGCAGTATTTATTAATGGTGCATCTAAAGGATATGAAGATAATATGAAAATATCTGATTGCTTCTCTATAAAAAATGCTCTCTTTGGTAAATTTTTTATAGTTAAGCTTGGAAAGAAAAAATATTTTTTATTTGAGCTAGAGGAATAAGAAGAAGGTACTACTTATCAAGCAAAAATTACCTCTTAAAGAGAATTTTTTTGTTAAAAAAATTATTAATAGAGTAAATATTCATACGATATAACAAGTAAATAAAAAAAAGAATTTATTTTATATAGGAATAGTTTGACACCACGTTATCAAAGGCTACACTGCGCGTCCGTTTCAAGGTTAATTAAGATCAAAAAATTAACAGCGACAAATCGCGAATTTTTTTACTAAAAAAATCACAGTTGTTGTTGACTTTAGATGGGCGTACCTTAGAATACGCAACCCGCTCCTTAAGTGAGCAACGTTCTTTAACAATCGATCAGATAATGAGTGTGGGTGCTTGCTGAGATGATCACGTGACAACGTATCATCAAATACAAGTAACTCACCAAAATAGTTAATTAAAATTTGGTAAGCTAAAGTGTTTGGCCATGTTTTGAGAAGTATCGCAGGTTTTTGTGAAACTACTCCCTCTTAATCTAACTTTACAAAAGTTTGAAAGAGGTTAAAGAATATTGAACTGAAGAGTTTGATCATGGCTCAGATTGAACGCTGGCGGCAGGCCTTACACATGCAAGTCGAGCGAGAAATTTTCTTCGGGAAAGAGTAAAGCGGCGGACGGGTGAGTAACGCGTAGGAATCTACCTAGTAGTGGGGGACAACATGTGGAAACGCATGCTAATACCGCATACGCCCTATGGGGGAAAGCAGGGGATCTTCGGACCTTGTGCTATTAGATGAGCCTGCGTCGGATTAGTTTGTTGGTGGGGTAATGGCCTACCAAGACTACGATCCGTAGCTGGTCTGAGAGGATGATCAGCCACACTGGGACTGAGACACGGCCCAGACTCCTACGGGAGGCAGCAGTGGGGAATATTGGACAATGGGCGCAAGCCTGATCCAGCCATGCCGCGTGTGTGAAGAAGGCTCTAGGGTTGTAAAGCACTTTCAGTAGGGAGGAAAAGTTAGTAGTTAATAACTGCTAACCCTGACGTTACCTACAGAAGAAGCACCGGCAAACTCCGTGCCAGCAGCCGCGGTAATACGGAGGGTGCGAGCGTTAATCGGAATTACTGGGCGTAAAGCGCGCGTAGGCGGTTTGATAAGCTGGATGTGAAAGCCCCGGGCTCAACCTGGGAACTGCATCCAGAACTGTCTGACTAGAATACAATAGAGGTGAGTGGAATTTCCTGTGTAGCGGTGAAATGCGTAGATATAGGAAGGAACATCAGTGGCGAAGGCGACTCACTGGATTGATATTGACGCTAAGGTGCGAAAGCGTGGGGAGCGAACAGGATTAGATACCCTGGTAGTCCACGCCGTAAACGATGTCTACTAGCCGTTGGGATCCTTGAGGTCTTAGTGGCGCAGCTAACGCAATAAGTAGACCGCCTGGGGAGTACGGCCGCAAGGTTAAAACTCAAATGAATTGACGGGGGCCCGCACAAGCGGTGGAGCATGTGGTTTAATTCGATGCAACGCGAAGAACCTTACCAGGTCTTGACATCCCGAGAAGTCGCTAGAGATAGCTTCGTGCCTTCGGGAACTCGGTGACAGGTGCTGCATGGCTGTCGTCAGCTCGTGTCGTGAGATGTTGGGTTAAGTCCCGTAACGAGCGCAACCCTTGTCCTATGTTGCCAGCACATAATGGTGGGAACTCATAGGAGACTGCCGGTGACAAACCGGAGGAAGGTGGGGACGACGTCAAGTCATCATGGCCCTTACGACCTGGGCTACACACGTGCTACAATGGCCGGTACAGAGGGCTGCTAACCTGCGAAGGGGCGCTAATCTCACAAAACCGGTCGTAGTCCGGATCGCAGTCTGCAACTCGACTGCGTGAAGTCGGAATCGCTAGTAATCGCAAATCAGAATGTTGCGGTGAATACGTTCCCGGGCCTTGTACACACCGCCCGTCACACCACGGGAGTGGGTTGCAAAAGAAGTGGGTAGTCTAACCTTCGGGAGGACGCTCACCACTTTGTGATTCATGACTGGGGTGAAGTCGTAACAAGGTAGCCCTAGGGGAACCTGGGGCTGGATCACCTCCTTAATCGATGCACTGACATTTCAGTTAAGTGCTCACTCTCATTATCTGATTATTGGCTAAAGCAGTACGCGTATCTTTTATACGCAAACCTATAGACAGTGGGTCTGTAGCTCAGTTGGTTAGAGCGCACCCCTGATAAGGGTGAGGTCGGTGGTTCAAATCCACCCAGACCCACCATTTCATATGCATGAAAGGTTGCATTGGGGCTATAGCTCAGCTGGGAGAGCGCCTGCCTTGCACGCAGGAGGTCAGCGGTTCGATCCCGCTTAGCTCCACCACTTTCTTCGTCAAAAAGTACTGCTAAAAATAGATATTAGAATTAAGTTTTCTCAGATAATTTAATTCTGGTTTTTAAGCCAAATGTTCTTTAAAAAAGTAAAAATGTTAAAGCTAAATTAATTATTTATAGTAATTTATAGACGAGTGTATTCTTGAATACACAAGTTTGGCAAAAAATTATCGAAAGATAATTTTCGTAAATGCAGTCGTTTGTCTTATATGGTCAAGCGATTAAGCGCATACGGTGGATGCCTTGGCAGTTAGAGGCGATGAAAGACGTAGGAGCCTGCGATAAGCTTCGGGGAGTTGGCAAACAAACTTTGATCCGGAGATTTCTGAATGGGGAAACCCACCCGCTTATGGCGGGTATCATGCACTGAATTCATAGGTGCATGAAGCGAACCTGGAGAACTGAAACATCTAAGTACCCAGAGGAAAATAAATCAATTGAGATTCCCTTAGTAGCGGCGAGCGAAAGGGGATTAGCCCTTAAGCTTTTAACGTTTTAGTGGAAGGTTCTGGAAAGTTCCGCGATAGAGGGTGATAGCCCCGTACACGAAAAAACGTTTTGAGTGAAATCGAGTAGGTCGGGACACGAGTTATCTTGACTGAATATGGGGGGACCATCCTCCAAGGCTAAATACTCCTAACTGACCGATAGTGAACCAGTACCGTGAGGGAAAGGCGAAAAGAACCCCGTAGAGGGGAGTGAAATAGATCCTGAAACCGTATGCGTACAAGCAGTAGGAGCAGACTTGTTCTGTGACTGCGTACCTTTTGTATAATGGGTCAGCGACTTACTTTTAGTAGCAAGGTTAACCATTTAGGGGAGCCGTAGAGAAATCGAGTCTTAATAGGGCGTTTAGTTGCTAGGAGTAGACCCGAAACCGGGCGATCTATCCATGGGCAGGTTGAAGGTTGAGTAACATCAACTGGAGGACCGAACTCACGTATGTTGAAAAATGCGGAGATGACCTGTGGATCGGAGTGAAAGGCTAATCAAGCCCGGAGATAGCTGGTTCTCCTCGAAAGCTATTTAGGTAGCGCCTCGTGTCTCACCACCGGGGGTAGAGCACTGTTTGGGCTAGGGGGTCATCCCGACTTACCAACCCCATGCAAACTACGAATACCGGTGAGTGCAATCACGGGAGACACACGGCGGGTGCTAACGTCCGTCGTGGAAAGGGCAACAACCCAGACCACCAGCTAAGGTCCCAAATACCAGTTAAGTGGGAAACGAAGTGGGAAGGCTAAGACAGCTAGGAGGTTGGCTTAGAAGCAGCCATCCTTTAAAGAAAGCGTAATAGCTCACTAGTCGAGTCGGCCTGCGCGGAAGATATAACGGGGCTAAACTGGTAACCGAAGCTGTGGATGCGTGTTTACACGCATGGTAGAGGAGCGTTCTGTAAGCTGTTGAAGGTAGATTGAGAAGTCTGCTGGAGGTATCAGAAGCGCGAATGCTGACATGAGTAACGATAAAGGGGGTGAAAAACCTCCTCGCCGAAAGACCAAGGTTTCCTATCCCATGTTAATCAGGGTAGGGTTAGTCGGCCCCTAAGGCAAGGCAGAAATGCGTAGTCGATGGGAAAAAGGTTAATATTCCTTTACTTCTTATTATTGCGATGGAGGGACGGAGTAGGCTAGATCAGACGGGTGTTGGTTGTCCCGATCTAAGCGTGTAGGGGGTTTTCTTAGGTAAATCCGGGAAAACATTACTCTGAGACGTGATGGCGAGGCTCTCTTTTGAGCCGAGTGATCGATGCCATGCTTCCAAGAAAAGCTTCTAAGCTTCAGATAATAAGAAACCGTACTCCAAACCGACACAGGTGGTCAGGTAGAGAATACCAAGGCGCTTGAGACAACTCTGGTGAAGGAACTAGGCAAAATGGCACCGTAACTTCGGGAGAAGGTGCGCTGTTAGTGGTGATCGGACTTGCTCCGTAAGCTACTGACAGCCGAAGTGACCAGGCCGCTGCGACTGTTTATTAAAAACACAGCACTTTGCAAACACGTAAGTGGACGTATAAGGTGTGACGCCTGCCCGGTGCCGGAAGGTTAATTGATGGGGTTAGTCTTCGGACGAAGCTCTTGATCGAAGCCCCGGTAAACGGCGGCCGTAACTATAACGGTCCTAA
>Ga0222719_10000849_pt1 | contig 30300 bp, 27 predicted proteins | sample C33_34DmetaG_FD_165039 | JGI IMG/M metagenome (GOLD analysis project Ga0222719, IMG submission 165039) | Estuarine water microbial communities from San Francisco Bay, California, United States - C33_34D | ecosystem: Environmental > Aquatic > Marine > Unclassified | place: USA: California... | reverse complement strand
AAGATGTGAAACCGAGCACATCGTCGATGTTTATAACACCGTTGTTGTTGATGTCACCTCTTTCGTATCCTGTTCCTGGAACAATTTCTCGCCAAAATGATGAAAGTTCGCTGCCTAATCCTCTTGATTCATCTAGTAATCTGTCTTGTAAATAATCTAAATCTGCTGTTTGTACTTTTTGGCTATCATTTTCGATAACGTTATCAAAAATTTTCAAACGTCCGGTAGATATACTATCTAATTGAATAGCATAAGGTGCGTTTATGTAAGTGTTGCTTGTTAAATTATCAATTAGATTGCCGGAAAAAACAAAATCTCCAACTTCTAAAGCATTACGTGATATTAAATTAGTGGCACCGAACGTGTGTGTTTGTAGGTCTGCTACAGGAGCATTATTCTTAATACCTATCCGGCCATTTACTACATCAAGGTATAATAGATCATTTTCAAATGCTAGATCTACACCATTACGTAAAAGATTATCTTGTAATACTCCGCCGGAGATTCTACCTACTTGTGACATACTGTTTCCTTACACAGTATTTATAGGATTTACTTATCGAAATTATGTGCAACAGTAACTGGTTTACCTAACGGAATTGCACTTGTAAATAAAATATACCAGCCTGGAGCATATGGATTTCCTGAACTAGGACTGTTTCCTGCTGGGTTTTGCACTAACCTATAGTTAGTAATAGGTAATTGCACAACGTTTTCAACAAGAACAATTACATTTTCTGCTGCAATAGGTACAGGAGCAAACTGGTCGCCACTATCCAGAGGTCCAAAAGCAACTTCTAAAGCATCGCCGGTACCTAAATTTTGCCAAACAATTTTTGTAGGCTCTTTATATCTAATATTTCTCCAACCTGTGCCTTGGAAAACTTCCATTTGGTCAGTTTCTGTATTGTATCTAATATGTCCTTCTTCAGGATACCAAGGTCTATCAGCAGTTACACCTCTTGGCATTAATACACTATTTACAGAATCCATTGTGATCTGACCTTGTGTATCTACTTTGACCCCTGGTCCTGCAATGTTTCTAGTTGCTGTAGACTGCTTCACTAAAAATTTCATTATGCATTTACCTCTAAGTAACTTACAGTACATGCAAGGCTAGTTGGCTCAGGAGTTCCTGATGTATCAAATGCAGAATCCTCATATGCTACTGCAATAATTTGGTCGCCTATACCAAGAACAAACTTTTCACTATCTAGTGTAAAAGTATCTCCTGGTTCTACAGAAACTTTACGTAATATACAATTAGTTAAGTAACTTCTTGCTTCGCCATTCTTAACTACAAACATATCAAATCTTGTTGCATTTACAACTGTACTATCTAATGCTAATGGGTCTAACGTGTTGCAAACAAGCACTGTAGTAATAGCCCATTCTGCTGTTGCACTACCAGTTACTTCGAGCACCTGCGTATCTGTTGTTGCTATATTTTTTTGCTTAATTGCCATTAGTTGTTTCCTTTAAAATAACATTCCAAATAATAATGCTCTATTCTTACTTATCAATTCATCTTCGGTTTGCTTAGAATTTACATAATACAAACCTGTATTACCTGCAGATGCAGGTTTGGAATATAATTTAATACCGTGCATAGGCCATAAAGGAGCCGGGTCATAATTTCCTGAACCGTCTGTTGAATATCCTTTAATTTCTAGAACGTTATCAATTTCTACACCTTCCCAACCTTGTAGTTGTAGTTTTTCATTTGAATTTGTAGATCTAATTCTAGAGCCTTGTATTTCTAAATCCATTATATCAGTTCTAAAATCACCATTGTTTCCAATATCTGTAATCTGTAAAACTTGACTTCCGTTTAATTCTGCTGTAATTGTACTGTCTGTTCCGCTTATACTATCGTCACTTACAATTACTCTTGAATCACCTTCACCTATTGCACTAATTGTTGTTCCAGAACTGTTAACAAACGTAATATAATCTTCAACAGCTTTCATAGTTGGAAAAGCATTTAGATATCTAATTGCACTAGGTGGATTAGAAGCAGGATCAATATCAACTAAATTAGTAGTTGGATCATAATACAAAACTCTTTCATGGTAGTCTCTAGGAGATGTTGGATCAACTTTCGCTTTCAACACACCTTGTCCTGATCCGGTATCAAAATATAAATCTATATTACTAACAATCTGTCTTGTATAAAGAGGTATTTCTCCTATAGATGGAGAATCATTTGCATCTGTAAATGCAGTTTCCCATGCTCCTGTACTGTTAGAATTATTATATCCGTCGTAATACGATCTTAGTTCATTATAGAAAATACTAGCATTATCTGCTGTACCTCTATCAATAACAATACCTGCTATATCCTTAGTAACACCATCAGCTAATGTAACACCGTTACCTGTCTCACCTTGATTCAAAGTAATTAATCTATCAACAACTGTCATTTCTTGTGAATTAACTGTTGTAGTAGTTCCTTGTACGACTAAATCGCCTCCAATTGTTACAGTTCCAGTACTCTGTAATGTAAGGGGATCTTCAAAGAAACCTAATACAATTTCTCCGTTGTTTTTGGCTTGTATCTTTATATCGCCATCATATGAACTAATAAACTTTGACATTAAAAAATCCTTAAAGTATGTGGGAGATTTCTCTCCCACATATTAATCAATTACGCATTAGCGAAATCGTCATCGTCAGTACCAAGTAGTACATCGTCGTCACCAGCCTCTTCAACTTGTGCTGCACCGTCTGTTAGATCAGCTGTAAAGTTCCATGGAACAGATAGTCCATCATATGCGTTAGTGCCAGTACCGTCTGGGGCTTGTAAAGTTGCTTTACGGCCTGTTATCTTAGAAACTTGATAGGTTTCTGAATCATCCATTAGCATAGTAATAGCCATTTCACCTGCTGAGAGAGCAGACGTTAGTTTACCTGTTGTTAATGTGCAAGTGTATTCAGTGTCTGAAGCACCAATTGGAGCAACAATAAATTTTTTGCTACCTTTTTGACGGACAATATGTCCTTCTTCAACTGCTGTATTATCTGTATTATAAAAATCTACTTTAATTTCATTGCCACCAGCTGTTGGTTCTCCGAAATATCTTTTGTTAAGTGGTCTTCCCATTTGTTTTCTCCTTATTAGAAGTCCGATGCGGGTTCTAGCCGCTACGCTGTGGGTACAGCATAAGTCCGCCACTCATGCGGCACACTATCTGACACAAGTATTTATCAAAAAAGAAAAAAGCCCGCACAGTGGCGGGCTTTATAATAAAGGTGGGTGAAGGACTTGGGTTTACCTCCAACTAAGCGTCTAGATACCTTTCATCTATATCGCCTAGAACCTCAGTTCTGCTTAGTATCGCAGTTAACATACTCTACATCTCTGTAGTACATGCCGGGCACTACCCCTAACCAAGTGCGCTTATTTCCTCTAGATTGGAAATTATTAGCGCCAACCCTTGTAACAACGTCTTGCTACAGTATTAATACTACGATCATTGCAATATAAAGTCAACCTTTTTCTAACAAAAAGTTAATCTTTTTTTCACGTTGTTTTTTGATTATTTTTTGAAAGCACCAAAATGTGAATCTATCCATAACACTTCTCCTCGTTAAAGGTTAAAGTGCGTTCCTTCGCTTTATGCTACTTCCGTCCCGTAGGATGAACGTAAAAATATTTAGTCAAAAAAATAGGCCCCGTAGGGCCTATTTTCCGTTTAGTGTTTAAACTTAGCTGAAAGAAACGTTTCCGTTTGTAATCGCAACTTCGCCTAGGTAATCAGCAGCATTACCTAGAGATGACGCTGTGTTGGAAAGCTCAACGTAGCCATAACGTGTCATAAATGATACGACTGGCTCGAATGTGCCTGGATCCAATACAACACCACTGCTCATCAATGGAATGTATGGGCAGTAGAATGCGGCAGCATCTGATTCGCTTGAACCTTTGTAACCAACAAGTACTGGTGTGCTGTCAGCAGCATAGCTGTCAACATATACACGCATTGCATTGTTTAGTGTACCAACGAACTTAGTGTTTGTTGGAGCTTCAAATGAACCTTCAGTTGTACGTGCAAATGCACTTGTTGTAGCAGACTGTAGGATTGTTAGCGCAAATGGGCTAACAACTGCAAAGTTACCAGCACCTCTACGTGTACGCTGAGCAATCAAGTTAGCAACTCTGTTGATTTGAACAGCTAGTGCAGCATGTTCGTCACCAACGAAAGTAGCAGTACCTGAAACAGCAGCTTGATCATATGTTTCATATGTTCCAGCTAGTCCACGTAGTGAAGCAAGAATCTCTTGATCAATTTCAGCGGTAATTTCTTGTGCTAGAGCAGCCATAATTTCTGCTTCAACATCAATACCGTGCTGAGATTGTGCATCCTGAGCAGCTTCAAAAGTCCAGCGAGCTGATAGCTTTCTTGACTTTGCTTCTACAGTTTGCTTCAAGATCTGGATGCTTAGTCTGTTACCAGCTGAACCTTCAAGAGCAGCTGTTGCTGCAGCTTTTTGTGTACCAGCGGCACCAGCGTATGACTCAGCAATTTTGAATGGGCTTAGAGCCTCTTCGCCTGCTGTGGCATCACCTGTTCCTGCGCCATTTGTATCTGAGTAGCGTACTCTTAGTGTGTGGATCTGACCCACAGGACCAGTCATAGGCTGAACACCAACAATTTCGTTAGCAATAACTGTTGGCATTACACGTCTAATCACTGGAAGAATAACTCTGTTAAGAGTTGCAACATTACCGGCAGAAGTAGCACCAGCTGTAGCACTCTCTGACAAATACTTGCGAGTATTCTCGAGAGTTACGTCCATGACAGATTTCTTATTTCCGCCTAGACCTTCCATTAGTGCTGTTTTTGTGTCCTGCCAGCGACCTTCTAATAGTTCTGACATCTTTATCTCCTTAATTTAATCCAGCAAGGCGACGAAGTTCTACAACATTATTATCGCTTGCTTTTGTGTCATTTTTTGTTTCTTTATTGCCTGTTACTTCTGTGCCTTCTGTTAATGTTGCCTTCTGTTTTGCTGGAGTCTTCCCGTCAATTACTGATGGTAGATATTTGTTAAACTGTGCTGTAAGGCGGTCAGTCTGTACTGATTCCAGTAAATCTGTCATTATTTCTTTTTGGTCCTTATTCAATGGTCCAATAAGATCGTTAAGTAGTTCTTTGCGTTTTGCACTTTCAAGCAGATGCTTATTTTCTGCTTCCTGTGCTTCTGCAAGTTGTTTTGCTTTTGCAGCAAATGTTTTTGCTTCACTAAGTTGCTTGTCTTTTGTTCCAAGCACTTTCATGAGCTTTGCAGTCTCTGACTTTTCATTAAGATAGCTGCCAGCATATTCTGTAGCAAATGCTTCAAATAGCTTGCGGCCAAAGTCGTTCTTGCGAGCAGTATCAATATCTTCTTTAAGTTGAGTAATTTCTTTTGTAAGATTATTACTAACAGTTTCTGATACAATATCTGCACTTTTCTTAACAAAAGTCTCTTTAACTTTTGCAAAGTGGTCTTTAGCTTCACGTACTAAACGTACTTTTGTTTCAGCTAAGTCTTTCTTGTCTTCGTGGAATTCTGCAATTTCTTTTGCTAGAGCTTCTACAATAAATTCTTCAAGTTTGCTGAAATTTTCAGCGATCTTAACTTGATCTTCATGTAGTTCCTTGACTTCTTTAGCCAACTGTTCTGTAACAAAAGTTTGAAGTAAATTTGCGTTTTCACGCATTGCTACTGCATATTTTGCTTTTGTTTCAGCTAGTTGATTACGGTCGTCTTGGAATTCCGCAATTTCTTCAGCTAACTTTTCAGATAGCATAGAATCAATTGCGTCAATCATAGTCTGCTTGTCATGCTCATATTTCTTAGCAAATTCTTCACGTAGTTCAGATGTAGCCGTTTGACGGTTTTCTCTGATCTTCGCTTCCCAAGCGTCTTCGATTTCTGCCCTGATTTCTTCGGAAATAACATCATTCTCGAATAGTGTTTTCAGTGCATCCAACATTATTTTCTCCTTGTTATTGGAGTTTGTTGATTATATTAACCAACGAATCCTTAAGATACTTCTGTGCCTTTGTGTCGTGTTTTGTAGCCTGTGCTAATTCGTAAGCCTTGTACCCTCCGCGGGCATTCATTAAGTGTTCGTAAATTGGTGTAGGATAGGCTCCTGGAGCACTAGGCTGTGCAACTACGTCCACTGTAATAATTTCAAATCCGGAAACGTCTCCATTTCCGTCAACTTCACCAGAGCCCCTAGAGGAAACACCTAGTTTGACACCTGCTTCAAGCATTGTTTTCACTAGCTGTCCCATAGGGGTTGGTAGTATTTTGAGTTTTCCATATCCGTTAGCATCTTCCATCCACATTTCAGATATCATATGACTACAACGGTCTAGATTAATGTTAAGTCCTTCCGGATGATCAACTTCGCCGAGAACACTGTAACCTCCGCTTATTTGATCGTTGAGAGTTTTGACAGCCCTGCCAATTTCATTTACAGGATACACACGCTTGTTAGCATTGCGTACTCCGCCTTGTATACAAATACCTTTCATATACAAGTCTTTTCCTTCGTTGGCATTCTCAACCACAATTCTAGCTTGGTCAAATGTCAAATGCTCTCGTAATAAGTTGTTCATACGTGTTCCTTAACTTAGCTGCCGATAGTTGACTTCTTGTTATCAGCAGTTTCGCCTGCGCCTTTTTTCTCAGCGCCGTGGCCTTTGGTCATTGGCTTCATTGAGTCAGCAGCTTTCGCACCAGGCTTGTTTACTTGATTTAAATCATCTTCCTTTGGTGTTGGTGCTGCAAGACCGCCTTGTGTGCCGCCGTTTCCGCCGTCACCGCCTTGGACCAAGTTTGAAGCATCTCCGCCCATGTCGTTTTTGCCAGCTACTGGAGACTTAGTGTTGTCACCGTTGTCACCCATTGTTGCTGTAATTTTTTCAACATATTCACGCATCTGCTCTGTTTCAGACTTAGGAGTTACTGATTCGTCAACTTCTTCGTCATCTGACTCATCAACTTCTTCGTCTGTAGCTTCTTCAACTTCATCTTCTTCAAAAGCTGCTTCGTCGGCTACATCATCAATGAATGCATCTGTTTGATCCATTGCTTCATCTTCGCCTTCGTCGTCACCTTTGTCGCCGACTAAGTTATCAAATTCATCCTGTAATTTCTTTAAAGCAGCTGATAGATCATCCATTGCGTCCATTGCGGCTTCTTCTGGATCATCACTGCCTTCTTCGTCATCGTCGTCCATGTCGTCCATTTCTGGCTCATCCATGTCCATTTCTGGCTCATCCATGTCCATTTCTGGCTCATCATCACCTTCGACTTCAAATTCGTCTAGGTCAAAACCTTCGTCGACTTCTTCGTCATCTGACTCATCAACTTCTTCATCAGTTGCTTCATCAACTTCTTCGTCATCTGACTCATCAACTTCTTCATCAGTTGCTTCATCAACTTCTTCGTCATCTAGATCATTTTCTAGAAGACCTTCATAAATGTCTCTTGATTTTTCTACCACAATTTCGTGGAATAGCTCTTCAGCACCTGCTTTATCTTCATTGATTAGGCGCTCAAGCATCTCTTCAAATTTATTGCGATCTGCCATGATTTTCTCCTATAAATATATTACCTATGGTAAGGCTGTCAATTGTATTTACATGTATTGGGAAAATATGCGTAGAAATAGGCTCAAAACGAGCCGTTTTTTACAAAGACGGGGGCAATCCAAACTTTTTCTTAAAGTCATCGACCATAATAGTTTGTAAATTACCAAAATTATTTAGTTCTGGCGGACGATAATTATCTGATGTTATTACTCTATAGAACGTTTTTTGTGGGTTTTCTTTTATAACTTGCCTAGTTTGCCTAAGCCAATTTCCAAAATATGTTGCCCCATCTCTTGTTCTTTTATAGTTTACAGTTCCAGCATATAAGTTATTGACAAACTTGTTGTTCTCGCCTATACCTTTGTAATCAAATCCTATAATATAAATTTCTGGATAATGATGTTGTGCCGCAAACCATAGTGCTGTTGGTCCACTTGACCAACCTTTGCTAGGCCTGAAAAAATTAAATCCTTTGAATTGACTAATAGATTTGTTTGGATTAGTCCACACTTCGTGAGTGTTATGCCAACCTGTGCGGTTTATTTCCATTATCATTTTTGTGTCAACAGCAATTAAGTAATCAGGTTCAAACTCTCTATATAAAGCATTGCACCCATACATAACTCCATGTTGCTTTAATTTTGCAAGGTCTATACTAGCTCTACTAGTACCATTTCCTACTACAAAAGCTCTATGATTTCTTTGTGAATCGTTATACGGTGGAGTTATAGGATTTTCAGCAGCATCTTTTGCAAACTCTTTCGTTTGCGATTCGATTAATTTTTCTTGCCGATGTCGTAGTTTAGCTTCACGTCTTTGTTGCCTTACTACTATCCATTGTTCTTTTGTGTATTGAGACTTATCAACTTTGGCCATTTACACCCCGCCGGCTTCAGCTTGAGCAGCAATCCCGTACATTTGTTTTACAAAACTGAGATTTTTTGTTTGCTCCTCTTGGTGCTTGTCTGAAGCCTTGCGGACGCGGTTGATACTGCGAAGTGTTAGACGTGTTTTACGACTGTCAGCTTTTTTGATCACTGATTGGTCATACTCAGGATCATAGCCTTTGTCTTCTACAGGTTCTAAACTTTCTTTATCGTAATAATATAGTTCTCTTAGTATCATGTTATTATTTATGCTGTTGGTTCTTCTGTTGGCTGTGGTTGTACGTCAGTTGCTGACGTTGGTCCAGCGGCTTCTCCGCCATCTTCTGTTGGTACATCAATATCTGCTTCAGTATCTGCTGTGTCGAGATCAGATGAAATACCTGCTCCACTTATTCCTGCACTACGCATCTCCCCTGATGTGTCAACAGGTTGAGGTAGAATATCTCCGTTTTCTTCTCGCCATAGACGTTCATTCTCAGCAATTTCTTCTTCGCTTAATCCTAAATAGCGTTTCATAGCAAAGCGATTTGACATATATGGTATTCCCGCCATTTGTGTAAATGTTGGAATACGTGCATTATCAATTTCACTTTGTCTATATGCCGCAAAGTTTTGCGGAGGATGAAACTTCAAATCAAATAAAGAAGTATCAATGTTTACACCTTTTTCTAACAGATAGCGTTTAAATTCTTGATTAAATTCTTCAATTAATAAATTTTGCAAACGTTCACAGTATGTGTTAAATCTTAATTCTTGAATGTATGCAGTACCAACCCTGCCATCATTATATTGTGCTGCTGAATCGTCCGCGCCAGTAGGTAAGTATGAACTTGGTATACGTAGACCACGTACTAGCTTGTTAGTAAAGTATTTAAGATCATCTATTTCGCCGAGGTTAGTACCTCCTGGCAATGTGTCAACTTTAGATCCTCTACCTTCTGCTGTTTGTGGGAAGAAGTAGTCTTCATTAATCGAAAGTGGGTTATAAGAACTGTCAATAACATTTGTTCCACCTCCGGTCGCACTTGGAATACGTCTTTGATGTATTTCTGTTTTAACTCGTTCTACAAATTGCATAGCAAGGTGACTTGGCATATTGCCTACATCTATATAGAATACTCTACGTTCTGGAGCACGTTGCACACGATAGATAATAATTGCATCTTCTAATAGTTCTTTTTGTTTGTAAACTTTGAAAACAGTTTCTAATAGACTGTTACCAAATGGATAATTGTTGTCTAGGCCTTCACTTAAACTTAAATGTACAACATGTTTAGCATCTACTGCTATTTCACCTTCTTCTTGATTGAATCGTGTTCCTGTGCTTTGAGGACTGTTTCCAACCATTCCTCGAACGCCGCCTGTAAGATAACCACTGCCACCTCCAGTGACATTACCTGTAGTTTGTAGCGGAGTAGTAGCAACCATTTCTTTAAAGTTTAAATTAAAGTCTTTGATCACATACTGTTCAGGAATTTTGCCTTCGCTTTCGTTAACAATAATTTTTGTAACTTTTGAAGGATCTACGTGATACCATTTTTTTGTTTCAGGATCTCTAATGAACAATGCATCACCATACTTGAACGTATTACGTAATATTCTAAACATCCTAGTTTCAAAATTTTGAAGTTTATACCATTGTTGTAGGTATTGACTGAGAATGTTTACTTCGTTGCTAGTAGCTTCTTTATTAAATTTCATAGAAAACGAAGTATTGTTTTGTTGATTACGCTGTGTGCAAAACTCTGCAAGGATATCTAGTGCAGCATTTATTTCACTGTCGAGATCCATAGTATTGTATTGACCGTAACGCTCAATTCTATTAGGCGTACCTGTGTATACGTCAGGAAGATAACTTGAATAATTAGATCTAGCAGGACCAGCACTGGCAGATCCTTTCATAGATCCCATTGCAGAATAACTGCCGTTTGTGTTATTTCCTGTTTGTACAGGGGTGAAATACTTTTTCCAACTCATTCTTTTCTCTTATAAACGTTTATTATAGTGTATTTAGCGGGCACTGTCAACCTTTAATATTTTAATCAGTTTTAGCATTCATAGCTTTTAATGTCTTATCCATGTTTTTATTGACAATTTGTAATTTTTCGATAGCTGTCACAAGAGCCATTACATCTAATGTTTCCTTGGTTGTAGTAGTGCCAAAAGCACCAGGCACAGTTGTTGTGGTAGTAGGAAGATTTCTAAGTAAATCTAATATTTCTTGTTGTACGTTTTGGTCTTTTAACCTATTTTCAAATACATCAAAATATCCCTTTGAATACGTACTAGGATCAGATGGCTTTGCTCCAAAAATAGCTCCTGGTCCTTGGCCACGATTTATCATATCTGAATTTACTATTTTACTAAATGGTGACTCGGGTCCGAACTGTTCATAAATTGATTGGTACATTGGAGATGTACCTGTTAAATCTCTTTTAATGCCTGACTGCATATCTTGTATAGCATCCATCATTGCTTGTTGTCTGATAGCTTTTGCACCTGCTGGTGTCATGCCGCCTGTGCGTTCCTCAACTTTAATTCCATATTTTTGTACAGTTCTATCGGGTATAGTCAGGTCTCCTACGATACCTGAATCATTTATTCCTTTTAATACTGTATACATTAGATAATCAAAGAGTTCAATAAATTTATCAATTAGTCTTGCACGACCTTTTTCATCAAAAGGATTATAGAATTCAACAGTAGCAGGTAGAGATTCAACAAAACTAGCAGCAAGATCAGCAAATGTTTTCATGCCTTTTATAACTTTTTCGTTACCAAAAAATTTCACAGTCATCTCTGCCATAAATTCTCTGAATTTACGCAATGATTCATCTAAACCTAGTATAGATTCACCTGTTGTGCCAGTCACAGCTTGTAGTATCTTACCTGCATCTACGGTTTTTCTGTTGACTGCATTATACTCTGTTAGGAATTCACTGCCATTAGCTGAGAAAATTTGCATAGTAGTAGCAAATCTTGCCATTTCTTGATATTCACCAGCAAAACTCTGCGTTATATCTCTGTTTCTTTTGTCTAATTGCTTGATATATTCTTCATCTTTTAAATTGCTAGTATTGGCAAGATTTGAAGATTGTTCTATAATCTCTGTAAATCTAGGAAATACTGCGGTTCTAAATCTTGCAATTTCAGGGATAGGTGCACCAACCTGGTCGGCTATAAATGCTAGTCCTGCTGCTTCTCCCTCAGTTTGATCCAAATAAACTTTGGTCATCCTTAAACGTTCTCTTATTGCTGGATCTTCAATACCTTGCAAGAAAGTTTCAAACGCTCCAGTGAGTCTTGTTTTTTCAACTTCTTGCCTAATACTATCTGTTTGTTCTCCAGTTAGTTCCGACAGTGCCTTTAAAGATCTTGCATAGCCTTTTGATTCTTGTGCTAGTAGTGCAGTATCAGCTCCTGCAGCTAAGAATCTTCTCCTTTCAAGAACAAAGAAGTCTAGTTGCATTTGTAGCATTTCTTCGTAACTAATACCTATTGTTCTTAATTCCATTGCAGTAGCGCCAGTTGCACCACCAAGTGAGTCTATAAATTTTCTTGCACCTGAACTAGCACCTCCTAGCATTGCTAGTGCTTCTGTATTTGCTCCAAGTATATCTGCAAAAGTACTTAGACTAACTCCAAACTCTGCACTATACTTGTTGAGATTATCAAATCTATCACCAAGCACAATGCCACTTCTTGACAGTTGTTCAAATCCATCTAGATTTACATATACTAGTTTAACAAGAGTATTCAGCAAAGTGCCTAGCCCTAGGATATTTAAGCTGCTGTCTTCTAGAGCTTCACTTAGATCTCTAAACTGATACTGTGTGGTTGCCATAGACGCACCAAGAGCAGTTACATTAGCAGCAAAGTGTCCAAGAGAATTAACTCCAGACACTAACATGCTTAGTGCGCCTCCAAATTTGCTTAAAGCACCAGCTGCTCCGTGTGAACTATCTTCTAGATCATCTAGTGCGTCTGATGTTTCATCAGCTTCGTTACCTAGATTCTTTAGCTTTGATTCAAGATTACTCATATCTACATTACGTAGACGTGCCATTTCTTTTGTAGTGGCTAGTAATTTTGCAAGCGTAGCTTCAGAGGCAGCGTTATTAAGGGTAATATCTTCCCCACCCCATGTGCCAGATACTTTTTGAGCCATATATCAAAATCCTAATTAAGTGCGCATATAAATACTTATAGTAAATAATGTTATAACTTATTTATCGGAGAAAAAAGTGCAAAACACAATACAAGGACAGTCTAATCCTTTACAAGGTTATTTTAGACAACCAAAAATCTATATTAAACTACCTTCACAAGGAAATTTTTGGGAAGTTGGTAGTATTGATATTCCTGAAAATGGTGAGTATCCTGTATATGCTATGACTGCCAAAGACGAAATTACTATGAGAACTGCTGATGGACTTATAAATGGCCAAGCAACAGTAGATGTAATTAAGAGTTGTATGCCAAATCTCAAAGACCCGTGGAAGATGCCATCTATTGACTTAGATGCTGTGTTTATAGCAATGAAAATTGCTACCTATGGTGAAACCATGGACATGAAAACCACTGTTCCAGGTACAGATTTAGAAAAAGATTTTAGTATAGATCTACGCAAACTACTAGATTTAATATTAAGTCAAACGTACGAAAATCAAATTAAGATTGATGATCTAACAATTAATATTAAACCAATGAACTACCAAGAATATACAAAAAATAGTCTAGCTACTTTTGAAGAACAACGCATTTTTTCTATTGTAAACGATAATAAGCTATCAGACAGTCAAAAAAGCAAAGCATTTCAAGAAGCGTTTAAGAAACTGACTGAAATAAATGTGCGTATGGTAATAGACAGTATACATTCAATCCAAATTGGTGAAGATGTGGTAAGTGACAGACGACATATTAACGAATTTATCGAAAATGCTGACAAAAAATTCTACGACGCTGTGTTTACTAGTTTAGATCGAGAAAGAAACAAGTTTACAGTTAAACCTTTTGAGTTTACTGCAACTCCAGAAGAAAAAGAAGCTGGTGCACAAGACCAATATACCATTCCTATACTTATGGACCCATCAAATTTTTTCGCGCAAGGATCGTAAACCTGCCTCTTGACCAGATATTGCACGAAGTTGAAATGTATGATAATGAAATCAAACAAATCAAAGACAGCATATTGAAAATTATTTGGTATATGAGAGGTGCTGTATCTATTACAGAAGGGTTTTTGTTAGCTCCTGAAGATAGAGAGATAATTTCTAGTATTATTAAGGAAAATTTGGAGACCACAAAGAAAAGTGGTCTTCCATTCTTCTAGTTATTTGCCTTTGGTTATTTTATAACCTGCAGCCGCAAGTGTATTGATAGCAGTTTGGATATCATCCTTCTTAGCTGGTGCAGCTTGTCCGCCTCCGCGTCCTCTATTGTATCCAAAAGCTGATTTTTTGAATGTTCCGCTTTTTGTTGCACCTTTTTGGAAGCCTCTTTGTACAATGTATTTGAGAATAGCATCAATTTGTGCGCCTTTGAGCACAGTAGCTTCTGTTAGGCTTTCAAATTGGATACTTTGGAATAATTCACCTTGTTGTGGAGCATTTGGATCTGCTTTTTGAGCACCTCCAGGTGTAATAGCACCTGCGTTAGGATCGTTACGCTTTAATTTACCAGCTGTTTTTTGTGCAGCTTTCATCATTGCAGTTAATTGATTTGGATTTTTTACAGGATAACCTTTTTGTTGTAAGTATTGAACTAATAGTTCTAGTGTTGGCTTACCACCAGGTACGTTTTTGTAGAAAGCAACAAATTCTTTCTTCATTGCATTCATTTCTCTCTGCAAGACCTGCGCTGTTTTTGCTGTTTTGCTACCTAGTTTAGCCATAACAGCAGTTGCTCCACGTTTTAATAGTCCTGCCGGTGCTTCATCTACTTTAGATTCTGTAATAATTTCCAAAATTTCCATTTTGACATCCTTTAAATTAACTGCTTGTATTTATACCTTGAGTATGAAATTAAATAATCTACCATGAGATCAGTTTATATTGTTTATGACAACGACAAAGTAGAAGAGTTTGGATCTGAAGAAGATGCATACACATATATTAGTGTTATGCAATCACAAGATCCAACCAAATCTTATACCATTGTAAAGGAAGAACGTTATACTGTTAAAGGTTTAGGACGTGATCCTGATTTACATTAAGTGTATTAGCTACGCTAATACAAGTTTTCGCTTACGCTCAAACTAAACACTTCGTTATTAATATTAAGTGCGAAGCACTTACGTTTCATGTAGATTGTTTCAGTCAGACGGAACCAGTTACGGTTCCAGCCTGTCTCAAATTTCATGTGAGTCCGTCACAGCCGAGACTTGGAAGTAGGTGTTTATCTGCTGTACAATGGGCTCTGACCTTTCCCAACCTACGTCGACATTATGTAACATAAAGAGTACATTAAGCTAGTTAATGCCTTCTATATAATACATTACCTCTCGCTTCGTTCCTATTGCTAAAGAGTTTTTATGTACTTTGCAGTTTTTCGACAGCCAACAATCAGTCTATGCCAATCAAACATCCTACTACCAGATGCTGCTCAGCATGTTACGTGTGTTCCTATACGGAGACCTTTTCCACAGCGGTATTTCTAAACCGGCCCGCCAACCTTATGTGTTGGATTGTTTTGCCTGTTCTAGCAATGCCTTGCGCAATTTGTCGGAACCGCCAACTCTAACATTAATAATTCCATTGTAATAATCGTCCGTCTCTAATACACGGCGGTCAAATTGCTCTCTTGCCTCTATGTAACTCATTTCTGCACGTGATTTACAAAAATAAAGTATTTCTCTTGTGAATTTTTCTGGGCCTAACTTGTCTACATCTGCTTGTAATCTATCAGAACTACCCCAGTAGTCTTTCCAGTCACTTTCTTTGTAGCCTCGTCTTTTGTTTTTTTTGCCTTTGAGTGGTGGCTTTGTAGTTTTGAATTTGGCTAATTTTTTGCCTATATATTTTTGCCCAGTAGTAAGATTGGTTATAAGATAAACAAATCCTTCGTATTCATCGTCGATACTATCGATTTGTTTCCCTTCATAAGTCCATTGCATGAACTTACTTACCCTAGCCTTTAAGTTTGTGCCTTTTTCTTGGTTTTTCTTGTTGTAGTGTGTTTAATATGAATTTCATCCATTCTTTGTTTGGCTAAAGATCTAATTAAACGTAAATTGCGCCTTACTTCAGTGTGTGTTCGTGTTGAATTTCTTTCTTCAAACTTTTCGTTTGATTTGAAATACTCTAAATATGCCTTTGTTAGTTGATCGTGTATGTCGTCCATTACTCAATTATATCAATATCGTTTGCATAACTTGTAAATCCGTTTTCTTTAATAACTTTCATGACGTGATTTACTCTACCCACTAATTCGTCTTTGTGTGAAATTAAATAAACATTTTTGCTGCGTTCTCTACCCATTTTTTTGAGTACACCTAAACTGTTTTCAACACCTGCTGTATCCATACCACTGTCAATAAGCTCGTCGATGAATAGTAAGTTAATATTTTGATATAAACTTTCCCAAACGTCACGGAATGCAAAGCTCATACCTAGTATAAGTCTGTTTCTTTCACCTCTACTTAAATTATCAAAGTCTAGATCCTGTCCTAATTGTGTAATTTCAACATTTAGGTCGTTTTGGAACAACACTTGATGAGGTAAACCTAATTTGTCTAGATAATATGTAAGTCTATTGTTCAAGTATGCTAAATTTTGATCAATAATTTTCTTACGTATAAACGAATCTTTATTTGTAAGCAGTTTCAATAAGAATTCTTGATGATCTTTGAAAGATGTTAAAGAATTTACTATTTCCCAATCTATCTCTTGTATTGCTGTTTCGTTAAGATTGTTAATTTGTTCTTGATAAGGGTCTGTTTCTTGTAACTTAAGATCAAGACTTTGTTTCAAACTGTCTACATTCTGTCTATGATCATATGCTTCTTTTGCAGTTTCATAGAATGTAGAAGGTTTGCCATTAATTTCACCTATTTCGCTCAGTCCATTTACAACTTCTTGTAATTTGACTGTAATTTCTGTTTGATATGACTGTGCATCAGATAATTCTTTAGTTTTTCTTAACTCAATTTCTGCTTTTTTGTCTGCATGTAGTTCTTGCCCACAAGTGTAACAAGTAGCATCTTCAAGATTTGCGATGTCTTTTTCTGCCTTTTCTACAGACTTATTAGCACGTAGTAATGCTGAATCAAGTGTGCTTTTTTCTTTATTAAGAGCCAAAATTGCATTGTTTAACTCAGTCCAATTTTGTAATTTTTCATGATTGTCTAGTTCTTCGTCAATATCTAATTTTTCTAACTCTTCAATTGCCTGACGTAATTTGTTAGCATCTTGTTCTTTTTTTGACAACCATGCTCGCTGATTATTTTTCAAACTTTCAATAGTACTTGATATTTTCTCGTTAGCTGATTGTATTGCATTGATTTTTGCAGTTTCTTCTGTAATTGTATCTTTTGTAACACGTATTTGATCCTTGAGATTTTCGGCTTTTTCGCTTAGGATAGTAATACCAAGTAACTGTTCAATAATAGCACGTTGGTCATTCTGTCTCATACTCAAAAATGGTTCAGTGTAAGTATTAAGTGCAAGAATATGTTTAAACATATCATGACTCATACCCAAAAGTGTGTTAATTTCGTCTTGAGTACGTCTTGAATCGCCTTGACTTTCGTCTGTAAGCTCTTGTTCTTGATCATTAATATAGAATTTAAGAATATTTGGACTTCTACCACGTTCAATTCTATAATTTACGTTATCTTTTTCAAAATGTAACGTAACTAACATACCTTTATTGTTCGTTTTGTTGATAAGGTTGTTGCGTTTGATATTTGTAAGTGCTTGGCCGTACAATGCGTAAGATAATGCGTTGATTATCGTAGTTTTGCCAGTACCGTTTCGTGAACCGGAATCGTCACCTCCTTGATCTAAGTTTTCGCCAAGCACTAGTGTGAGTTGTTCTTTGTCAAAGTCAACTCCTTGGGTTTGATTACCCACACTCATGAAATTCTTTACTGTGAGATCTTTAATTCTAATCATTATAGCTCGTTGTATATGTCTAGTAGTGTTTTCTTATTGAAACTGTCTGAATCAATAGCAGAAATTTCATTAGATACAATTTGATCCACACTTTCAAACTGTTGTATATCTATATCTGATGTTATTTCTTCTATTTGTTTTTGTGGAATAAGTGTAATTTCTCTACAATCATAATTGTTTATGAAAGTTTCTTTAATGAAACTTGCTTCTTCGTAGCTAATAGGAAGATCTAGTGTAACTCTCAAGTACATTTTGCTTTTGATAAGTGTATCAGTTTCGTCTAGTAGTTGGCTTAGCTTAACTGTACGGTATTTAGGACAATCTGGCCAATTAATGTACTCAGGTTCTTTGCTATTTTCTCTGTCAAGAATCATCATACCACGTTCGTCATCCCACGCATCTGCATAGTTGTGTGGAAATGCATTACCAATATAATGAATAGCACCTTGCTTTTGCCGTTTATGAAAGTGTCCCGAAAAAACATAGTCTTGATGCTTAAAGTGTTGTGCTTTAAGCTCACCGTGATCTGGCATCTGTACCATTGCGTTCATATAGAAGCTAGGTAGCTCAAAATGTCCAAACATATATTTGGCTTTAATTTTTTCAATCTTTTTCCACTCATCGCCTACCAACCAAGGTACAAGTGCTACGTCGTCAATAACTGTAATTTCGTCAATAAATGTGATACCTGGAATGTATCTACTAAACGCTGTACTGTTAATGTCTCTTTTGTCTTTGTAATACAAATCGTGATTGCCGTCAAAGAAGAAAAATTGCTCAAATGCACTTCCTAATTTTTCCATGCAACGGATAGTTGAATCCATTGTAGTTAGGTTTAAACTATTTCTATTATGATGCCAATCACCACAAAAAATGCCTGTCTCGCAACCGTTGTCTTTAGCGGTTTCGATAAACCAATCAATGAATTCTTCACAATCGTTATTGTGTATTTTGCTGTTTCCTTTCAATCCAAAATGGATATCAGTAAACACTGCTGCTTTCTTAAACAATGTAATTCCTCTAGTATTTTGTTAATTGTACGCTATAATACAATGAAAGTCAAGGTATAAATTTATTTTTTTGCTTCTTTTTCACGCTTTTGGGCATTTTCCCATTCTCCTGCGTGTTGTCTTGTGTAACTAGGATTCATACCGTTTTGTTCAAGAATGTCATCTCTAATATTTTGGTTACGTTTTTCAATATTAATAACACGTACAAATGAATTTGTAACGGCTGCAGTGTAGTAAGCAAAAGGGTTGTTTGATTTTGATTCGTCAAACTGTAATCCAATTTGTGCTAGTTGCAGAATTGCTTGCCCACGCATCTCATCGTTATATGTATATCCGCGCACATTTCCTCTAGTTGCATATCTTTCGCAAAGTTTAATCCACATACGTGCAAGTTTATCTGTTGCTTTACCGTGGTCCTTAGAATAGTAACCATTTTCTAAACCGCCTATCCAATGACTTTTGCCTACGCATATTAATTCATCGTTTTCGTTAAACTTAAAGTGTTGGAATGGCGGAAACGGAAGTTTTTCATGTCTGTCTGCGACTGTTTTTGGATTCTTTTTTCGGCCTTTGTCTTCGGGAATATGATCAAATGTCATCACACGGAATATTAGTTCTTGTTTTTCAATTTTTCTATAATCGATTTCGCACTCTGCAAGTTTAACTTTTTCACCTGCAAGTTTACGTTTTTCGTAATCTTGTTGTCCTAAGCGTTTCGCTTTATTTCTTTTGGCTTCTGCAATAGTTCTAATATTGATTTTGTCTATGCTAGGCAAAATTATATCAAATTTATGGTAACTTTCGTCGGTATAACTATTAAACGTATTTTTTGATTTATGTATTTCTAACAATAAATCCTTATTGTTAAGATAATTTTGTTTTCTCATGTTTTCTCCATACTAACATTACTATTATAATATACGCACATATAAAAGTCAACTAAATACTTTATAGGAGAACAATTATGGCAGATGTAGGATCGCTTGTTGGCACTGCTGTTGGAGTTGCAACAGCATTTTCTAGTGCTTTAAGAAAACGAGATATACCCGAAATAATAACAAAATCACAAGGACAAGCAACAATTAAAAATGAGCCAAATGATTGGCGAGTCAAAATACACCTACCTCCAGTCTTGAATGATATGAATTCAAAACTGTTTGCTCCGTTAAAAGATTCTGATAATGCTATGGTTTTTCCTTTAACACCGTCAATTATTATTCAACATAGTGCCAATTACAATGCTTTACAACCTACACATACTAATTATGCCTATCAGGTATATCAAAATAGCAGTATTGAAACAATCACAGTAACCGGAGAATTTATTGTTGAGACAAAAGCTGATGCTGCATATTGGTTGGCAACAACACACTTTTTGAGAAGTGCAACTAAGATGTTCTTTGGTGAAGGTGAAAATGCTGGTAATCCTCCAGTCATATGTAAACTTAGCGGATATGGTGATTATGTGTTTAATAAAATGCCGTGTGTAATACAAAACTTTACTATTGATTTACCCCAAGATGTTGATTACATATCAAGTGACGTAGGGGTAAACGTAGCAGAAGCACCTAGTAAACAACCACAATCTTATGCTCCAGCTAGTTCACAAATTACAGTTAGCTTAGTACCAGTTTACAGTAGAGAGACAATAGAAAAATTTACTTTAAAGGATTTTGTTACTGGCGGGTATCTTGGAAATGCTGATACAAAAGGATTTATCTAATGGCAACTTACAATACAACTAGTCCTTATGCAAACACACAAATTGTAAACAATCAATATTTAGATTTATATAGTGCTAGAGCTATTCCTAGCGAAAGCGATGATGTATTATATGAACTAGGAACACAATATACCTACAGACCAGATTTATTAGCATATGACTTATATGGTACAGAAAAACTATGGTGGGTATTTGCAGTGAGAAATCCTGAAGTGTTAAAAGATCCTGTTTTTGATATGGTAGCCGGTACAAAAATTAAACTACCAAAAGCAAATCGTGTTAAAACTGCACTAGGAATTTAATATGCCAAGACAAAAGAATTTACTAAGTCCGCTTGCATCATACAATGCTATTTTTTCAATTGCAAGTATGTCTAAAGATGATCTACAAACAGAAGATTATAAAAATCCAGACTGGGCCGGATTTAGTAATGGACAAGTTTTGTTTAGGGGAGCTGGCCAAACACCCTCGTCAAAAATACTTGCATCTGATGAAGGGGCAAAAATGTCCTATTATATGGAAGATGTTGAAATCAAAAGTCTTGTAACTCCTGGCATAAACAGAGGTAACACATCAAACACAGACATAAGATTTACACTAATAGAACCTTACAGTATGGGCATGTTATTACAAAATCTTGTAACTACTTCTCAACAGGCAGGAAATATTCATTATATTGGTTCACCGTTTTTGCTAAGAGTAGACTTTAGAGGATTTAATACTGACGGAGCTCCGGTTGATATGGGCAAGCAATCTAATCAAAGATTGTTACAAAGAAACATACCATTTAAATTTACAGATATACAAATACAATATACAGCTGCGGGCACTAGATATGAGTGCAGAGCATTACCTTGGGCCTCTCTTGCTTTGCAGGCACCATATTCATTACTGCCTGCAGATACTACATTTATATCCTATGACGGAAGTGTCAAAGGAGCATTATCTAGTTTGAATAGTAGGAGCCAAGTAGATATTCAGAGCTTAGATGCTAACTTAAATGATCATTATAAATCAATTGCTAGTGATGATCATGATAACGCATATAAGCCGCACAAATATTTCTTTATATTTCCTGAAAAAAATGAAGGCTCATTTAATGAAAATCAAACCTCAAATAATAAATGGGGTAAAGGTAAATTTGAAAAAAAATTAAAAGATACAATGGTTAAACCCCAAGAAAACAAAGAAAGCCAAGAGAAACCTCAAAATAGATTTATTGCTAACAAAGATGGTTCAGTAAAATTTGCATTTCCTAAAGGAACACCAATTGTAAAAGTGATAGAAGAAGTTTTGTTAAATTCTGACGAAATGAGAAAATACGTTGAAAAAGATTACTTTGCAAATTCATCAGATCCTTATATAGACTGGTTTAAAATTGAAACAGAAGTAAATCTAAGACCCGATGAACAAACATTTAAAGTTACAGGACAACATCCTAAAGAATTTGTATTCAAAATTGTTCCTTATCGTATTGTAAAAAATAAAGTAAGAACACCAGGAGAAATTCTTGATTATAAAAAAATACAGAGAGACATTGTTAAACAGTACGATTTCTTATATACAGGAACAAACCAAGATGTGTTAGACTTTAATATTAAATTAGATCATGCCTTCTTTATTCCTTTAATGCCTGGATTCTCCGATATTGCATCTAAGTTTAAATCTAAAGCAAGAGTACAAGATAAACCTATCGATAATAAAGCAGTGCCTATAGCAGGCGAAGTAAAGGATAATACACTAGGAACACCAGCAAGAATACCCCCAAATAATATTCATGTAACACCAGGAGGTATAACAGATTACACACCAGATTCACTAGATGCAATGGCCAAATTTTTCAATAATGCAATGTTGAATAGCCCAGCAGATTTAGTAGAGATAGAGTTTGATATTTGGGGAGACCCATACTTCCTACCAGATAATGGTGTTGGAAATTATAATAGCGGTCAAGGCGATATTCTAACTATAACAAAAAATGGAGCAATTAATTGGAGTAGATCTGAAGTAGATGTAATGTTGAACTTTAGAACACCGGTTGATATAGACACAGATAAAGGAATTTATAAATTTCCTAAAGAAAATAATGCGGCTGTGTTTTCAGGAATTTATCAAGTGATAGAAATAACTAATACATTTAGTTCCGGAGAATTCAAAAATAGTCTTAAATGCTTACGTAGATTAAATTCTAAAGGAGGAGACCTAGATGAAGCTCCAAATCAAGAAAGTCCATTAGTGTTTAAGACATATGAAATTGAAGATACTAATACAAGTAATGTAGGTAAGATACAAGAAGGTAAATCCTTTGCTGTGTCAGTAAATAGTGTAGGTAATGTATCTGCATCTGGATCGTTATCATCATCAGGTAATGAACGAGAAGCAGTTAATGAAATTATCAATACCTATAACAATAATGTGTTTAGGGAAAAATAATGATACAAAATTCTTCAGGACTACAGAGCAATAGGTTAAGGAATACCAAAGTAAATAATGCTCCTCTTGGCAATTTTGGCATATATCAAGCAAAAATTGTTAATAATCTTGACACAAGTTACAACGGTATGTTAGAAGTAGAATTACTACGTAAATCAGGCGATCCTAACTCTAAACCTGAAAGGACAGGACAGTATGAACAAGTAAGATACGCAAGTCCTTTTGGTGGTAATAGTATACCTAAACAAAGGAAAGAAGAATATTCTGGTAATGAAAGTCGGAGTATGAATGACTTCCATAGATCTTATGGTATGTGGATGGTTCCTCCGGATGTAGGCACTACAATCTTAGTTGCATTTGCTGAGGACGATAGATCACAAGGATTCTATATAGGAACAGTATTTGACGAATATAACAATTTCACCCTGCCAGATACTGCTGTAAGTTCGAGTATAGCCGATGGCCCAAAAAGTTTACAAAATAAAAAGTTGCCAGCAGGAGAAGTAAATCTAGCTCCATTAAACCAAAATGGAGCTGTAGATTTAGAAAAGAAACCGTATAATGAAACTGTGGCAAATCAACTATTACAAGCAGGATTGTTATTTGATGAAGTTCGCGGACCTAGTTCTAGTAGTGCAAGGAGAGAATATCCTAGTGCAGTTTTTGGTATTAGCACTCCCGGACCATTAGATAAAACAGGAAAAACAGGACCTATTGGGAGACCGGGCGAACAAGTAACTGTTCCTATTGATAGATTAGGCGGAAGCAGTATTATCATGGATGACGGCGATGATAAAATTGTTAGAAAGAAAAAAGCCGGAGAAGGAAAAGCTGAATACGCAATTTTGGACGAAGGCGATAAAGACCCAAAGACTAACTTACCGTTTAATGAGTGTTTAAGATTTAGGACTAGAACAGGTCACCAAATACTGTTACACAATACAGAAGACTTAATTTACATAACCAACAGCAAAGGTAGTGCATGGATAGAATTAACTTCTAACGGTAAAATAGATGTTTACGCAGAAGATAGTATAAGTGTACGTACAGAAAATGACTTTAATTTCTATGCTGAAAGAGACTTTAATTTTGAAGCAAAACGTAATTTCAATTTAAAAGCAGGTCAATCTATAAATTTAGAAAATGGTTCAGACACAACGTGGCTTAGCAAAGGCAATATGAAACTTAAAGTTCAACAAGATTTGAATATTACTACAGATGGAGATAGGATTGACTACACAGATAAATCACTTACTAGTGTTGCAAAAGGAAGTCAATATCTTAAATCCGGACCAGCAAAAACTTTTGGCATAGTAAGTGGCGGCAACGTTGTTATCCATGATGGCGATTTGAATGGTAATACATATAAGATATCAATGAATAGTGGAAGTCCTGGCACACCATTAGTTCCGGAAGCCCCAACTGGACTACGTACTTATAAAGTGCCTGACAAGATTACTGCGTCTTTAGAACAAAGTCCAACTGCTATAAAACTTCAACAAGATATTGATAGTATAATGAAAAGAGTTCCACAACACGAACCTTGGTTCCATCATGAGAATCTTGATCCTACTAAAATGACACCTAGTCTAACTGATAGGAATACAGGCAGTTCTATAATTCAAGAAAATGTAATATTGACGCCTGATACTTTCAAAAGATCGCCTCCTAAGGCATAGGTAAATACAGTATGGCTATAAATGAAAAACAATTATACAAAAGAATTAATTTAACTAATGCAGATACAAGCCGCGAATCTTTAACTTCTCGCAACTATAGAGGTTTAAGCACAGTAAATCCTAGTAGCAATACCACAGCACTGTACGATCTTGCGTTAATTAAACAAGATATAATTAACCACTTACACATACGCCAGGGTGAAAAATTAGAAAATCCTGAGTTCGGCACAATAGTTTGGGATTTGTTACACGAACCTCTTACTGATCAGTTGAAAGATTTGCTTATTGAAAATGTACAGCAAGTTATTAATTATGATCCTAGAGTTAATGTAGATCAAGTAATAATTGAAACATATGAAACAGGAATACAAATTGAGTGTGAAATAACCTATCTTGAATATAATGTTGTTGAATCTATGAGGTTTGCATTTGACGAAGAAAATGGAATAACCCAGGGATAATGTGCGCATATAATTCAACCAAATAAATACAGTTAGAGGAACAAAAAATATGTCGTCAACGGATAGACAAAATAGATTATTACTTGCAGAAGATTGGAAGCGAATATATCAGAGCTTTAGGAACGCTGATTTCCAAAGTTATGATTTTGACAATCTACGCCGTACTATGATCAACTATTTACGGACAAACTATCCTGAAGATTTCAATGATTATATAGAAAGTTCCGAATATCTAGCGTTAATAGATCTAATTGCATTCTTAGGACAAAATCTTAGCTTTAGAGTAGATTTAAATGCTAGAGAAAATTATATTGAATTAGCAGAACGTAGAGAAAGTATATTACGTTTAGCTAGATTGCTTTCTTATAATCCTAAAAGAATTCAGCCATCTAATGGTTTCTTAAAGATAAGCAGTGTACAAACAACAGAACGAGTTACTGATACAAACAATTTCAATCTAGCCAATCAAACAATACTTTGGAATGATAGTGCTAACCCTAATTGGAGAGAACAATTTAATTTAGTGTTAAATTCTGCGCTTCCTATAAACGGAACTATTGGATCTCCTGAAAGAAGAGAACTTGTAAATGGATTGCAAACTGACCAATACAGAATAAGTGGTTCAAGTGGTGATTTGCCAATTTACGGCTTTAGTAAAAGAGTAGACGGTACTAATCTACAATTTGAAGTAACAAGTTGTAGCATTGAAAACGAACAAATTGTTGAAGAACCTCCACTACAAGGAAACCAACTCTCATTTATATACACTGACGATGGTAAAGGCGCTGGTAGTAGTAATACAGGATATTTCCTACACTTTAGGCAAGGTGTCCTAGAAAATGAAACATTTACAATTGAAAGACCTATTGCTAACCAAATTGTTGCAATTGATGTTGATAATATTAATGACAGCGATGTCTGGTTATATAGTATTAATGACCAGGGTTCCGAACAAAAATTATGGACAAAAGTAGATAACGTTGAAGGTAACAATGTAGTTTATAACAGTGTAAACAAAGAAGTTAGAGATATTTACAGTGTGCTTACACGAGTTAATGATAGAATAAACTTAGTTTTTTCAGACGGTGTTTTTGGCAATTTACCAAGTGGTGGATTTAGAGCTTATTACAGAACTAGTGAAAATAGATCATATAATATTAATGCAAGAGAAATGCAAAATATCCTTATTTCTATACCTTACGTAACAAAAAGAGGACAGGCAGAAACAATTACTATTACAGCAAGTTTACGGTATAATGTAGACAATGCAAGTAGTAGGGAAACAAACGATAGCATTAGAAGTTCTGCACCAGCAACATATTATACCCAAAATAGAATGATAACTGCGGAAGATTATAATATTCTTCCTTTAGCTCAAAGCCAAGAAATTGTAAAAATTAAAAGTGTGAATAGAACTAGCAGTGGTATCAGTAGGTATTATGATTTAATAGATGCGACTGGAAAATATAGCACTACAAGTTTGTTTGCTTCTGACGGAGTAATGTACAAGCAAGAATCACAACAAAAAACTAATTTTGCCTTTGAAACTCAAACAGATATTGAAGGCGTTATTGTTAATCAAATTGAACCCATACTACAAAACAAAAATATTTTGAATTACTACCTTTCAAAATTTCCTAAAGTATTAATTAAAGATTTAAACGCAACTTGGACTCAAGTTACAAGTGATACAAATCGAAGCACAGGATACCTGTCAGATGTAGATGGTATTAGATATTTTGTAAACACGTTTACAGCTAACTTCTTACGTTTAGTCGAACCAGGAACATTATGTAAGTTTGTAGCACCTGATGGCAAACACTTTATGGAAGATGGCACTATAATGGACGGTGAACCGGATCATCCAGGTAGTTCGTTGTATAAATGGGTGAAAGTGATTAGTGTAGTAGGTAGGGGTACAGAAGTTCAAGATACAGGACTAGGACCTATTGTATTTAATGACATTATTCCTAGTGGTGCAATCCTTACAGAGTTGAGACCAAAACTTAGTACAGTGTTAACAAATGATGTCAGAACTCAATTTATAGATCAAGCATTTGCTTATAACACATTTGGTCTGCGTTATGATATTAATGAAAGAGCCTGGAAAATTATAACAGAAAGTAATCTAAATTTGACAGATGAATTTTCAACAGGACAAGAAGGTGACAGCACAAATCAAAAACTAGATGCTAGTTGGATGCTATTGTTTGAAACTAATGGCGATAATTATACGGTCACTTATAGAAGTCTACGTTATGTATTTGAAAGTGCAAAAGAAATTAAATTTTTCTACGACGATACTGATAAAGTATACGATCCAAAAACAGGAAAACTTGTAAAAGACACAATCAATATACTCAGCATAAACAAAGCACCCGATAGCAGGGAAGCATTTAATGATGATTTCTTATGGGAAATATCAAATTCATACAGAGATGCAGAGGGTTATATAGATACTAGCAAAATAGAAATTACATTTAACGATTCGGATGATGATGGTGTAGTTGATAATCCAGATATTTTTGACGATATAATTGACGAAGATACAAATGTACTTGAAAAATTAGTATTTCTAGAAAAATATACTACTTCAGCGCAGGTAGACGACTACAGGTATATTAGTTTAAATGATAGTAATATAATACCGCTTAACACAGAAAGTGAAATAGGTCCATATAGTGCATATAATGAAGGACAAATTTGGTACTTAAGAGATATAGATACATTTAAGATTTTGCGTAATTTAAATCTAGAAGTTACAGCAGACTACAAGGCATTTGTTGGCAGAGATCAATTGAAGTTCCATTATATTCATAGTGCAGATAGTAATAATAGAATTGACCCATCAAGCACAAATATTATAGATTGTTATATGTTAACACGTACATATGACAATAATTATAGAAATTGGCTTGATGATGAATTGACAGAAAAGCCTTTACCGCCTAGTTCGGATAACTTGTTTAAAAGTTATGGCCAAAAGCTAAACAGTCTAAAATCAATAAGTGATGAAATAATTTATCATCCTGTAAAGTATAAAGTATTGTTTGGAACAAAAGCTGATCCTGATCTTCGTGCAGTTTTCAAAGTCGTAAAGAATCCTGATTTAGTAGTTAATGATAATGATGTCAAAACAAGAGTAATAGCTGCTATAAATCAATACTTTGCATTAGAAAATTGGGAATTTGGCGAAACTTTCTATTTCAGTGAACTTGCAACGTATATTATGAATAGCTTATCACCAGATATTGTATCTGTTGTTATTGTTCCTAATCAAGATTATCTATATTTTGGTAGCTTATACGAAATTAAAAGTGAATCAGACGAGATATTTGTAAGTGCTGCTACGGTTGACAATGTATCAATTATAGATACAATTACAGCGGCAAAACTTAAATCAGCAGGAAACATAGTTACTTCAGTAGCGAGTGCTACAACTGGAGTTCAAAGCGGATCTACTAACGGAGGAAACGTTTACTAATGGCTTACGAAGATAACCAAAGTGATATACCATTACCACAAGGTAATGATACAAAACGTAAATCAGCAGCCCTTCTTCCAAAGTATTTCAGAACTGCTGCAAACAGAAAATTCCTAGAATCTACAGTTGATCAATTAATACAGCCTGGCGTAATAGAAAAAGTAGACGGGTACATAGGAAGAAAAACCACACCTGCTTTTGAAAAAAGCGACAGTTATTTGCCTGAAGTTTCTCAAGATAGACTAAATTATCAGCTAGAACCTGCTGTTGTATTAAAAGATAGTCTTAACAATATTACAGATTATACTGATTATATTGATTTCATAAACACGATTTCTATCAAAAACGGACAAACTGTTAATCACGATAAAATTACCAAACAAGAATATTATGCATGGAATCCTATGATTGAATGGGATAAATTTGTAAACTTTAGACAGTATTACTGGCTACCAAATGGACCACAAAGTGTGCCATTACTAGGATTACAAGAAGATATAGAAAGCACTCTATTAGTAACACTAAAAGACAACGGTGACAACTTTACCTATGTGTTTACGCCAAACGGATTTAGCCAAAATCCATCTATAAACTTATATAGAGGACAAACATACAGATTTGAAGTAGACGCAGAAGGCAATCCGTTTACAATCAAAACTAGACGTAGTTTAAATCCAACATACAACTTATCAGGATTAACACAGAATGTAGAAAAGGGCATAGTTGAATTTACACCTGATGAAAATACTCCCGACACTTTGTACTACACAAGTGCAACTAATTTAGATACAGGTGGAATTATTAATGTATTTGACCTAGTAGAAAACAGTTCAATAGATGTAGAAAAAGAAGTACTAGGTAAAAAATATTATACTACTAACGATGGCTGGTCATTAACAAACGGTATGAAAGTTTATTTCTTAGGAAATGTCACTCCAGAAAAATATGCAACTGGCGAATATTATGTAGAAGGAGTAGGTACAGCTATTAGACTTGTTGCAGAACAAGATTTACAGATTCCTGCAAGTTACAGTCAAAGAAAAGAAATTCCTTTTGATACAGAAAATTTTGACAGGAATCCGTTTGGAACAGCAAACAGTTTCAATCAAGATAAAGATTACATTGTCATAAACCGTGCAAGTCCTGATGGAAATGCTTGGACAAGATATAACCGTTGGTTCCACATTGATACAATAACTAGAAGTGCAGAAATTAATAATCAACCTGTAGAAGTAGATCAATCCCTAAGAGCAAGGCGTCCTATTATAGAATTTGAGCCCGGCATAAAATTATACAATATGGGCTGGAAAAGAAAAGTTGATGTAGACTTAATTGATACAAAAACAAAAGACATTTTTTCTATTATAGAAGGATCTCAAGGTTATAACATAGATGGTGTTTCACTTACCGATGGCATGAGAATACTTTTCACAGCTGAAGAAGATATAAAAGCAAAAAATAAAGTATTCCAAATAAAGTTTATACAGTTTGGTGGTGCAGGACAAGCAACTAACAGACAAATATCACTTGTAGAAGTGACAGATTCTAATCCTATAACAGGAGAAAATGTTCTTGTTACTTCAGGCAATTTGTACGCAGGTAAAATATTCTACTTTAACGGCACCAACTGGATTTCTGCACAAGAAAAAACGCAAACTAATCAATCTCCTATGTTTGATTTATTTGATAGCAATGGAAATAGCTTAGGTGACCAACAAGCATATGAAACGCCAAACTTTAAAGGTAACAAGATATTTTCTTACTCTACAGGAGAAGGATCTGTTGATACAGAACTAGGATTTCCTTTAAATTACAGATCTATTGAAAATGTTGGAGATATTACATTTACATTTAACTTATTAAATGACACATATCAGTATCAAGATGATAGTTTTGTTTTTGACATTAATAGTGA
>Ga0222719_10000848_pt1 | contig 30371 bp, 33 predicted proteins | sample C33_34DmetaG_FD_165039 | JGI IMG/M metagenome (GOLD analysis project Ga0222719, IMG submission 165039) | Estuarine water microbial communities from San Francisco Bay, California, United States - C33_34D | ecosystem: Environmental > Aquatic > Marine > Unclassified | place: USA: California... | reverse complement strand
CAATTAAAATAAAGATTCGTCGCCAAAAAGAAATGGAGACACTAAAAAAGAAAGTGGCTGTCACAAAGACTCTTGACGGCGAACTTATGTTTCTCACACACCCTTACATTACTATTATTGCAAAGAAAGACAAACTTCTTTGCTTTGCAAAAGACGGAAACTACACAGATGATGCATACGCCGCTATGAAGCGTCTTATGGACTACTTTGTCAAAGCTGGTATCATCAAGCCCGAAACAGTTCAGGGTGGAAACATTTATGCTTCCCTGGAAGCAACATACGGCAAACCAACAGAAGACCGCTCTGTGCTACAACTCGTTGTTTATCACGTTGACGAATTCTTGAAGAAAGAACAAGCAGAGCACTACGACGAATACTACAAAGACGAATACGAAGAGTATCTTCTAGACCCACCAGAAGAAGACGCTACTGAACTTGGCGAAGTTCCACAAGAAGAGAAAAAGGGTACTGTACCAAAGAACCCTCTTGCTACGCCACTTGTTTACAGGATATAATGGAACTTCTAACATTCATCTTAGTAGCCTATGGGCTCACCCAAATACTTGTCTATGGCTCAATACTAAATTCAATAAGACCAGCAAAAGGAAAACTTGGAGAACTCTTCCAATGCCCGATGTGTATGGGCTTTTGGGTAGGGTTCTTTCTTTGCGTCATTTCCCCCTTTACACCACTATTTACATTTGAACCAAACTTCGTAACGCCTATTTTATTAGGATGCCTAAGTTCTGGTACAAGTTACATACTCTGTCAAGTATTTGACGATGAAGGAATAAAAATAAAATGGACAAAACAAAGCTAAAAGAATTGATTAAAGAAGAGGTTCAAGCCCTTCTTAGCGAAGCGTCAGCTTCTGACAAATACACAATGATTGACCGCACAATTAGTGAGTTAGAAAAAGGTAAAGTCAGTGACGAAAGAGCAAGAGCGATGGCAGCAGGTCTTGCAGCTATTGTAAAAGCTCTAAGGGACGGAGAATAAAAATAAAATGGACAAAGTAAAACTACAAGAAATGGTTAAAGAAGAGGTTCAAAACCTTCTTAGTGAAGCTGTTAGCCCTGCTCTGAGAATCCAAAGCGTCATTCGCCGCCTCAAGCGCGCAGACCCCAAGTCAAAAACCTACGAAGCCGCCATCAACGCCGCCGTAAAAGAACTTGAAGCAATTTCAAACGAACTGGAAGGTCGATAATGAAGAACATAAACATTTGGGTAGATAATCACTGGATGCTTCGCCCACCAACAAACTGCTGCAAGGGGTCTTAACTATGTCAAAGAAACAAGTTCTAATAGAATACTTTCAACTTGAAACACTAACGGAAGCCAAACGTGCTGACGATGGTTTCGTTTACCTAAAAGGTCTCCTTCAACACGCCAACAAAAAGAATGGCAACCTACGAGTTTACCCACCTCGCGCTCTCCAAAGAGAAGTCGAGAACTACAAGAAAATAGTTCGTGAGCGCAGAGCCTACGGGGAACTCGACCACCCCGACACATCAGTCGTAGAACTAAAAAACGCATCACACCTTATTACTGAAATTCACATGGACGGTGATGCAGTCTATGGCACACTAAAACTACTCAATACCCCAGCAGGCAAAATCGCCCAACAAATTGTTTTGGACGGTGGCTCACTGGGTATCTCCTCCCGTGGTTTAGGCTCAACTCGCCAAGAGCGCGGACTAACTATGGTAGAGGACGACTTTACACTTATTTGCTTTGACCTTGTTTCAGAGGCATCCACCCCCGGTGCATACCTTATGAAAGAAGCAAAGGAAAGAGAAATCTTTGGTAAGGCTGACAGAATCAACCGTGCCCTCAACGACATTCTTGTAGGGAGAAAATAAAATGAACAAGAACCAACTAAGAGAAATAATCAAAGAAGAAATACAAGCAGTCGTCACTGAAGGTATGCTTGACAACGTTGGTCTAAAAGATGTAGAAGTCTCCGAGGACGATTACAAAAAGTTTGCCGAAGTAGTAAAGACTATGTTTGGTGGTTCTATTGATAAAGAAGACATTCCCGCAAAATGGGAAAAAACAATAGGCTACCCCCTAATGAAACCCGAACTAAAGAACCTCGCTAACAGACTTATGAGAGACAGGCTTCTTTACTTGGGAGGAGATTTTGACCTATGAATAAAGAACAGTTGAGAAAACTTATCAAAGAAGAACTGAAAGCAGTTCTCAACGAAGACGGACACACAGATGTATCTTCTGCCCGTCGTCAAGCAAAACTCGCCATCGAGGATAGCCAAGACATTCTACAACACCTAGAAGGCTTCAGCGCAGAGCAAGACCTTCCTTCTTGGTGGATGAAGAAGGTGTCTTTGGCTTCTGCTTATCTCAACAGCGCAAGAGACTACCTACTCACCAGCGGCGAACCTGTGAACGAGATGGGCGCTCGACAACACGCCCCTTCGATAGCAATACGAGCGGCAAAACGATGCCGCATCTTGGAGCCGCGATACGAGGAAGCCAATTCAGCGGTCGCTATAAACCCTGCTGACGTGGTTGCCATTGATAGGCACCGACGCATTAAGGAAGAGGCAAAAAAACTCGGCTGCGATTGGTTGAGAGAACTATGAAGCGAGAACAACCAAAACCAACCCTAAAGGAGAGGGACATACTATGAAAAAAGAACAACTAAAACAAATCATAAAGGAAGAACTTCAGGCAATGCTGAACGAAATGGACTACAAAAGTCCAGAGTGCAAGGATTTGCATGACGATTACAAAGACGCCAAATTTGATGGCTATGCTAACCCCGGCGGGTATGCTGAGGCGGGCATGGCTTCCGCAGTAGCCAAAGCAAAAGGAAAAGGCTGTAAATGGCATTTAAACCTGTAAATGGTCAGCAAACTATGAAGAAAGAACAACTAAAAAAACTTATCAAACCCATTATCAAAGAGTGCATCCACGAAGTTATTATCGAGGAAGGCATTCTTACAAAGGTTGTAGCAGAAGTGGCTAAGGGTATGGGCAATGTTATTGTTGAAGCAAAACAACCAGAACCAACACCAGAACCACAAAGAAACACAAACCAAGAAGCAATAGAACTACAAAAGAAGCGCCTTGCCGACAAAAGACAAATGCTTACAAAAGCAGTAGGCGAAGGCGCGTATTCAAACATTTTTGAGGGAATCGAACCAATGGACGCACCCGTTGAAGGCGCTGGCGCTGCTGGTCCTATGTCTGGTGTAAGTGCAAAAGACCCTGGTGTGGACATTTCAGGCATCATGGCTCTTGGGGGAAGAAACTGGAAATCCCTAGCCACAGCTAAAAAGAGGTAACATGGCACACGTAAAAGTGGAAGCTCGCCGCAATGAACCCGGCGAGAGACTAATAAAAAGGTTCTCAAGAAAAGTAAAGAAAGAAGGCATCATAGACGAAGTAAGAGAAAGAAGATTCTTTGTCAAGCCATCCAAGATAAGAAGATTAAAAAAACTTCGCAGAAAAAAAATAGCTAGAAAGATAACCAACGAGCAAAAGACTAAATAAGTTTTTTGAGTTCGTTAGGACTATTTATTAACGACTATTTCTGTCAAGGGAGAAGTGTATTATGTCATCACTGTTTGAAAAGGCAATTGCAGATGCGAAGGAGTTGAAAGAAACTGCCCTCCGCAATGCCGAAAAGGAACTTATTGAGAAGTATTCTGTAGAGCTAAAAGAGGCTGTAGAGAACCTTCTTGAGCAGGACGAAGAAGAAGAGCTAGAAGCTGCCGAGGAGGAGACTCCCGAAGGCGGTGAAGAAATGGCTATGGACATGGAAATGGACGCCGAGCCTGCTGAACCAACTGGCGATGACTCACTAATGGCACAAGTCCCAGACGCAGCAACTGCAATTCTTTCTGGCGAGATGGACGACAGCGACGAGGAAATCGAGATTGACTTTGATGAACTCCGCGCCGCAGTTGATGCAGAAATGAACCCTTCCTCCCCAGAAGAAATGATTGACAGAGAAGAAGAACTTCTCGCTCCCGCTGCGGAAGAAGAAGAGGAAGAGATGATGGAAGAGGGTGACGGTCTTGATGAAGCCATCGCTGCCCTAACAGAAGAACAACTCGACGCCCTTCTAGAAGAAGTCAACGTTGACATTAAGTCTCAACACCCCAACAACGGTTGGGCTGGCTCCACAGCCGGTGACCGTGCTGAGAACGTCGAGCTTGCCGCACTAGCTGCCGCAGTTGATGAAGAGCAAGAGAAAAACAAAGAACTACAACACCAAAACAAGATGCTTTCCGAGCAACTTGAAAAGGCAAAGGAAGTTTTGATTGAGATGAAGCAAAAGGCTGCCGAAGTAAACCTTCAGAACGCCAGACTTTACTACACAACTCAAGCACTAACTTCAAAAGAACTTAATACTCGTCAAAAAGATAAAATTGTCGAGTCATTGGCGAAAGCCAATACAATTGAGGAAACTAAACTGGTTTATGAGACCATGAAAGATTCAGTGGGTAGCACCAATGAAAGAACAGCACCAGAATCACTGTCTGAGGCTGTAAACCGCACTCGTTCCCTCGTCGTCTCCTCTCACAAGAGAGAAGATACTAAAACCGAGCAAGCTCCAATGTTTAAGAATTGGCGTAAGCTCGCAGGAATAGAAAAATAAAGGAGGAAAAACTATGTCTGCATTAGAAAAATTAACAGAAGGCATTGTTGCTCGTGATCTCCAAAAAGAAGGTGCTGCCCTACTAAACAAGTGGGAAGGTACAGGTCTTCTAGAAGGTCTCAACAACGATGTTACAAAAAACAACATGGCTCGTCTCTTAGAGAACCAAGCCAAGGAACTTCTCCGTGAAGCTTCCACAATGGCGGCTGGTGATGTCGAAGGCTTTAGCGCCGTAGCATTCCCAATCGTCCGCAGAGTCTTTGGTGAGCTAATCGCCAACGAACTCGTTTCCGTCCAACCAATGAGCCTACCATCAGGTCTCATTTTCTTCTTGGACTTCACCGCAAACTCAGGTCGCGTAGGTTACGCCGCTGATACCTCACTCTACGGTGGTGGTGTCACAGGCTCAAGCCTTGAGAATGGTATGGACCTCACAGGTGACAACGCCGAGCGCGGACCATACGCCCTCAACAACGGCTATGCTTCACCAACAGGTAGCGCTACTGTTTCACTAACAGCAGTTGCTTCCGGTACATTCGGTGGCACAGGTTCAGAAGCCGAACTAGGTGGTCTAACTCAAGAGCAGTTTGACAACCTTCTCTGCCACTCTGACCCTGATTTTGTTTCAGGTACAACAAGCGTTTACGTTGCTAAGATTGCCAAGAGCGGTCTTGATAACCTAAACAACGATAACCTAGTAAGCATTTCTTACGGAAGTGCTGGCAACGGTGCAATCACAGGTTCACAAAGAATCGTTCGCCGCCTAACAAGCTTCTCCGGTTCTGCCGCAGAAAACTACATTGGCACTCGTACTGCTGATGACCTGTTGCTCGTTATTGCTGACATCAATGGTACTGTAACACCAACAGCCATGGCTGCCGGTAAGGGAACACTAGCCCTCACCTACGCCGTCGCTGACGTTTTTGGCAACACTGGCGACGCAGTTGGCGCTGTCCGTGGTGTAACACCATGGGGTCTAGAGGCTGAAAGCAACATTCCAGAGATTGACATCAAGGTTGAAAGCACAGCTATCACAGCCAACACCAAGAAGCTCAAGGCTAAGTGGTCACCCGAACTCGGTCAAGACCTCAACGCCTACCACAACCTCGACGCCGAGGTTGAGCTTACAAGCATCCTTTCTGAGCAGATTGCTCTAGAGATCGATCAAGAAATCTTGAACGACCTCATCCAAGGTGCAAAAGGCAACGTTCGTTACTGGTCACGCCGCCCAGGCAAGTTTGTTAACCGCACAACTGGTAACGAAATTGGTGCATCTGGTGCTCCTGACTTCACAGGTACGGTTAGCGAATGGTACGAGACTCTTCTAGAGACCATCAACGATGTGTCCGCAGAGATTCACCGTAAGACCGTTCGCGGCGGTGCAAACTTCATCGTTTGCTCACCAGAAGTTGCTAACATTCTAGAGTTCACTGCTGGCTTCCGCGCCAACGTTACCGTTGACGCCAATGGCACAGCCGGTGCTGTAAATGTTGGTAGCATCTCCAAGAAGCTAGACGTTTACGTCGACCCATACTTCCCACGTCAAATCGTGCTAGTTGGTCGCCGTGGCAACAGCTTCCTAGAGAGTGGTTACGTCTACGCTCCTTACGTTCCACTACAGGTCACTCCTACCATCTTTGGTACAGAGGACTTCGTGCCACGTAAGGGTGTGATGACACGCTACGGCAAGAAGATGGTTCGCCCCGACATGTACGGTGTGGTCGTCTGCCTTGACGTTGCTAGCTAAGTTTAGCTAAAACCCGATAGAGTTGCCCCTCGTCTGCTTCGGTAGGCGGGGGGTTTCTCTTTGGGGAAACTATTTAGGAAGAAGAGGGTTTAACACTATGCCAGTTCCACAACTTAGTCCAGAATCTACCGTAAGCACATCTGTTTTAACAGCCACAGGCTCAACAGATGATGTGGTAGCTGCTTTACCATTTACCGTATACAGCGACAGCGCAGCTTTTATTAGCGGCGCAGCAGACCAAGTAGCCTATGTTTATAAAAAACTAGGCGGCGATGTTTTAGACATCGAAATAAAAACTGGTAATGTTTATGCCGCTTATCAAGAAGCAGTGTTAGAATACTCATACATGATAAACTCTCATCAAGCTAAAAACGTCCTTTCCGACATGCTTGGTGCAACAACCTCTTCATTTGATGAGGATGGCGAGATTACAGCAGGCGCATCTGATGCATCAAGAGACTTTCCAAACTTTGGTTTTGCTTATGCACGTCGCGTGGCAGAGGGTGTGTCAACAGAAGCCGGTGTCGGTGGTTTCCTAACAGAATACTCAGCAAGTTTCAAGCTGGAACCAAATGTACAACAATACGACTTACAATCTATTGTTCAGGCTTCTAGCTCATTGACCTCCTCAGATTATTACAACGAGATCAATAATAAAAAAGTTCTTATCAGAAACGTTTACTACAAAAGCCCAAGGGTCATGTGGAGATTCTTCGGATACTATGGTGGTCTAAATGTAGTTGGCAACCTTTCAACATACGGTCAGTATGCTGATGATGCAACTTACGAAGTTATCCCAACTTGGCAAAACCGCTTACAGGCTATGTCTTTTGAAGATAGCGTAAACGTTCGCTTTTCACACTATTCTTATGAGTTGCACAACAACTTTCTAAAAATTTATCCACCCCCAGGAAGCTCTGTAGACGCCGACGATTACATCTGGTTTACATTTACTGTCGACAAGGATGCAAACGCCGTAGACGAGACCAGGGACCGTGGAGTGAAGGGTGTAAACAACATGAACACACTGCCATTTGCAAACATTCCCTACGATAACATCAACTCGGTGGGTAAGCAGTGGATTCGCCGCTATGCTCTTGCTCTATGTAAAGAAATTCTTGGTCAAGTGCGCTCTAAGTTTGCCACAATTCCAATTCCAAACGACTCAGTAACACTGAATGGTCCAGATTTGGTAAGCCAAGCCAGAGAAGAACAACAAAACCTAAAAACAGAACTAAAAGAGCTTCTAGACCAACTAACTTACGGCGCATTAGCCGAGTCAGACACGGCAATTGTTGAAAATTCACAAAAACTCTTCCAAAATGTTCCAAATGCAATCTTCGTGGGGTAAATAAATGGCAAAATTCACAAGACCAGACGCTCCACCTCCACCACTCTTTGTTGGTAAAAAAGAAAGAGACTTGGTTCGCCAAGTTAATACCGAACTTATTGAAAATGTGGTTGGACAGGTCATAGCTTACTACTCAATCGACATTGACAGTTCAGATTTTCATCCAATTTACGGAGAGAGCAAAGAAAAAAACTTCTTACCACCCGTAAGAGTTTATGCAAGAGTGGAAACACAACAATCAGACACTTTTCAAACTAAATCTGGTTTTGATAGAAGACAAAAGATAAGTGTTTATTTTCACCGTAAGAGATTAACAGAAGACCAAAACCTTTTTGTAAGAGTTGGAGACTTTGTTTATTACGATGGAGATTATTACGAGATTGTGCAAACAAATGGAAGTAAAAGATTGTTTGGTCAAGAAGGACAAAAGTACGAAATTTTAGCAGAGTGCATAAAAGCAAGAGAAGGAATGTTTAATGGATAAGGCAGAATTAAAAGAACAGCCATTTATTGAATCATCCATTGAAACTATGGATACGGCACTTTTTAACTATTTGAACGGGCTGGAGTTTCAAACTACTCAACAGGGTGAGGCAGAAAAAGTACCCCTTATCTGGTCATCTTCAGAAAGGGTTTATCAAATAAAAAATAGCAAAGAGTTAAGAGATGATAACGAAACTTTAAAACTCCCCTTGATGACCGTTTATAGAGCGAGTATCCAAAGAGACACAGATACTTTTCCCTTCACGCCAGGAAATAATTTTTACCCTATTGCTAGAAGAATCCTGCCAGTACAAACGCAAAAGTTTGCGAACGCTGTATCAAGAAAGAAGTTTGGCGTGAGCAACAGCAGGTTTGACAACGATAAGGTGGTGTATGAAACTCTTTATTCAGAAAACATTGTAGCCGTTTTGGCGAATTATAATGTTTTGATTAGAACAAATTACCTTCTCGACATGAACCAAATTCTCAACAAGTTTTTAACCGCAACAACTTATCGAGAAGTAAAAATAAAACACGAAGAACACAGCTACTACTTAACACTTCCCACAGAGTTTTCTTTTGATAAAATTTCAGAGACGCTTGACACAGAAGAAAGAATGTTTGAAACAACGATTGAACTAAAGGTAAGGGGTGCTCTTTTCCCAAGAATAGAGAACGTTGAAGACAAAGTTATCAAAACCGCTCAAAATGCAGTAAACATTAAATTCAACAAAGAGCGCACAATAGTTGGAGACCAAGCTACCGTGGCAAAGGGCGTAAAAACATTTGTAGAAGAGTAGCCTCCTTTTCATTTAATTGACTACTATTTATTAATGAAATTCTACGAGGAGTGATTTCGTAATGTCAGTAAAAAAGTTTAAATTTGTTTCCCCTGGCGTGTTCATCAATGAGATTGATAACTCGCAACTCCCCCAACCACCCGCTCAAGAAGGACCAACTCTTGTTGGACGTTCGCTTCGCGGTCCTGCTCTACGTCCCGTACAGGTTGACTCACTAGAGCAGTTGGTAGAGGTTTTTGGACCACCAATCGCAGGCAACGAGAACGTTGATGCTTTCCGTAACCCAGCTTACGGTGCAGCCACATACGGTCTTTACGCCGCCGAAGCTTGGTTGAGAAACAACCCCACAGTAAACTTTGTGCGTCTCATCGGTCGCCAAGACCCAAACTACACAGTCGATTCCGGTGAAGCTGGTTGGCGTCTAGCCCCATACAGCGCCAGCGCTGACGGTGGTGGTGCTTACGGTATTTACGTTTTTAACTCACAATCTTCTGGACACCACACAGGTACTCTAGGCGCAGTTGTTTACTGCGACTCTAATACAAGCGTCGGCGTTAGTGGCAGTCTTGCCGGTAATGGCACTGCAATTCAAGGTGGTTGCGCCCTTATTGAAGCCGACGACGGCGACATAACTGTGCGAATCATTACTGGTGCAGGTCTGGTTGAGACCGCTGTCAACTTTGATAGAACTTCAAGAAAATACATTCGCAGCGTTCTAAACACCAACCCCACAAAAACAAATAGCGAAGTTACCCCATCCACAGACCTTCAGGAATACTTCCTTGGCGAAACCTTTGAGAGAGCCATTGAAGAAGAGATTGGTGGAATTAGCAACATTGCCCACACCATGGTAATCCCACTAAAGTCTGGCTCACTTGACGGCGCTGACTTTAGACAAGGCTTTGTGGATTCACAAACAGGTTGGATTATTTCTCAAGACTTAAACACCACACCAACAGGCTTCAACCCAGAACTTGACACAAGAGCACAAAAACTCTTCAAGCTACACGGATTGAAAACAGGTGAGTACGACCAAGGAAACATCAAAGTTTCAGTAGAGAACATCATCCCATCAAAGACTCCCGGTCAACACGGCACTTTTAACGTTGTTGTCCGCAGAATGGATGATAATGATGCCAAGGTTAGAGAAGTTGAAAGATTCAACGCTGTAACCCTCAACCCCAACTCACCAAACTACATTGGTGCTCAAATTGGTGATAGATTCACAGAGTGGAACAACGAGAAGAGAGTATACGACGAGTATGGTCAATACGAGAACCAATCAAGTTACGTTCGTGTAGAGGTAGCCCAAACCATTGATGATGGTGCAAGCGACCCAACACTACTACCATACGGCTTCTTTGGACCACTAAAATACAAGAACATTTCTAACCTTTCTGGCTCCTCACTATCAAATGGTGAATTCGGAGTAGGCACTGGTTCACTCCCAGATAACCAAAGACCTTCCGTCACCAGCAACGCATCAGGTGATTTGCTTCTCGGTAAGGCTAACGAAATCTCAATTAGAATGCCCAGAATCCCACTACGCACAACAACTGCGGTCGGTGATGTGAGTAGCGTTAACGCAGCCTTCTTCGGCTTAACAACCACAAGAGCTTCTGGTTCAACCACTTTTGATGATTCAGTTGGAGACATCTTGCGTAGCAAGCCTTCAGGAATTAGCTCCTTCACAGCAGGCAACGTCACAGAGGTATCTCACATCTTTACCCTAGACGACATTGTTCTTAACGGTGGCGTTTTAAGTTACAGCAGTGGTTCCAGAGCAGGCGGCACTTCACTAACAGCCACCAGCGGCGCATACGCTGTTCTCACTGGCACAGCCGCACCAAAAGGCTTCACAATGCCCTTGTTCGGTGGTTTCGACGGAATGGACATTACAGAGAAAGACCCCTTTGCCAACAAGAACACTTCTGGCGAAAGCGAGCGCTCAAGCTACGCATACCACACACTAACTGTTGCAATGGATTCTTTCAAGGATACGGAAGTTATTGAAACAAACGTCGTCAGCGTCCCAGGTGTAACCACAGCCGGTCTAACAGACAAGCTTCTAGACCTTGCTGAAGACCGTGGCGATTGCCTAGCAGTTATCGACCTAGCAGGCGGTTACCAACCACCAGCAGAGACAACCAACACTTTCCAAAACAGAGTCGGTTCCGTTGATAGCACAGTAAAACAGCTTAACAATAGAGCCATTAACACAAGCTACGGCTGCGCTTTCTACCCCTGGGTAAGAGCAAAAGATTCCTTCAGCGACACAACAGTATGGCTACCACCATCAGTTGCAGCTATCGGCGCTTTCTCTTTCACAGATAGAAACGCAGAGCCATGGTTCGCACCAGCAGGCTTTAACCGTGGTGGTCTCTCAAAGGGCGCAGGTGGTCTACAAGTTGTAGGCGTAGCCGACAGACTTCGCTCAAGAGACCGTGATGACCTCTACGAAGCAAACATCAACCCAATTGGTACATTCCCCAACGAAGGCGTTGTAATTCTTGGTCAAAAGACACTACAAACAACACCTTCCGCTCTAGATAGAATTAACGTTCGTCGCCTCTTGATTTACACAAAGCGTCAAATCACAGCAGTCGCCAATGACATTCTCTTTGAGCAGAACGTACAAGCAACTTGGAATAACTTCATCTCCAAGGCAGAGCCAATCCTAGACGACATTCAGGCTGGTTTCGGTCTTGAGGAATACAGACTTGTTCTCGATGAGAGCACAACAACACCAGAGCTTCGTGATAGAAACGTCCTTTACGCAAAGGTCTTCTTGAAGCCAGCAAAATCAATTGAGTTCATCGCTCTAGATTTTATTATCACAAACTCGGCAGCAGTTTTTGAGTAACAACAGGAGATAAATAAACAATGGCAAATTTTTGGAATTCAGCCGAACTAGAACCTAAAAAGAGTTATCAGTACACCGTTACGATGGGTACAATTGCTGACTCATTTCTAATCAAGTCAGCAAAGCTACCAGTGCTAGAGGTAGGAACTCTAGAGGCAGATTACACCCAATACAAGTTTTACTACCCTGGAAAGGTTAGCTGGTCTCCTGTGCAGTTTACTATCTACGACGTTGTTGGTTCAAAATCTGTTGCTCAAAATTTAACATCGCTATTTGCTGCTATTGGCATTAACAAGCCTGTTAATTCTAACCAGCTAGCAACTCTTTCAAAGCGTAACGCCGCGTCAGCAGTAGGCAATGTTATTATTAGCCAGATTGATACAAACGGCACCCAAATTGGTTCTTGGACACTAACCAACGCCTTTATCACAAACATCGACTTCGGTCAGCACGGATACTCTGACGAGGGTCTAATCGAAGTTTCAGTTGACATGGCATACGATTGGGCAGAGTACAAGGCTGGCGCTTAATTAAAAAAGAGGTATTATGAGAAATGAAGATAGACTTGGCTTACAGCCTGATGTAAGTCAGCCGATTGGCGCTACGCCACCGGCAGCAGCGAGTTCGATTCTTAATTTTCCATCACCAACAGAATTTGTAGAACTACCTTCGGGGGGTAAATACTATCCCGATGGTAGTTCTCTATTTGGTGTGGAGAAAGTAGAAATAAAAGTAATGACAGCAAAAGAAGAAGACATTCTTATGAACGAGAATTATCTTAAAAATGGAGTTGTCATTGACAAACTACTGCAAAGTGTTATAGTAGATAAATCAATTAGAATAGATGATTTACTTATTGGCGATAAAAACGCCATCTTGTTCGCCACAAGAATTGCAGGACTAGGAGCAGAGTATCCAGCAAGAGTTTCCTGCTCAAGCTGCGGTACAGCACAAGACCACACTTTCGACCTTTCAGCTTTGGAGAACAAACAGCAAAAGGAAGCAGAAGAACTTGTTACCGAAACAGATAACGGCACTTTCTTGACAACAACTCCAAGAACAAAGTTTCAATTTGAGTTGAGGCTTTTAACCGGAGAGGACGAAAATAATCTTGTTCAAGCTTCAAGAAAAAGAGCAGAGCACAAACTTCCACAAGATAAGCTACAGCACCAGTTGGAAATGATGACTGTTTCTATTAACGGTGTTACAGACAGGGTACAAATAAAGCTTTGCTTACAAAACCTACCAGCACTTGATTGCAGGTACTTGAGAAAGGTTTATGAGTTTGTGAGCCCAGATTTAAATACAAATGTTTCATTTACCTGCAACAGTTGTTCCGCACATCAGGAGGTCAATTTGCCGATGACGGCAGACTTTTTTTGGTCTGTCTGATGAATACGGCAAAGCGGCTTACGACACTATTTTTTACCTTGTTTATTACGGGGGCATAAGTTTTATAGAAGCTTACAACTTCCCGGTAAAAATGAGAGAGTATTTTGCCAATCGTTTAATAAAAGAAATCGAAAGAAAAAACGAGGCAATCGAAAAAGCAAATAAAAGTTCAAGAGGGAGTTCCTTCGGTAGATAACGGGAGGAACTTTTTCTTTTAGACTATTTACATTTAGCGAGGTGTTTATTATGGAAAAAACAGTTATCAACCTAAACGAGAAAAGAGTCGATGAATCTTGGCTAGGAGCATTTGGCGCACAGATGCGACACATGCTAGACCTTATGGGATTCCCAGGACTACAAATGGGTTCAAACTATTTGCTTCGTGGCACACCAACTCAAATTAGAACCTTTATGGACACACTTCGTCACGAGCGCAGACACATGGATGCTGCTAAAAGATACGGACTTCTCGACCCAAGAACACACGCTAGCTCAACCAGACTAAACCAAGCTGTTAAGAACTTTGAAAGAGCAACCGGGATTAAATACCCAATTAAGTAATTTAAGTTATGACTCCAGAAGAAGTAAAACAAGCACAATTATTCGCTGATGCGGTTCAAAAAAGCGCCGACCAGACCGATCGCGCAAAAAAGACGCAAGAGGAGCTTCAACGCCTCTTGGCGAAAGACATTTCTCAACTTCAGCGCCGCGCAAGATTACTTAAAGAAAACCAAGACAGCGCGGAGTTTATAGCAGAAAAAAATCAACTTATACTTGACTCAACTCAAGCTCAGGTCCAGGCTCTTTTAAAGAAGGATAAACTAACAGAAGAAGAAGAAAAAAGGCTAACTAGGCTTGTAAGAAAGGGAGAACAACTAACAAAACAAGCCGAAAGGCAGAACGAGTTACAGTCTCTTCAAAACGACCTTAAAAGAGAAGCCCTTGGTCTAGCTGAAAACCTCGTTCAACAGTTTGGATTTTTAACAGCCGAGTCAAACGCCTACACGAGAATTCTTTCCAAAGGCGCAAACCTTCTCGCAAAACAAAAAGGCTTGGGCAGGGGCTTGGCAGCAGGCTTGCAAGGCGCAGCCGTCGCAGTCGGTGGTTTTGTTAGTCGTGCCGCCGAATACAGCGATCTAGTGCAAGAAGGCGAGAAAAGTCTTGTTGCTTTTGGCTTATCTGCCGATCAAGCATCAAAGTCAGTACGGTCAATAAGTAAAGATTTTATTGCCGCTGGTAATGCTCCACAGGATTTTATTAACGCTCTACAAACAATTCAAGAGCAAGGTGGCACACGTCTCCGTGAAGCGCTCGACGCTGGTATGGTTGAGACTCTTGCCAGAGCTAGCAAAGCAGGGCTCGACACAGCTTCAGCCACTCAGGTTCTAAATGAAGCAATCGTCCAACAGGGTATGACAGTTGATGAAGCCAACAACAAGCTTGGCTCATTGGTTGCCATCTCTAAGGGTCTTGGAGAACCAATAGGAACAGCCACAAAACAATTTGTTCAGTTTAGTGACCGCTTAGGTCAAGCTGGTCCAAAGGCAATCGAAGTATTTAGAAGACTAAAAGAGATTTCAAAAGCTTCCGGTGTAGAAATCGGTAAGCTATTAGACATTGCTAAAGGCTTTGACACATTTGAAAGTGCCGCAGAGGCAGCTACAAAGCTAAACATTGTTCTTGGAACACAACTTAATGCCATTGAATTAAACATGATGAGCGACCAAGAGCGCATCGATACAATTAGAGAAGCAATTAAAGCCAGCGGTCGCTTAAACGATTTAACTGACGCACAAAGAAGGTTGATTGAACAATCACTCCCAGGCGGTTTAAAGTTTAATGAGATTATTGGTCTAACAAATGATGTAAAAGTAGCCGATGTTGATTTGACAAAAGACCAAGCTGGACAATTGCAAAACCTAACAGTCGAACAACAAAAGGCTCTCAAGGGGCAAGAAGCTGCTGCTGCTGCTCTTATGGCAACCTCAAAAGAACTTGGCGAAAACCTTGCCGCAACAAGTAAGATGGCAGGTCAAGCTGCCGCAGGGATGGGTGGAGGATTCCTTGCAGCCGCTGAGGGTATTATGGGCGCAGCACAGGCGTTTCTCGCCTTCGCTCCCGCAGCAGCAGGCGCAGGCTTCGCCTCAGCAAAAGGTCTTACAGCAACTGGCACAGCCGGTGCAGCGGCAGCCCCTGGCATTGCAGCCGCCGGTACAAGCCTTCTAACGTTTGGCGCAGGCGTAGCATTAATAGTCACGCCCATTGCGGCTCTTGTGGCGGCGGTTGGATTGTTGGCAAACGGTCTTGCAACACTTGTTGAAGCAGGTGCTAAATCCGTAGGTGTCTTTGGAACGCTCGCTAAAATCGCTATAACAATCGCCAGCGCTTTTAATCCCGTCGCCGCGATCCTCAATGCAATGGGCTTGCTGGCGTTAAATTTGGCAGAGAGTATTGACAAAGTAGTCGACGCAGGAAATAAAATTGGCGTCGGCACGGTTGCAAGACTTGGCGGTTACGCAACTCAGGTCGGTAATTTAGTCTCAGCTATTAACAAGGTTAACACCATTAAAGCACGCGAGTTAAGAGGTGCAATTGATGCAGGGTTTAAACTAACAACTGGTGGCACTACTGCCGGTTCAGCCGGTGGGGGTTCTGCACAGCCCGTAACGGTCAATCTCACCTTGGACGGCAAAATCCTTGCCACCGAGACCGTAAAAATTATGAACGGTCAATTATCATCCTAAAATTAAAGTAGCGTTCTATTTATAGAGATTATGGCTATTAACAGTTCAGGTTTACATCAAGTAGAATTTTTCCTACCCAGGTTCAATCAGCAAATTAAGTTTCCCGCTTACATTACTGATTTGAGTGACCAGTTTTCTTCTGATTGGCAGACTGACGTACAGTATGGCTTTCAAGACCCAATTGGTGCTTTTATTGGAACAACAAGAAAAATCACTTTAGGGCTTAGAGTGGTTGCGAGCGATTTTACAGAAAGCGCAGAATACCAGATTAAACTAAACAAAATTGTACAATCTTTATACCCAATTTACAAAGAGGGTGTTGTACCCTCAACATCACCGATTGTTGGTATGAAAGTTGTCAACCTGATTCACGGTGGTAAAACAAAAGGTGGCTTTTTATTCGGCTGGCTTGATGGTTTAAATTTATCACCAAATGTTGGAGAAGGTGGCTTTTACTCAGATGAGGGACAAATGCTTCCCAAGTTATGGGACTTAAGTTTTGGATTTAATGTTATTCATAAAGAAAGACCCGGCACCTTTGAAAAAGAAGGCAGCAAGTTCTCTCTGGGTAATTCTAGCCAGTATCCTGTTCGCGTAAGCGGTGAAGAAGCTTTTACTTCAGACCTTCTCACGGTCATTGAATCACCAGCCGAGCCAAACCAAGCTCGCGCAGGTCAAAGCCCCGCAGCCAGAGCCGGTGCTCGCGCCGGTAGACGACGCAATGGGAACAACTGATGAGCAGACTTACAGACAGAGAGATAATCGAGAACAATTCCATTGAGTTTCTTAAAGATTATAAGAAAAACGCAAAGAAATACATTAGGTACTATGCCACAAAAACAATCTCTTACCCAACTGATGAACAGTTGCAAGAGCTAGAGGGTTATGAGTACCGAGTTTGGAGCGCAGGAGACACTTATCAGGCTCTAGCCTCCACCTATTATGGTGACCCAACTTTATGGTGGATTATTGCTACAATAAATCAAAAGCCAACAGAGTTTCACCTAAAGGTTGGTGATGTGCTGTTAATCCCCACAGGTTTAAGCGATGCTTTGAGTCTAGTTGGAGTAGTTTAAAATGGGTAACGCAACAAGAGAGTGGACTGACCAAGCTTGGTTGATGTCCCACTGGCAAGACAGCTTTGAATCGCCCACATCAACTAAAAAGGTTGTTTATAGAGACTCAGCCGGGACCAACCCAACAATTAAAAACTTTCTATCTTTAAACACTAGGCAGTTATCTCTTTTGCAGCCTTTCATTAAGATTTCTAAACTAGACAAAGGAAAGGCAAAAAAGTCCTACCCAATCACACAATTGTTAATGGACGTTGATAAAATTGCAGAGCAAAAGAAAAAACTAGAATACGTTGTTGCCTCTTCTGTCAATCTTAGTCGAAAAGAAAAGATGAAATTCGATGTTGACATTACCTTTACTTTGGAATTTCTATGTTCGACATTTTCTGCTTTCACTAAGAAAAGAGGAAAAGACAAAGTAGCTTTAGCAGATTTTATTAAAAGACCATTTAACATAAACACTCCTGAAGATGTTACTTATCCCGTAGACAATACTGTTCTTTTAGAAATTGGATGGACAAATCCTGATGGGAAATACTTGCAGGGATTGGTTGATGGCGGCTTTCTAAAGAGCACAGAGAGAAACGCACTTTTAAACTTTTCAAAAAACTCAAGATACAAAGTTGTCGGTTCTTTGTTGCGAAACAACATCACAGTTGAATCAACTGGAGAAATAAAAGTCAGCATAGATTTTAAAGGCAGGATGGCTTCTTATTTTGAAGACCCCCGAGCCAACTTGTTGTTAAGCGCAAATACAAAGCTTTTTAAACAAATTGAAGATTTACAGAAAAAAGCTCAAGACCCAAAACTAAAAAGAGCAGACAAAGCAATTATTGATGCCGAAATAACAAGCACAATGAAGAAGTATTCGGAGGCTATTTTTAGAGACATTTTAGCTGATTTAACGGTAAAAGGGCAACTTAAAAAGATTACTGTTCCCGGCAGTGTGATTGACGATTATTTCAAATTGACAGACGAATACTTTAAAAACAAGAGAAAAGAGCAAAAAGACATAAGAACTTACTTTAATCAAAACTTTACAGACCCAGATTTGACCTACAATCCAACAGCAGACAACCCAGGGTTATTAAAGCCATTTACAGTCGGCACGCCCGTAATTGTAAAACCCTCATCTGAAGCCGCTGGTGTCATTGTTAACCGTGGCTCGCAAGGTTCGCCGCAGCGCGATGCTCAAACAGGGGCTAGACCACCCAAAGACATTTATTACGTTCACGCTCACAACATTATTACCTACATGTGCAAAAACTTTTTTGATAAAGTTAAAATTTTTGACGGCGTTGACCTTGAAAAAATAGAGATTGGCGATTTTTTAATGTCTGTGGTAACAGGCGAGACAGCTTACATTGGCTCCTCTGCGAAGGTTAAAAAGCGAACCTTACAAATTAGTATTGGTGCAATACCCATTTCTTTAGGTACTTTTCAAGAGTGGTTTGTGTCATTTATTTCAGGTCAGGGTAAGACCATGGTTACCCTAAAAGACTTTCTTTATTACATGACCCAAAAGTTAATTCAAATAGCCTTTAGAAAACCAAAGGGCGTGAGAGTATTTCCACAATTGTATTTTCCCAAGTATCAATTGTTTGAGATTGGCAAGCCTGCTGGCTCGGCTGTTAGAGCCACAATGCTAAACTATTCTCCAACAGCGGGTGCTGGCAACTTACCGAAGGTTGTGCTGGGCGGCGGGCAGCAGGCTGTTAGAGACGTAAAATTTAGCCAAGCAACAATCAAGGGCTTGAAGTCTGCTTTTGCCGATCCACACGCATTTAAAATCACAGGCATAGCCAGAGACGTTTATAACTCCACTGTTGAATTGTACGGAGCACCATTTTTTGAAAATGGTACTTTTATTATTATTGACCCAACAAAACTACTGGATGATAACTCATCAACCAGTAATAACCGCTCCAGCGACACAGCCATGGCTTTGAAACAGCTAGGCATCGGCGGCGTATACCTTATAATCAGTGTAAACACATCTTGGACAAAGGGTGGTTATTTTACCACTCTAGACTGCAAGTATCAAGGACCACTCCCCAGGGAGGGTCAGCCAATAAAAATAGAAAAGAGATTTCAAGGTAAGTAATGAGAGACAGAATTGTAAATAACATTTTAACCGAAGTCCCTGAGTCTGCCAACAATGCCGATTCAAGAACAAATTATAATGATAGGTCTTTTATTTCTCTTGGTGAAGAAATCTTTGACACGATTGATTTAAGAAGTCAAAAGTCTTTATACGGAAGAATCGACACAGACAACAACACCATCTATCCAAACATAGAAAAGATTTCTTTTAGCGCAGACTCAAGAACATTTGGCTTTGAATCATCAAACAAATTAATACTGCAATTTTTGCAAGATTGGCAAAACTTAAGCTTTGGACAGATTTCAAAATCTTCAATCTATAAAAACATTAATGTCAGCAATTCTAACTTTAGAAACATCACAGAATCATTTTCTCAGTATTATCAAACCCTACTAGAAGAACACCTTCAGGTTCTTTTGTTTGATTTAGACGACAAAAAGATTACAAGCTTTCAATCATACGTTGCACATTTGTTTGATTATTTAAAAACATACAACATCGCGATAACGAGAGAGTGCCTTATTCGCACTTCCTTCTTTAAGCCCGACAGCACAGGTCTTGTTTATTCGCTACAATCAAACACATTTGGAAACGATGAACAAGCTTTTGTTGATTACATAAATGACAGCGCTTATTCTTTGTTAAAACAAACTCTTATTAGACACGCCCTGGTTTTAGATTTAAATTCGCCGTGGCAGTTTGTTGTCAACATTTCTGCTCCACAAATAACAAAGCCTGCTCCCGAGCGAGGTTTCAAGGGTTTTCCAAAGAGAGAAGAGTTCTTTAACACAAACTATGTTCGTGCTTACGAGACAGAATTTGAATTTATTAAAAGCACTCTTTTGCGTGGCTACGAAAATTTCTTATTAGCAAATCTTCGCAAAGGTGCAGCAGTCTGTCAAGACACAGGTGACGTTGTTCAGTTTGACATTCCCAGACAAAGAGTAACCCCTGCACCAGAAGCTAATCAAGTTGTGCTCGATTTTTTGATTTCCGTTCGACAGAATGAAACAGGAACTACCTTGACAAGCGCTGAGATTAAGAGTATAAACAGAGCAAAGACAGAGCAAGAGAAATACAAAACGCTCCACGATTTAATAAAAACAAAGTCGCTTGTAAAGGTAAAAGACATTTTGAGCAGACCAGATGCCCTACGGCTAGCAAATTACATTCGCTGCAAGGGTGCAAGAAAAAGCCTTTACCACGGTTGGCTTCCTTGTTTGCGAGAGGAAGATTATTTAAAAGCAATCGACGCTCTACCTCCAAGCAAAGAAGCAGTAATGTCGAAGTTGTTAAAAACAAACAAAAAGCAGCCTGACCCAATCCTCGTTGATTCTTTAGAACTGGCTGAAGAACAAAAATTAAAAGAACAAGGAATAAACCTTGACGATACTGAAATCTAGTGCTATACTGCACGCATGTTATTTCAAACGCTAGACGACAAAGAAACCTGTGTTGCATCCTACTACGACGGTCGGCTACATTTCGACCACGTTCCCGAAGAAGGCTCTGCGACTTGGAACTATCATTCTTATCTACCTGACCACGTTCAGTTCGCAGAACTCTACACAGGTGGCAAAGACCCTATCGATGTTTGCCCCGAGGAACTAAAAGAAAGTTGGGAAGCAGCCCAAGGCAGGCTCAAAGCCCTGCTCAAGTCTTTCTATCATGTCGGGCTCACAGTCGATGAGTTTTGCTTTTACGAGCTTGTTCCACACAGGTTTCTCAAACAACACGCAGAACTAAAAAATAAAATAACTGAGCACGTTATTCAAAACTATCCCAAGCCCCCGAACTACGACCATCTAATCAAAGTCGAGAAGTTGGCGAAGGAAGTATCAACCCGCCCAGTAAAACTCAACGGCTCCAACATCAAGGTGCAACTAGCAACCGAAAAGGGCAGAGCAGAGTATGCCAAATACAAGGCTAACCCTTACATCAATTACAGTACCTTTGGAACGCGCACAGGTCGCATGGCAACGAAGAAAAACTCTTTTCCAATACTTCTTATGCCTAAAAAAATGCGCGGCGTTATAGAGCCTTACAGAAACGTTTTTCTTGAGTTTGATGTTGTCTCGGCAGAGGTCGCTACACTGTTCTATCTAACCGGCAGACCTATTCCTCGTGGCGACCTACACAAGTGGGTCAATGAGAACATCTTCGGTGGTAAATACACGCGAGACGAAGTAAAGAAAAAGTTCTTCGCTTGGCTGTATGACCCTCGTAAGAAAAACAACCGGCTTGAAGAACTATTTAATAGGCAGGAGATAATCAACAAGTTCTACGATGGCGAGTTTATCACCAACCCTTTAGGAAGGAAGATTAGGGTTGATGAGTCACGAGCACTAAACTACATCGTTCAGAGCACATTCAACGACATTTTTTTAACAAACATCGCCAAACTGTCTGATAAGATGAAAGAGTGGGGTATGAAGTCGCACATTTCATTTTTTATCCACGACAGCGTAGTTCTAGACTTCGATGCAAGCGAGAGAGACAAAATAAATGACATTATGTCTGTGCTCTCTCACTTTGGAGACCACAAGTTTGACCTTCACATGAACATCGGCAAGAACTATGGCGACATGAGGGAAGTTCTATGAGAAGTATCGTATCTATTGGGGAGTCAGCCTTACTCTTTGCCGAGTTTTTGGCTTCTTACCCCGAATACAACACCTATACCATTGGTCACAGCGGTTCAGAGTTCAAAGTACCAATATTTTCCGACCCAGAACGCTACGACGAGCCCATAAATGGGCTTAGGCGGTATCTATCCACTGTTTCTGACGAAGTAACGTGCGTTATTTCAGGTGGCGAGACAGTATCGCTCACATCACTGAAAGTTTTGGAGCAACTAAGAGATAAAAAGGTTGACATCGTTTATTTGCAGCCAAAACTTGACTTACTCAACCAAAGTGCTACAATGGCACACAACTTGGTTCACGGAGTAACCCAAGAAATGGCGCGGTCAAAGGTGTTCAACCGCTGGTATCTATTTGACCTAGACCTTATCAAGTCTGTGACTCCAAATGTGGTGCTAACTGAGATGAAGAAGTCCATTGCTAGTAGCGCAGCACGACATTACCACACCTTCAACTGGCTTCGCAGTCAGGACAATCTTTTTGGTATTGACGAGGAGAGTTCTCAAAACGCAGTTATTTCTTCTATCTCATACTGCGATTTTGACTTGACAACCGTGACGGACCTTGGTAAACTATTGTTTATACGAGAGCAGGAGGTGTTCTACGGAATCAGCGAACAAAAGGTAAAAACCGATACAGAACTTTATGATAAAGTAGTGAAGTCGTTTAGCGGCTTCAAGAAAGAAGACGTTCGTACTTCTTTCAAGGTCTTCTCCGTTCCATACGAGGAAGATTTAATTTATGTCAAAAACTCTACCACAGCAGTTCAGAACAAAGTTTTGGTAGAGGCTATTGACAAAGCAAGCAATGAATAGTAAAATAATAGCAAGTTTATAGCAAATAAGGAGAAATAAAATGGCAATTGATTTTAGCAAGCTTAAAGCAAAACTCGACGTTCTTGACGGAAAGGCAAAGGCTGGTGGAAAGAACAACAATGTGTTCTGGAAGCCAGAGGTTGGTACGCACATGATTCGTATTCTACCTGACCCTGACGGAGACCCCGTGAAGGAGCTTCACTTCCACTACAATGTGGATAAGGGTGGTGTAATGTGTCCGAAGCGCAACTTCGGAGACGAGTGCCCCATCTGTGAGTTCGCTACTTCACTGTTCCGTGAGGGCACACCTGATAGCCAAAACCAAGCAAAGAAGTTGTTTGTCACCCAGCGCTTCTACGCTCCTGCGGTTATCCGTGGGCAAGAAGAGCGAGGTGTCGTTCTTTGGTCCTTCCCAAAGACAGCCTACAAAGCCATCATTGAGACCATTCTTGATGAGGACTATGGCGATGTGACTGACCCAAAGAAGGGCTTCGACTTGAAGGTTTCCTACATCAGTAAGAACTTTGGTAAGGGAGACCGCGTTGTGTTTGACAGTTTGCAAGCACGTCCAAAGCCATCTGCGCTCTGCGAGGAAGATTCTACCGCAGCAGGTTGGATGGAGCACGGCATTGACCTTTATGAGATTTTCGACCGTAAGACTCCAGAGCAGGTTCAGAAGATTCTTGACAACTACCTTATGCCAGAAGGTGGTCAGGAGACCGTTCGCTACGGTGGTGGTAGCTCCCCAAAGGGCTCCACTGTTGATGCTGCATTCGCTGCAATGGGTGTGTAATACTAGGCGGGGGGCGAAAGCCCCCCGTCTTCTTTTAGCGGAGGAAAAATGCCAAGGCAGAAAAAAGAAAAAGCAAAAGCAGGCAAGTTATCTATGAAAGATAAGTTAGCCCTTATCAATAAAAGGGCTGGCATGGAAGTTGCCTACAACCTAAAAAATGATAACCCGACAGAAGTCACAGAATGGATTCCAACTGGCTCACGTTGGCTCGACTCTATTGTTTGTCGAGGAAAACTAGCCGGTGTTCCGGTTGGTCGTATCACAGAGATTGCCGGTATGGAGTCATCCGGTAAGTCTTACATGGCTGCACAGGTTGCAGCAAACGCACAGAAGCAAGGCTTCTCTGTTGTTTATTTTGACTCCGAGTCAGCTATTGACCCAAGCTTCTTGGCAAACGCTGGCTGTGACATTGACAACCTTATCTATGCCCAGGCAGCATCTGTTGAGATGGTTCTAGAAACTATCGAACAGCTTCTAACCGAGACAGATGATAAGTATCTTTTTGTTTGGGACTCGTTAGCATTTACACCATCTATCTCTGACCTTGAAGGCGACTTCAACCCTCAGTCATCGATGGCAGTAAAGCCACGTATTCTATCAAAGGGTTTGTCAAAACTGACTGTTCCTATTGCGAACAGCAACTCTGTTCTGTTGGTTCTCAACCAGTTGAAGACCAACATCACTATGAATGTGGCAGAGGCTATGACCACACCATACTTCACACCGGGTGGCAAGGCTCTGGCGTATTCTTATTCTCTTCGTATCTGGCTAACAAAGCGAAAAGCCAAGAAGTCTTTTATTGAGAACGACGCAGGTTTCCGCATCGGTTCAGAAGTAAAAGTCAAGTTGGAGAAGTCTCGCTTCGGCACAGAGGGTAGAAACTGTACGTTCCAGATTGTCTGGGGCGACAAGAACCCTCGCATCCTTGACCGAGAAAGCTGGTTAGAGGCTGTAAAGAGTTCTGACCAGATTAGGTCAGGTGGAGCTTGGTACACACTCATCTACGACGATGGTGGTGAACAAAAGTTTCAAGGCTCAAAGTGGCTGGAATGGCTGGAAGACGAGAAGTTTTATAACCAGATTCTACGACTTATGGATAGAGAAGTTATCCAAAAGTTTGACGAGCAAACTGGTGATGCTTCTCACTTCTATGACGTTGACAGTGAAGAAGAATAATGCTTGACATTCGCACGAGGATGGGGTATAACAGATACTCCATTCTTATGCGGAGCATTTGATGCCACAAAAAATAAAAAAATCTAGCAAGCGTGTGCAGCGGTATTTTGAGTTGGCACGACGCATGGCAAAAGAAAGCACCTATGGCAAACTACGTCACGGTGCTGTTTTAGTCAAGGGAGGTTCAGTTGTATCAGTTGGCTTCAACAAAGGTTGCTACTGTGCTTTTGGACAACGCTTCCGAGACTTTCACAACTTTGGTCATGCAACCCAACACGCAGAAATTTCCGCTATCCTTGGAGTGCCCGAGAAATCAACAAGGGGCGCTTCCTTGTTTGTAGTTCGTATCAACAACTACGACAAGTTTCGTATGTCCAAGCCTTGCTGTATGTGTCATCAAGTGTTAAACTTTGTGGGAGTCCGCAAAGTTTTTTACACCACAGGGGAAGACACTTATGAAGTTAGAAATGTCAGGGGGTCTAGCGAGGAATTTCGGCATAACAGTAAAGACTTTGCGTGAGAATGAAGACGGCTCCGTAGATGTAAATGTAGATTTAACAGAGCAGTTCAAAGATTGGTTTATGTATATGCACGGACTACACACTTGGGACGAAGAAGCTTTCCAAGCGTGGTTCCTCAAAAGCCTGGGCGATTTTATTGGAGACTAAAATGAACAGAATGATGATAGTAGATGGAAATAACTCTTTTTTACGCAACTATGTTGTAGACCCTTCGCTATCATCAAATGGCGAACCAATCGGTGGCTGCAAGGGCTTTTTGAAGTCCCTACAAAAGCAGTGCCGCATTATTAAGCCAGATTTTGTAGTGGTAGTGTGGGACGGTGAAGGTGGTTCTCTCAAGCGGAGAACACAGAATAAAAATTATAAGGAAGGGCGTAAGCCTATCCGCTTCAACCGTCCCAATACCTACATGTCTGATAACCAACAGTTCAGAAACCGTATCTGGCAAATGGGCAGGCTCGTTGAGTATCTAAATGAGATGCCCGTGGCACAACTTATCTCAGAGAACGTAGAAGCAGACGACCTTGTGGGCTACATCGTGTCTCGCTTCCCAGACGTGGAAAAGGTTATTGTTTCCTCCGATAAAGACTTTTTCCAACTCTGCGATGACAAAACTATTGTTTATCGACCTATTCAAGACAAGACAGTCACGAAGCAGGGCATCTTGGACGAGTTCTCTATTCACCCAAGAAACTTCGCTTTGGCTCGCGCCATCGTAGGCGACAAGTCAGACAACCTTGACGGTGTGCCACGGGCTGGACTCAAAACAGTAGCAAAGCGTTTCCCGCTTCTAATGGAGGACCGTGATGTGTTCCTAAACGAACTCATCCAAGTCTGCGATAAGCCCGAGAACAAAGCAAAAATCTTTGAGAGTATCGTAGAGCACAAAGAGTTAGTTTCAGAAAACTACAAGTTGATGCAACTATACTCACCAGCCATTTCCAGCAGAACAAAAGCAAAAATTGATTGGACACTTCGTGAGTGCTGTCAAGACTTTAACCTGATGGAGATAAATAAAATGATGACCCTCGATGGGTTTGGGAACTACAACTTTACCCAACTCTGGGGCACCATGCGAAACATTTCCTTGAACAAGGACTAACGGAGAACCAAATGAAACTAGACTACGAGAATGAAACATTTTCTAAGTTCGGTAAAAGTTTCCAAGAGAAGTTGGTCCAAAGTATGTTTTATGACAGGTCGTTCTTCGACCAAATGTCAGACGTGTTTGACCCTTACTTCTTGGAAGTAAAATACCTTCGGCTATTCTATGAGCGTTTAGCCAACTATCGACAGAAGTTTGAGAAGCACCCTTCTGTTGAGATAATGGCTTCCATTATTAAAACTGAAATGGAAGAAGAGTCAGAGGTGCTACAAAAGCAAGTAAAGGACTACTTTGCTCGCATCGTTGCAACAAGTCAAGTCGAAGATGAAGAGTATGTCAAAGTCACTGCTCTTGACTTTTGCAAGAAACAAAAACTAAAAGAAGCCATTATGAAGTCCGTTGGACTTTTGAAAACTTCTTCTTTTGATCAAATTTCAGAAGTTATCAACCAAGCCATGAAACTTGGCTTAGACAACGACCACGGTTATGACTATCTTATTGACTTTGAAGAGCGCTTCCTAAAACGCTCACGCAACCCCATGACCACGGGCTGGAAGATTATCGATGACATTACAAAGGGTGGCTTAGGTCGCGGAGAGTTGGGAGTTGTTATTGCTCCAACGGGTGCAGGAAAGTCTATGGCTCTTGTGCATCTTGGAGCACAAATTGTCAAGGAAGGAAAAAATGTAGTTTATTATACGCTTGAACTTCAAGACACTGTTGTAGCCAGCCGCTTTGACAGTTGCATCACATCAGTAAAACTTCAAGATTTACATTCCTTCAAAGATTTAATTTACGACCAAGTAAAAGAACTTGAAGGAAAACTTATTGTAAAAGAATACCCAACAAAGTCCGCTAACGTAAATAAACTCAAACAACACCTAGAAAAACTAAGACGCTCTGGTTTTGAACCTGACTTAATTTGCGTCGATTATGGTGACCTTTTGCAACCTATTTCTTCTTACAAGGAGAAACGCATCGAATTAGAGACTATTTATGAAGACCTTCGGGGAATGGCACAAGAGTTTGAGTGTCCCGTCTGGACAGCAAGCCAAACTAACCGCAGCGGACTAAACGCAGAAGTGGTTACAATGGAATCAATTAGCGAAGCCTTCAACAAATGCTTCGTAGCGGACCTCATCTTCACTCTATCCAGAACCATTACAGACAAGAATAATAACACAGGACGTATCTTTGTAGCAAAAAACAGGAACGGACCTGATGGTATCGTTTACCCTATTTTCATGGATACGAGCAACATTAAGATTGATGTTCTTCCCTCGACGGGCGAAACAGCAGAAGAAATTAATGACAACGCTGCAAAGAAACAGCAAGAGTCGTTACAAGAAAAGTACAAGAAGTTCAGAAACGGAGGAAAAGACTAAATGGAACTAGCTACACAAATACTTTCGGACATCACTGTCCACATGAAATACGCAAAGTATTTACCAGAAAAAGAGCGCAGAGAGACTTGGGATGAACTCTGCGACAGAAACATGCGAATGCATGTAAAAAAGTATCCCGAACTTGCCGAGGAAATCGAAAAAGTTTATAAGGACTTTGTTTTTACAAAAAAAGTTTTACCATCCATGCGCTCTATGCAGTTTGGTGGTAAGTCTATCGAAGTAGCCCCAAACCGCATTTACAACTGCGCTTACATGCCTATTGACCATGCTGACTCATTTGGTGAGTGCATGTTCCTACTTCTAGGCGGCACAGGTGTGGGTTTCTCTGTCCAGGCTCACCACGTTGAGAAACTACCAGAGATTCGCAAGCCAAACCCAAAGCGCACACGTCGTTTCCTAGTAAGCGACAACATTGAAGGTTGGGCTGACGCAGTAAAGGCTCTCGTGTATTCTTACTTCAAGGGTACATCAAAGCTTCGTTTCGACTTCTCGGACATTCGTCCAAAGGGCGCACGACTTGTCACTTCTGGTGGCAAAGCCCCTGGACCACAACCTCTTCGCGAGTGCCTTGTAAAAGTAGAGGGCATTTTGCGTGAGAAACAAGACGGAGATAAACTACAACCTATTGAAGTCCATGACATTATTTGCCACATCGCTGACGCAGTTCTAGCCGGTGGTATTCGCAGAGCAGCACTTATTTCACTCTTTTCCGCAGATGATGATGAAATGATTGCTTCCAAGTCAGGCAACTGGTGGGAGACAAACCCACAGCGCGGCAGAGCAAATAACTCAGCGGTTATTCTTCGCCACAAGGTTGATAAAGAATACTTCCTAAAACTTTGGGACAGAATTAAAAAGTCAGGCTCAGGTGAGCCAGGAATTTATCTTTCCAACGACAAAGATTGGGGCACGAACCCTTGCTGCGAAATTGCACTACGACCTTACCAGTTCTGCAACCTAACAGAAGTAAATGCCTCTGACCTTGACAGTCAAGAAGAATACGAAGCCCGTGTGAAGGCTGCTGCTTTTATCGGCACACTCCAAGCAGGCTACACAGACTTCCACTATCTCCGCGACGTATGGCGCAGGAACACAGAGAAGGACGCCCTCATTGGTGTATCAATGACCGGCATTGCTTCTGGTGCTGTTCTCAACCTCGACATGTCAAAAGCAGCCGAGGAAGTAAAAAAAGAAAATGAAAGAGTTGCTGGACTTATCGGTGTAAGACCCGCAGCAAGAACCACTTGCGTAAAGCCAGCAGGCACAACCTCTCTCACTCTTGGAACTTCCAGCGGCATCCACGCTTGGCACAACGACTATTACATTCGTCGTATCCGTGTAGGAAAGAATGAAGCCATTTACAGCTACTTATCTCTGGCACACGAGGAGCTTGTAGAAGATGAATACTTTCGACCCCATGACACTGCTGTCATTTCTGTTCCACAGAAAGCACCAGAATCAGCAATCTATCGAACAGAGTCTGCCATGTCCATGCTCAAACGAGTGGCGCAGGTTTCAAAGGAGTGGGTCAGGAAGGGACACCGCAAGGGACAGAATACCCACAATGTCTCAGCCACGGTAAGTATCCGTGAGTCAGAGTGGGCTGATGTTGGTGAATGGATGTGGGAGAACCGTGATGTTTATAATGGTCTTTCAGTTCTTCCCTACGATGGCGGGAATTATGACCAAGCTCCATTTGAGGACTGCTCAAAAGAAACTTATGAAGCCATGCTCAAGTCTCTAACTGACATTGACCTCACAAATGTTTATGAGGCTGATGACAATACAAACCTCACAGACCAAGCCGCTTGTGCTGGTGGTGCTTGTGAAGTAGTATAACTGCACTCACATCGGCATAATAACGTAAGGCACGGGGTTTTTTATCCCGTGCCTTTCTATTTATTTTATCAACTGGAATAAAATAAATGGCTAGGTCAGGATTTTTCTACAAAGTATCACCTTCACAAACCAACAGGTCTGGACCACAGGGAAAGATTATAACTAAATACTTGAGATTGAGTGGTTCAGATGCTGGAACAAATAATGCTAATGGCAACTACTCAACAAACACAGGTAGTTTTTATCTTCAACCACCAGCCGGTGAGATTTGGAGAATTCACAGAATGCTTGTAAACATTCTAAACACAGGTTCAGCAACCAACATTAACCAGTATGCTGGCATTGCTGAATTAACAAACGGCATTCAAGTTAGAGTAATCAACGGCGGCACAGACGATTTCACAAATAACGACCCAATTAAAAAACTAACTGATTGGGCTGCTTATTGCTACGACCTTGACCTAAAAAACAAAGTAAACAACGGCAACACTTGTTATGCTGGTGTTCGTTGGACTTTTGCCAACTCTGGTCAAGAGATTAGATTGATTGGCGATAATAACGATAGGTTTGAGGTTACTTGTAGAGACGACCTAACCGACTTAACAGAACATCGTTTTCTTATTCAGGGCTACAAGGAAACTGACCAATACTAAAACCACAGTAAAGTCTGTACAAATGGCAGGGCTAACCACCCTGCCTTTACATTTTGGGGAACTATTTATTGTTGAACCTTATGAGGGTGCAGTAATGCCAGACGAAAGAATAAACAACGCGGTCGAGTTCGCAGAACTAAAAGGCTCGTTGAAAAGAATCGAAGAAGTTATTATGACTATCAAAGAAAAGAACGAAGAAATGGCTGGTGATATCACCAAAATTAAAGAAGCCATTTA
>Ga0222719_10000847_pt1 | contig 30407 bp, 41 predicted proteins | sample C33_34DmetaG_FD_165039 | JGI IMG/M metagenome (GOLD analysis project Ga0222719, IMG submission 165039) | Estuarine water microbial communities from San Francisco Bay, California, United States - C33_34D | ecosystem: Environmental > Aquatic > Marine > Unclassified | place: USA: California... | reverse complement strand
ATACTAGAAACACACCTTGGGTTAGCTGCTAAGGGCCTAGGAACCAAGATAGATCAAATGCTCAAGTCCAAAGAAAAGTTTGAGAACGTTAAAAAAGTCTTGAATGATATTTATTCATTCGGGCCCAGAGAAGACGACGACATAGGATCACTTAAGGATTATGAGGTCAAGGAACTTGCCGATAACCTTAGAGATGGTGTTCCATTTGCTACCCCAGTTTTTGATGGAGCAAATGAGTACCAGGTTAAAGAGCTTTTAAAATATGCTGGACTTCCTGAAAGTGGTCAATTCACTTTGTTTGATGGAAGAACAGGTGAACAGTTTGATAGACCAGTGACAGTTGGATACATGTATATGCTTAAACTGAATCACTTAGTTGATGATAAGATGCATGCAAGATCAACTGGATCATATAGCCTTGTAACACAACAACCTCTTGGCGGAAAAGCACAGTTTGGAGGCCAAAGGTTTGGTGAGATGGAAGTGTGGGCTTTAGAAGCTTACGGTGCATCCTATACATTACAAGAAATGCTAACTGTTAAATCCGACGATATCATCGGAAGATCAAAAGTTTACAAGAATATTGTTGATGGCAACTATGAAGTCGAATCAGGCGTGCCAGAATCATTTAATGTTTTAAGTAAAGAGATAAAAGCATTGGGAATAAATTTAGAATTGGAGGACTCTTCAGAGCGATAATATGCAAGACATTATTAAGAATATAAATAGAACTTCTAAGAGAAATTTTGATTTAATTTCATGTGGTCTAGCATCTCCACAGATGATTAGATCATGGTCATGGGGAGAGGTTAAAAAACCAGAAACAATTAACTACAGGACATTTAAACCAGAAAGGGATGGCCTATTCTGTTCAAGAATATTTGGACCTATCAAGGACTTTGAATGTCTATGCGGCAAATATAAAAGAAGAAAACACAGAGGTGTTATATGTGAAAAGTGTGGCGTAGAGGTTACAGCTACAAAAGTAAGAAGAGAGCGTATGGGTCACATAGATCTTGCATCTCCGGTCGCACATATTTGGTTTCTAAAATCATTGCCATCTAGGATTGGTTTATTTCTAGATATGACTCTCAGAGAAATTGAGAGAGTTCTGTATTACGAAAGTTTCGTTGTTGTTGAGCCTGGAATCACAGATCTTAAAAAAGGTCAGCTTTTAACAGAAGATGAATATTACGAAGCTCTAGATGAGTACGATGATGATTTTACTGCGATGATGGGAGCTGAAGCAGTTCAGATCCTCTTAGCAGATGTGGATGTTGAAAAGTCAATACAAGAAATTCGTGAGGAGCTATCAACAAGCGGGTCAGAAACAAAAATCAAGAAACTGCAAAAAAGACTAAAACTTATGGAAGCATTCAGAGATAGTGGTCAAAAACCTGAATGGATGATTATGAATGTATTGCCTGTATTGCCTCCGGATCTAAGACCTTTGGTTCCATTAGATGGCGGTAGATTCGCAACCTCTGATTTAAATGATCTCTATAGAAGAGTTATTAATAGAAATAATAGACTAAAAAGGCTACTTGAATTAGGCGCTCCTGAAATAATAGTTCGAAATGAGAAAAGAATGTTACAAGAATCAGTTGATGCATTGCTTGATAATGGTCGAAGAGGAAGAGCTATTTTAGGCACCAATAAGAGACCTTTAAAATCTTTAGCAGATATGATCAAAGGTAAGCAAGGAAGATTTAGACAAAATCTTTTAGGTAAAAGAGTTGATTACTCTGGAAGGTCCGTTGTTGTATCAGGACCTACTCTTAAACTGCACCAGTGCGGACTACCTAAGAAGATGGCTCTAGAGCTTTTCAAACCATTTATATTTAATCGCTTGGAGCAAAAAGGCATAACCATAACTATTAAAGCTGCAAAACAGCTAGTTGAAGAAGAAGCCCCAGAAGTTTGGGATTGCTTAGACGAAGTAATAAGAGAGCACCCAGTTTTATTAAATAGAGCTCCAACATTGCATAGGCTCGGAATTCAAGCATTTGAGCCTGTATTGATTGAAGGAAAAGCAATTCAGTTGCATCCATTGGTATGCGTAGCATTTAATGCTGACTTTGACGGTGACCAAATGGCAGTGCATGTCCCTCTATCAATTGAAGCTCAGTTAGAGGCAAGAGCTCTTATGATGTCCACAAACAACATTCTATCTCCTGCAAGTGGCGAGCCAATCATCCAACCTAACCAGGACGTAGTGCTTGGAATTTATTATCTAACAAAAGAAAACAATAATTCTGTAGGGCAAGGCAGAGCATTTGTTGATGTGCATGAGGTAAAAAGAGCTTATCTAGAAAAACAGGTGAGTTTGCATACAAAAATTAAAGTTAGAGTTTTAATAGATGACGAGAAAAAAGTAGTTGAAACTACAGTTGGCAGATGTTTGTTATTCGAGATTATGCCAAATGGCATTAGCTTTGACCGGGTCAATAAAACGCAGAAGAAAAAAGACTTACTAAATCTTATATCAGATGTTTATAGAAATTTTGGACTGAAAGAATCAGTCTTGTTTGCAGACAGTTTGATGTATCTAGGTTTTGAGTACTCAACATTATCTGGCGCTTCAATTGGAGTTAACGATTTTGAAATACCAGATGATAAAAACTTAATTATTGATAATGCTCAACAAGAAGTTCAAGGCATTGAACAACAATTTGAATCTGGATTGCTAACAAAAGGTGAAAAATACAACAAAATTATTGATATCTGGTCTAGAACAAATGAGAAAGTCGCGTCTTCAATGATGAGTGCACTCGGCGATAAGGTTGAAGTTGATAAGGATGGCAATGAGACATTAATTCCATCGTTCAACAGTGTATTTATGTATGCTGATTCGGGTGCTAGAGGCTCTCCAGCTCAGATAAGACAGCTTGCAGGAATGAGAGGCCTTATGTCTAAACCAGACGGTAGTATTATTGAAAGTGCAATTACCAGTAACTTTAGAGAAGGTTTATCCATGTTGGAATACTTCACATCAACACACGGAGCCCGAAAAGGTCTTGCAGATACTGCTCTGAAAACTGCTAATTCAGGGTACTTGACTAGAAGACTTGTTGATGTCTCACAAGATGTTGTTATTACAGAAGATGATTGTGAAACATCTGATGGAATTACAGTAGAAGCAATCATTGATGGTGCATCTGTAATACAAACTATATCAGAGAGAATTCTAGGAAGAGTCTTGCAAGAGGATATTGTTAAAGATAAAGAAGTTCTATTTGAGAAAGGACACTTATTTGATGAAGAATCAGCAGTCATGTTGCAAAACTCAGGTATTAAAAAAGTAAAAATGAGATCTCCAATAACCTGTGAAGCAAAATTAGGTTTGTGTGCAAAATGTTATGGAAGAGATTTAGCACGCGGCCACCTAACGCATATAGGAGAAGCAGTTGGGGTTGTTGCTGCCCAATCTATTGGTGAGCCAGGCACTCAGCTAACTATGAGAACATTCCATATTGGAGGAGCAGCATCAGGATCAGCTGAAGATGACTCTATTACAACTCTGAGAGGTGGTACGGTAGTCTTGGAATCTTCCCTAAAAACAGTTGAAAAGAAAAATGGTGAAGCCATTGTTATATCAAGAAATGGTGTTCTAACAATCCAAGACGAAGATGAAAACCTGCTAGAAAAATACTCTATCCCTTACGGAGCAGAATTACTTCATACCAACAATGCCAAGGTCGAGCCAGGAACTCTAATTGCTAAGTGGGATCCTCTAACACTACCGATAATATCGGAGGTAGATGGAATTATTTCATTTAATGATCTTACTGAAGACGTAACAATGAATGTTGATGTAGATGATTTAACTGGTGCATCAACTCGTGAAGTTATCGACGTAAATGAAAGACCACTAAAAGGGAAAGGAATGACACCGTCTATTTCAGTAGTTGATGGCAAGAAGAATGTTATAGCTAGCTATACACTTCCATCAAAGTCTATATTGATGAAAAACAATACTAATAAAGTTTCAGTTGGTGAATTCATAGCAAGAGTTCCAGTTGAAGGAACAAAAACAAAAGATATTACTGGCGGGCTACCAAGAGTTGCCGACCTGTTTGAAGCTAGAAAGCCAAAAGATGGAGCAATTTATGCCGAGGCATCTGGAGTTCTCTCTTATGGTAAAGAGACTAAGGGAAGAAAACGTTTAGTTATAACTCCTGAAAACGGTGAGCCAACAGAAATTTTAGTTCAAAAATACAGAGCTGTATCTTTCTTAGAGGGTGACACTGTTGAGAGAGGTGATATACTTTGCCACGGCCCAGTTGATACCCACAGTCTGCTTGCTTTGCATGGAGTTGAAGAGCTTGCAAAACATTTAATTGCTGAAGTTCAAGATGTTTATAGATTGCAGGGTGTTGTTATAAACGATAAACATATTGAAGTTATTTGCAGACAGATGATGAAGAAAGTTACTGTTACAGACTCAGGAGATAGTGACTATTTAGAGGGTGATGTTGTGCAGCTAGGAGATATTAGAATCATTAACGCTAATCTTGAAGCTTCAGATAAAAAGCCAGCTAAATTTGAAAGAATGTTGCTAGGGATCACCAAGGCTGCATTATCTACCGAATCTTTTATATCAGCTGCATCATTCCAAGAAACAACAAGAGTACTAACAGAGGCGGCAGTAACTAGCAAAAAAGATAGCTTAAAAGGGCTAAAAGAAAATGTTGTAGTTGGTAGGTTAATACCTGCTGGAACTGGATTTGCTGCCAATCAAAAAGCAAGTGTATCTACTGAGGAGATACAAAACATTGAGGAAGCATTAAAGAAGGAGCTTTTAGAAAGCTTTCAGTAATGATTGACCGATGAAAAACACTGCTTTATTATTCACTTTTTAAAAATGGCTACGATAAATCAATTAGTAAGGAAACCTCGAAGAACCAAACGAGCTAAGAGTGATGTTCCAGCATTAAAGAATTGCCCTCAAAGAAGAGGTGTTTGCACACGTGTTTACACTACAACACCAAAGAAACCAAACTCAGCCTTAAGAAAAGTTTGTAGAGTCAAATTAACGTCAGGATTTGAAGTTACCTCCTACATTGGTGGTGAAGGGCATAATCTTCAAGAGCACTCAGTGGTACTTATCAGAGGTGGAAGAGTAAAAGACCTGCCTGGTGTTAGGTATCACACAGTTAGAGGAGCTTTGGATACTTCAGGTGTCTCTGAAAGAAAACAAGGCAGATCTAAATACGGAGCTAAGCGAGCAAAATAATATGAGAAGAAGAGCTGCACCTAAGAGGAAAGTAATTCCTGATTCAAAATACGAAAGCGAAATTGTTGCAAAGTTTATGAATCAATTGATGGTGGACGGCAAAAAATCAATTGCAGAAAAAATAGTTTATGGCGCATTTGACCAGTTAGAAAAATCCAGCAAAGAAAGTCCTGTAGATACATTCAAAAAAGTCTTAGATAAAGTTGCACCGGTTGTTGAGGTTAGATCAAGACGAATTGGGGGCGCAACTTACCAAGTTCCTGTTGAGGTTAGAGCGAAGAGAAGGACGGCTTTGGCAATGAGATGGATAGTTGAAGCTGCTCGAAAAAGAAAAGAAAAATCAATGCCAGCAAGACTAGCTGCAGAACTTAGAGATGCTGTTGACGGTAAAGGAGCAGCTGTTAAGAAAAAAGAAGACGTTCATAAGATGGCTGAAGCAAATAAAGCATTTTCACATTTTAGATTTTAATCATGGCAAGAAAAACATCCCTAAACCGTTATAGAAATATTGGTATTTGTGCGCACGTTGATGCTGGCAAAACCACTACAACAGAAAGAGTCTTATTCTATACAGGAATTTCTCACAAGATCGGAGAAGTGCATGATGGTGCTGCAGTCATGGATTGGATGGAACAAGAACAAGAAAGAGGAATCACTATTACTTCGGCAGCAACTACATGTTTCTGGAAGGGAATGGATCAACAATTTGATGAACATAGAATTAACATTATTGATACTCCTGGCCACGTAGATTTTACGATTGAAGTCGAAAGATCATTAAGAGTTTTAGATGGAGCTGTTGTAGTGTTTTGTGGTTCTTCAGGGGTTCAGCCGCAGTCTGAAACAGTTTGGAGACAGGCTAACAAATACGAAGTTCCAAGAATTGTATTCGTAAATAAGATGGATAGAGCTGGTGCTGATTTTGAACGTGTCGTATCACAAATAAGAGATAGACTTGGTGCTTCTGTTGTGCCAATTCAGTATAACATAGGCGCTGAAGATGAATTCAAGGGTGTCATCGACCTAATTAAAATGAAAACTATAAGGTGGAGCGAAGATGATATGGGCTCCACATTTGAATACACAGACATTCCTGAGGATTTAAGTGCAAGGTGCTCAGAACTAAGAGAAGAGCTAGTTGAAGCAGCAGCAGAAGCGAATGAAGCTCTTATGGAGAAATATCTAGAGTCAGGCGATTTAAGTGAAGACGAAATTAAAAAAGGCCTGAGAGAAAGAGTTCTTGCAAATGAAATAACACTAGCGTTATGTGGTTCTGCATTTAAAAATAAAGGGGTTCAAGCAGTTTTAGATGCTGTTATCGAATTTCTGCCAGCACCAGATGAGGTGAAAGCAATTGAGGGCGTTAACCCTAAAACCGATGCTCCTGCAAAGAGATCATCAAGCGATGAGGAGCCTTTTTCAGCACTTGCTTTTAAAATTGCTACAGACCCATTTGTTGGAAATTTGACATTTATAAGAGTTTACTCTGGAGTTCTTAACCAAGGCGATGGTGTGGTAAATACTGTTAAAGATGAAAAAGAGAGAATCGGAAGAATGGTGCAAATGCATTCCAACAACAGAGAAGAAATCAAAGAAGTTAGAGCTGGAGATATTGCTGCATGTATTGGCTTAAAAAACGTTACGACAGGTGATACATTGTCTGATGCTTCTGATTTGGTAGTTTTAGAAAGAATGGAGTTCCCAGATCCTGTGATATCGTTGGCTGTTGAACCTAAGTCAAAACCAGATCAGGAGAAGATGTCAATTGCTCTTGGTAAATTAGCTCAAGAGGACCCTTCATTTAGAGTATCTTCTGATGAAGAATCAGGACAAACAATTATCTCAGGAATGGGAGAGCTGCACTTAGAGGTTCTAGTTGAGCGTATGAAAAGAGAGTTCAGCGTGGAAGCCAATGTTGGTAAACCTCAAGTTGCTTATAGAGAAGCAATTACGCAGAATGTCGAAGTTGAAGCTAAATACGCCAAACAATCTGGGGGAAGAGGACAATATGGTCACGTTCTCATGAGAATGGAGCCTGGTGAAGAAGAATTTGAGTTTGTTGATGAAATTAAAGGTGGAGCTATTCCAAAAGAATACATTCCAGCCGTTTCAAAGGGTGTAAAAGAGCAACTGCAGAATGGTGTCATTGCTGGCTACCCGCTTCAAGGCGTCAAAGTTACTTTATACGATGGTTCCTATCATGAGGTTGATTCAAGTGAGATGGCATTTAAGTTAGCCGGCTCAATGGCTGCCAGAGATGGCGCTATGAAAGCGAAACCAATTTTACTAGAGCCAATGATGGACGTTGAGGTTGTTACGCCAGAAGACTATATGGGAGACGTGGTTGGTGACTTAAATAGAAGGCGCGGACAAGTTCAAAGCATGGATGATTTGCCCTCTGGAAAGGCTATAAATGCACTAGTTCCATTGTCTGAAATGTTTGGATATGCAACAGATTTAAGGTCAGCAACTCAAGGTAGAGCTACCTATACCATGGAGTTTAAAAAATACTTAGAAGTTCCTTCAAATTTGACTGAACAAATTATCAATAAGAATTAATAATATTCTTTGACACTCCCTCTCTAAAGCCTTAAAATCGTGGTCTTTCGAAAATTAAAAGAGATATGGAACAGCAAAAAATTAGAATTAAATTAAAGGCTTTCGACCACAAGCTGATCGATAAGTCTACTCGAGAAATTCTAGATACAGTTACTAAAACTGGAGCTAAAGTTGTTGGCCCTATTCCACTTCCTGTAAAGAAAGAGAAACTTACAGTTCTTATATCCCCACACAAAGATAAAGATGCAAGAGATCAATATGAAACAAGAACTCATAAAAGACTCTTTGATATTGTAAACCCAACAGAACAAACAGTTGATGCTCTAATGAGACTAGACATAGCCGCTGGAGTTGACGTCAAAATTACACTTAATTAAAAATGCTTGGCTTAGTTGGAACAAAAAAAGGTATGACGCGCGTCTTTAAAGATGATGGAGCATCGGTTCCTGTGACTGTCATTGAGGTTTGTAAAAGTAAAATAGTACAAAGAAAGACAGAAGAAAAAGATGGGTATTATGCAATTCAAGTTACGTATGGCTCCAAGAAGAGTGTCTCAAAATCTAATCAAAATAAATTTAAAGATGGTGATAAGAAGGGTGGCTACTTAACTGAATTCAGTCTTAGCGAGGAAGAGTTTAATAGCTTAGCCAAGGTTTCAGAAATTTCACTAAAATGCATTGAAAGCCCATCAGTGGTCGATGTTTCTGGCATATCAAAAGGTAAAGGCTTTGCTGGTGTTGTTAAAAGACATAATTTTAAAACACAAGATGCAACGCATGGTAACTCACTGTCACATAGAGCTCCTGGTTCAATTGGCCAATGCCAGTTCCCTGGAAGAGTTTTCAAAGGAAAAAAGATGGCAGGGCAAATGGGCAACAAAAAAGTTACCATACAGAATTTAGAAATTGAGAGTATAGATGCAGATGACAATATTCTTTTAGTTCAAGGAGCATTACCAGGATCCATAGGTTCTTTTCTAAAAATACTTCCGTCAATAAAAAACAATACCAATGAACTATTTATTGTTACTGATAAGCCTGAAAAAAAAGATGATCAAAGTGTTGATGTAAGTGGTGAAAACCTAAACCCTGCAGTTGAAGAGGAAGTGAATGCAGCCTCGGAAGAAACCTCAAAAGAAAAAATAGTGGCAGAGAAAAGCACGGAAGATGCAGAAAAGATAGAGACAGCATCTCAGGAAAGCAGTGAAGATACAAAAGATCAAGATCTAGAGCCGCAGGATGTTCCTGAAGAGGATCCAAAAGGAAAAGAAAATGCCTAAAGCAGCAGCAGAAAAAACTAGTGCCCCAAGATTACCAGCAGAGATATTTTCAGCTGACTATAACCCGTCACTAATACATCAAGCATTGACTAGCTACCTTTCAAATGAGAGGCAAGGCTCTGTATTGCTTAAAAATAGATCAGCAGTTAGAGGTGGAGGTAAAAAACCTTTTAGGCAAAAAGGTACCGGACGAGCTAGAGCAGGCACAATACGAAGCCCAATCTGGGTTGGTGGTGGCGCCACATTTGCAAATGTTAAAAACTATGAAAAGAAGATAAACAAGAAAATGGCCAAAAAAGCTTTATCTTCAATTTTATCAAAATTTAAATCTGAAAAAAGATTGCAGCTTGTGGAAGATGTTTCATTCAAGCAGCCGAAAACTAAGCTAGCAAAAGATTATTTTGACAAATTAAACTTAGATTCAGCACTAATCATTACCTCTGATGCAGATCAAAACACAATGCTTGCAATCAGAAATCTGAAGGCATTCTCATTTATAGAAGCAACAGAGATAAACCCATATGATTTAATTAAAGCAAAAAATCTATTGGTGACACACTCTGCTGTCCCAAAACTTAAGGAGCTTCTAAATGTTAAGTGAAAGATCATACACAACTATCATAAGCCCTGTAATTAGTGAAAAATCTGCAATACAGAAAACTAATTCGAATACCTATGTATTCAAGGTTGCTAAAGATGCAGACAAAAAAGATATAACTTCATCCATTGAAGATATTTTTGGGGTAAAAGTTAGTTCTGTAAGAGTGCTTAATACTAAGTTCAAAAACAAACGTAATAGGTTTGGTTCATACAAAACAAGCACATATAAAAAAGCTTATGTAACCCTTGAAGATGGTAAAGAAATTAACCTGGAGAACCCTTTTAAATAATGGCAATAATTAAAGCAAAGCCAACTTCACCAGGCAGAAGGTTTAGGGTTCAGATTAAAACAGACCTATACAAAGGTAGGCCTGAGAAATCATTAATAGAGTCAAAAAATAGAATATCTGGTCGAAACAACAATGGTCGAATAACAGTAAGGCACAAAGGCGGCGGTCACAAGAGGCTTTACAGAATGATCGACTTTAAAAGAAGCAAGCTCGATGTTGAAGCAACAGTATTAAGAATAGAGTATGACCCTAACAGATCAGCGAACATTGCGTTAATTGAGTATAAAGATGGAGAAAAGGCTTACATCATTGCTCCAAAACAACTTAAAGAGAAAAGCAAAGTACTATCTGGAGATAAAGCACCTGTAAAACCAGGTAATTGCTTACCATTAAAAGCAATACCTCAGGGTACAGAAGTTCACTGCATTGAAATGAGACCAGGTAAAGGTGCTCAACTCATAAGGTCTGCTGGAACTACTGCAAGAATTGTTGCTAAAGAGGGAAAATATGCCACCTTAAGATTGAGTTCGGGTGAAATGAGGAAAATTCTGCTTTCTTGTAAAGCAACAGTTGGAGTTATTGCAAACGAGCAGCATAATCTCAAATCTTTAGGAAAAGCAGGCGCAAAAAGATGGAAAGGTGTTAGACCAACAGTCAGAGGTGTAGCCATGAACCCAGTTGATCACCCGCATGGTGGTGGTGAGGGTAAAACTTCAGGAGGCAGAAACCCAGTATCACCATGGGGAACACCAACCAAAGGGTATAGAACTAGAAAGCCGAAACCTAGTGACAAATTAATAGTTAAAAGGAGATACAAATAATGGCAAGATCAAGCAAAAAAGGCCCTTTTGTTGATTTCTCATTAGAAAAGAAAGTTCAAAAAGCTAAAGAAACAAATGATAGGAAGCCAGTAAAAACCTGGTCAAGAGCATCAATGATAACTCCTGATATGGTTGGCATAACAATTGGAGTGCATAACGGCAGACAACACATTCCGGTTTTTATTAAGGAAGATATGGTTGGTCAGAAATTGGGAGAATTTTCTATGACAAGAACTTTCAAATTACATTCAGGCGATAGAAAGGTTAAAAAGGCACCATAATGGAAGTTAGAGCATATTTAAAAGGCGCAAGATTATCTCCTCAAAAAGCTGGACTCGTCGCTGACCAGGTTAGAGGACTAGATGTTGAAAAAGCACTGGATGTTTTATCTTTTTCAAAAAAGAAGGGAGCGAACATCATTAAAAAATTATTAGATTCTGCAATATCAAATGCTGAGAATAATGAGAATGCTGATATAGATAACCTAAAAATTCAGTCAATCATTGTTAATAAAGGCTTAGTCATGAAAAGGATAAAAATTCGAGCAAGAGGTCGAGCTGATAGAATGAGAAAGCCTCTATGCAATATAGAGATTAAATTAACTGAAAAACTACAGGAGGCTGAAAGTGGGACAGAAAGTTAATCCAGTAGGTTTTAGGTTAGGCACATCTAGAGATCATGATTCCGTTTGGTATGCCAAGGCGAAAGATTATTCTTCACTTGTTATGGAGGATATAAATATAAGAGAAAAGATTAATTCAATTCTCCCTCAAGCACCAATAAGCTCAATATCTATTAAAAGGACCATGGAAGAGTTAATTATTGATATAAACACATCAAGACCTGGAGTGGTTATTGGTAAAAAAGGCGGAGAAATTGAAAAGATAAAGAGAGAGCTTAAAAAAATTGTTAACCAGGATGTGAAATTAAACGTAGTAGAAGTAAAACAGCCTGATTTAGATGCTCAGCTAGTTGCAACATCAGTTACACAGCAACTCGAAAAAAGAATTATGTTCAGAAAAGCCATGAAAAGAGCAGTTCAGAACACAATGAGACAGGGAGCAAAAGGAATAAGAATTGAGGTATCGGGAAGGTTAAACGGTGCTGAGATAGCCAGATCAGAATGGTATAGAGAAGGCAGAGTTCCCTTGCACACCATTAAAGCCGATATAGACTACGCCACGAGCGAAGCGCTAACTACTTACGGAATTCTGGGTGTAAAAGTTTGGATATACCGAGGAGATAAATAATGCTTCAACCAAAGAAAACTAAATTTAGAAAACAAATGAAGGGCAGAAACAATGGTTTTGCTTCGGCTGGTTCATCTGTTTCATTTGGTGATTTTGCATTAAAAGCGACTACACATGGTATGCTCACCTCAAGACAAATTGAAGCAGCTAGAAGAGCGCTCGTAAGATATATAAAAAGAGGTGGAAAGGTATGGATAAGAGTTTTTCCAGACAAGCCTATAACAAAAAAACCACTTGAAACTAGACAAGGTAAAGGTAAAGGCAACGTTGAATATTGGGCAAGCCCAATCAAGCCTGGGAAAATTATCTATGAGGTTGCAGGTGTTAGTGAAAAAGATGCAAGAAGAGCATTTGAGCTGGCGTCAGCAAAACTACCTATGACAACCACATTTGTAAAGAGAGGAACTCATGCCTAAGAAAAAGACAAAAGACTTTTCATCAATGAATAAGGATCAACTAAAGAAAGAACTTTTAGCCCAAAGAAAACAGTTGTTTGAAAGTAATTTCAAACATAAAATGGGCCAACTTAAAGAAAGTCATTTGTTAAAAGAGACAAGAAATAACATTGCAAGAATTAAAACGGAGATGAACAGAGATGGCAGCTAAAACACTTCAAGGAGTAGTTACTAGTCAAAAAATGAACAAAACTGTAACCGTAATGGTTGGCAGAAGAACTAAACATCCGAAGTATGGCAAATATATTAGTTTATCAACTAAATACCACGTTCATGATGAAAAAGAAGCATGCAATGAAGGCGACACAGTTTTGATACAAGAATGTAAGCCAATTTCTAGAACAAAAAGTTGGAAGTTGGTAGAAGTCATACAAAAAGGAGAGGCATAGTGATACAAACACAAAGCATGCTTAAGGTTGCAGACAATAGTGGAGCAAGAGCAGTTATGTGCATCAAGGTTCTTGGAGGCTCTAAAAGAAGAACTGCAAATATTGGCGATGTTGTTAAAGTTGCTGTAAAAGAAGCATTACCTCAAAGCAAAATCAAAAAAGGTTCTGTAATGAATGCCTTGATTGTAAGAACAAAATCTGGTGTTAGAAGACCTGATGGCTCAAAAATTGGTTTTGATGAGAACGCAGTGGTATTGCTAAACAATAACAGGGACCCTATTGCTACAAGGATTTTTGGCCCTGTAACGAGAGAATTAAGATCGGCTAGGTATATGAAAATTGTATCACTTGCTCCGGAGGTGCTGTAATGAAATTAAAGAATACAAAACTTAGAGAAGGTGATGAGGTGATAGTTATTTCAGGAAAAGAGAAAGGCAAAAGAGGCAATATAAAACAAATCATTGGCTCAAAATGCGTAATTAATGACCTTAATCTAGCCAAAAGACATACTAGACCAAATCCTCAACTGGGTATTACGGGTGGAATTGTAGAAAAAGAAATGTCGATAAATCTTTCCAATGTAATGATATGGAATAGCTCAGCAAAAAAAAGAGATAGAGTTGGATTCAAGCTGGATGGCGCAAAAAAGACAAGAATATTTAAATCAACAGGCAAAGAAATTAAGCAATGAATTTAAAAGATAAGTATACAAAAGAAATAGCACCTTCTTTAAAAGAAAAGCTTGGCTATAAATCAGTTATGGAAGTGCCAAGGCTAAAAAAAATTACCATTAATATGGGCGTTGGTGAAGCATCAAAAGATAAAGGTGTGCTTGAGAATGCTGTTAGGGATCTAGAATCAATAGCAGGGCAAAAGCCTGTTGTTACAAAAGCAAGAAAAGCAGTATCTAGTTTCAAAATTCGTGAGCAGTATCCAATTGGATGCAAGGTAACTCTGAGAGGCAATAAAATGTATGATTTTTTTGAAAGACTTATTAATTTAGCAATTCCAAGAGAAAAAGATTTTAGAGGATTAAACCCAAAATCTTTTGATGGACAAGGAAACTACAATTTAGGGATTAAAGAGCAGATCATCTTCCCAGAAATTGATTACGATAAAGTCGATAAACTTAGAGGAATGGACATCGCAATTACCACATCAGCAAAGAGTGACTCCGATGCCCAACAGCTTCTTGCAGAATTTAATTTTCCATTTAGAGGTAGAAATGGCTAGGAAATCAATAGTAGAAAGAGAAAAATTAAAATTAAAACTGGTCGCAAAATATGCTGCAAAAAGGCAGGCGCTTAAAGATGCACAGAAGAAAGCAACTACATTTGAAGAAATAATGGAGGCTCAAAGACAGTTACAGAAACTTCCAAGAAGATCAAATCCAAATCGAGTTGTACGTAGATGCTCACTAACAGGAAGACCAAAAGGTGTTTACAGAAAATTTGGACTTAGTAGATCAAAATTAAGGGAGATGGCCATGAGTGGTAAACTTCCTGGAGTGAAAAAATCAAGCTGGTAATATTATGACAGACCCTATAGCAGACCTTTTAACAAGAATTAGAAATGCTCACTTAAGAGGCAAAGAGACAGTTAATGCCCCTTTTTCCAAGCTAAAACATGAAATACTTAAACTTCTTGTGAAAGAAGGGTATGTATCATCTGTAAAGAAAGTAAAAAAAGAATTTGATGAGCTTGAAATTACATTGAAATACGTTGGAGAGTCACCAGTAATTAAAGAAATTACACGTGAATCTAGACCAGGTTTAAGAAAGTACCTGAGCTACAAAGATATCAAGCCTTACAAGGGCGGTCTGGGTATTAAAGTTATTTCTACCAGCAAAGGTCTTTTGACAGATAAGCAAGCAATAAAAGATCAAGTTGGCGGCGAAGTTATTTGTAAGGTGTTTTAATCATGTCAAGAATTGCTAAAGATCCAGTAAATATTCCAAGTGGCGTTCAGGTGGCTTCTGAAGGGAATAACATTTCATTTAAAGGGCCTAAAGGAGAACTGAGCCTTAAAGTACATCCTGATGTGAAATTCGATATCAGTGAAAACAGTATCCAGGTCAAATGGGAAAGGGATGAAGATCGAGCTATGGCAGGAACAATGCGGGCCCTAATATCAAATAATGTTGTGGGCGTCAGTGAGGGCTACACCAAAAATATTAAGTTAAATGGTGTTGGTTACAGAGCCAATGTTCAAGGAAAGAAACTAACTCTTACTCTAGGATTTTCTCATCCTGTAGAATATGTTTTGCCTGATGGAATAGAAGCAACATCTGAAAATCAAACCGAATTTAACTTAACCTCAAACAATAAACAGTTACTGGGTCAAGTATGTGCTGAAATTAGAGCCTACAGACCTCCTGAGCCATACAAAGGTAAAGGAATTTTTATTGATAATGAGCACGTAGTCAGAAAAGAAAGGAAAAAAGCAGCAGCAGGTTAAGTAAATGAGTAAAGAGATAGCAAGAAATAGAAGAGCAAAAAAGCAAAGAGCTATTTTGCAAAAGAGAGGTTTGTTAAGAGTGACAGTTTTGAAATCAAATAATCATATTAGTGCACAGCTTGTCGATTCAAGTAATGGAAATGTTTTAACAACAGTTTCAACATTACAAAAGTCACTGAAGGTTAAGTCTGGAGGAAATGTAGATGCTGCTAAAACAATTGGATCTGAGCTTGCAAAAAAATCAATCGAGCTTGGACACAAAAAAGTAACTTTTGATAGATCTGGTTATAGATACCATGGCCGAGTAAAAGCACTAGCTGAAGGAGCGCGAGAAGGAGGATTGGAATTCTAATGGAAAATACTCAATTACAAGGAATGCAACAACAGGACACACTGGTCGAAAAACTTGTCCAGATAAACAGAGTTGCTAAAACAGTTAAAGGTGGAAGAGTTATGTCTTTTACAGCGTTGACTGTTGTTGGTGATGGCAATGGAAGGGTTGGCTATGGCAGAGGAAAAGCAAAAGAAGTTCCAGTCGCAATACAGAAAGCCCTAGACGAAGCAAAAAGAAGCCTTGTTGATGTAAGTCTAAACGGCAATACAATTTGGTACCCAATAAATGAGAAAAGTTCAGCAACAAAAGTCTACATGCAACCTGCTTCAGAAGGTACAGGTATTATTGCTGGTGGAGCAATGAGATCAGTACTTGAACTAGTTGGCATAAAAAATGTTTTAGCAAAATGTTATGGATCAACAAACCCCATTAATGTTGTGAGAGCAACCATTAATGGTTTATCAAAAATGGAATCTCCAGAACAAGTTAAAGAGCGTAGAAAGTAAAATGGCTAAAGTTAAAGTTACACAATTAAAGAGCTTAATTGGCAGAAAAAAGAATCATAGGCTTTCAATCAAAGGGTTAGGATTAAGAGGCATTGGAGATTCTAGCATTCTTGATGATACTCCTTCTGTCAGAGGGATGATTGATCAAGTTAGTTACATGATTTCTGTAGAGGAGGTTAAATAGATGGACAAACTGTCTTTAAATAATTTAAGCGACTCTCCATCAAGAACAGAGAGAAAAAGAGTTGGCAGAGGTGCTGGTTCTGGAACAGGCAAAACTGCTGGCCGTGGACACAAAGGCCAGAAATCAAGATCAGGTGGAAATATAAGACCAGGCTTTGAGGGTGGGCAAATGCCACTTCAAATGAGAGTGCCAAAATTTGGTTTTAGCTCAAGAGTTTCAAGAGTAAGTGAAAGCATAAATGTAAGTCAGCTAACTGAAGTTAAGAAAATTGATATTCAAAGCCTTAAAGATCTTGGAATAATCAAGAAAAGTACAAGGAAAGTAAAAATCTTTGGCCAAGGTAAGCTTCTTGCAAAAATCACAGATGAAAATATCAAAGTTTCAAAGGGAGTAACATTTGAGTAATAGTATGTCGGAGTTATGGCAAAGGCTTGGATTTCTAGCTTTTGCATTGCTTGTATACAGACTTGGAACACACATTCCAATACCCGGCATTAATCCAGAACAGGTTGCAGCTTTATTCCAACAAAGCCAAGGGACCATTCTGCAGTACTTTAATCTATTCTCTGGTGGTGCTCTTGAAAGAATGAGTATTTTTGCGTTGAGTGTTGTCCCATACATTTCTTCAGCAATTGTGATGCAGCTCTTTTCAAACTCTTTGCCTTATCTCCAAGAGCTAAAAAAAGAAGGGCAGTCTGGCAGAAATAAAATTACTCAATACACCAGATATGGGACAGTAGTTTTTGCTCTTGTTCAATCAACTGCATTGACTGTGACATTGCAAACTGCAGGCCTTATTGATGCAGGAAGTATTTTTCAAGCTGTAGTAGCTGTTCTTTCAATTGTTGCAGGAACAGTATTTTTGATGTGGCTTGGAGAGCAAATATCAGAGAGAGGAATTGGTAACGGAATTTCATTACTGATTGCTACAAGTATTATTGTTGGTGTTCCAAGAGCATTTGGACAAGCGCTTGAACAGACCCAACAAGGGGACTTAAATTACTTATTACTTATTGTTCTAGGTATTCTAACTATAGTCATAGTCGCTTTTGTTGTTTTTGTTGAGAATGCACAACGAAAAATAACAGTAAACTATGCTCAAAGGCATCAGGTGAGAGGTATGGTGCAAGCGCCTTCTAGCTTCTTGCCATTAAAGCTAAACATGTCAGGAGTAATTCCAGCAATATTTGCTAGTACTTTCCTATTATTCCCAGCTTCACTATCTTCTTGGTTTGGAAATATTGATGGTTTAGGAGGTCTACAAGAATTTGCTTTATACCTTAACCCAGGGCAACCTTTATACATTTTGATTTTTGTAATCCTAATCGTTTCTTTTTGCTATATATGGTTGGCTTTGACTTTCAATTCAAATGACATTGCTGATAATCTAAAACGAGGTGGGGCGTTTATTCCAGGAATAAGGCCAGGAGAGCAGACAGCAAGCTTTGTTGATCTGATTCTATCAAGGCTGACTGTCTTTGGAGCTTTCTACTTATCACTGGTTTGTATTTTGCCACTGATACTTGTTAATAGCTTCGGAATATCATTTTATCTAGGTGGCACCTCAGTTTTAATCGTTGTTGTTGTACTTTTAGATCTTCAAAGGCAAATTCAGTCATATGTTATGAGCGAACAATATGCATCTATATTAAAAAATGCTAATATCTCGGGCTCAAAAAAGAGTAGAAGAAGATGAAAGTAAGATCATCAATAAAAAGAATTTGCAAAGACTGCAAGATTGTGAAAAGAACAGGCACACTCTTTGTTATTTGCAAAAATAAGAGACACAAACAGAGACAAGGATAATTATGGCTAGAGTAGGCGGAGTAAACATACCAGATAATAAGCATGTTGATGTTTCATTGGCGCATATTTATGGCATTGGAAGAAAAACTGCTCAAGATATTTGTCTAAAACTAAAAATACGTTTTGATCAAAAAGTGTCAAATTTATCCGAAGCTGATTTAGATAAAATCAGAGATGAGCTTAAGAACTTTCAGATTGAAGGAGATTTAAGGAGAGAAATTAACTTCAACATTAAACGACTAATGGATTTAGGTTGTTACCGAGGCATTAGACACAGAAAAGGACTACCTTTGAGAGGACAAAGAACAAAGACAAATGCAAGGACTAGAAAAGGCCCAAGGAAGCCTATCAGAGCATAATGGCTGGAAAAAAGAAAAATAAGAGACTTGTAACAGATGGCATAGCACATATTAATGCTTCATTTAATAATACTATCGTGATGATTACTGACATGGGTGGTAACGCACTTTGTTGGGCAACTTCAGGTGGGCAAGGATTTAAGGGATCAAGAAAAAGCACCCCTTTTGCAGCTCAAATTGCTGCAGAGCGAGCAGGATCAATGGCAAAAGATATGGGCATGATTAACGTAGAAGTAAGAGTGAAAGGTCCAGGAGCTGGAAGAGAATCATCGATCAGAGCATTAAATGGGTGTGGTTTAAGAATAAATAAGATTACTGATGTCACACCACTTCCCCACAATGGGTGTAGGCCACCAAAGAAGAGGAGAGTTTAATGGCTAGATATACAGGACCAAGATTACGACTTTCCAGGAGAGAAGGCACAGATCTATTATTAACCACTGGTACAAGATCGATAGAATCTAAATGCAAATTTGAAAACAAGCCTGGCAACAGCAATCCAAGAGGAAGATTATCAGATTATGGTACTCAGCTTAGAGAAAAACAAAAAGTTAAAAGAATGTATGGCCTTTTAGAGAAACAGTTCAGAAACTCTTATCTAAAAGCTGCAAAAACAAAAGGAAATACAGGAGAGAACCTCATGAATATTCTTGAATCTAGGCTTGATAATGTTGTCTATAGAATGGGATTTGGGGTAACACGAGCTGAAGCGAGACAAATGGTTTCACATAAATCAATAGAAGTTAACGGTAAATGTGTAAACGTGCCATCTTATAGTGTAAAGCCGGATGACCAAGTTTCAGTTAGAGAAAAAAGTAAGTCTCAATTAAGAATTAAAGCAGCAGCACAGCTTGCAAAAAGTAAAGATAAGCATAGTTGGCTAGATGTAAGTCATGATGACATGACAGGAAAGTTTCTAAGTTATCCAGACAGGTCCGAGCTTAGTTCTGAGATAAATGAAAATTTAATCATTGAGTTGTACTCAAAATAATAGAGGGAATTATGGAAGATAAATTGAATGTTTTAGCACCTGAAGTTGTTAAGGTTGATGAAATCGATAAAAACAACCTTAAGATCGTATTAGAGCCTTTTGAAAGAGGATTTGGCTACACTGTTGGACACAGTCTTAGAAGAATAATGCTCTCTTACATGCCAGGTGCGGCAGTTACGGAAGTAAAGATTGATGGCGTGTCACATGAATATGGAACCATAGAGGGTGTCAAAGAAGATATTTTGGATATTTTACTTAATCTTAAAGATCTCGCTATAAAATTAGACGGTCCTACTGAAGCTGAGCTTAAGCTTGATGTTAAAAAACCAAAAACGATTACAGCTGCTGATTTAGAGCTACCAGCCGGCGTTGAAATAGTTGATCCAGATCATGTAATAGCAACACTTGTTGAGCCAAAAAAACTGGTCATGACATTAAAAGTAAAAAGAGGAATAGGCTATGTGCCAGCAGAACAAAACTCAGATAAAAGTATCGATAGCCTACATTTAGATGCAATTTACTCACCAATTAAAAGAGTTAATTACAAAGTTGAGAATGCGCGTGTTGAAAATAGAACAGACCTCGACAAGCTTATTCTTGATTTGGAAACAGATGGGACGATTGATGCAAAACAAGCAGTTAAGTACGCTGCAACTATTATGCAGCACCAATTGTCAGTATTTGTGGACGAAGAGCTTGTTTCAAGAAAAGAGAAAAGAAAGGATAAATACGATTTTGATCCACTGCTACTAAGGTCTATAGAAGAACTTGAGCTAACTGTAAGGTCAACAAACTGCCTGAAAGCTGAAAATATTTTCTTAATTGGTGATTTAATTCAAAGAGCCGAAATGGATTTGTTGAAAACACCTAATCTTGGCAAGAAATCTCTCAACGAAATAAAAGACGAACTAGCATCAAGGGGCTTATCTTTAGGAACTGTGCTTAAAAACTGGCCTCCAATGTAATCATGAGACATAAGAAGCTTAGCAGAAGATTTAGTAGAACCTCATCACACAGACAAGCTATGATGAGGAATCTAGCTATTTCTATAATTGAGCATGAAATTATCAAAACAACTGTAGAAAAAGGTAAAGAATTAAGAAGATTCTTAGAACCTCTAATTACAAAATCAAAGTCTAATAATTTACACTCCAGGAGAATAGTTTTATCAAAACTAGGTTCTAAGGATGCTGTCAAGAAAATGTTTAATGATCTTGGGCCAAGGTTTGCCGATATAAATGGAGGATACCTAAGAATAATAAAAGCTGGCTTTAGAGAAGGGGATAAAGCTGATATGTGTTACATAGAACTTACTAAAAGGATTGAAGTTTCTGAGGTTGGTGAAGATAAAGAAAACTTGGAGAAACAGTCGGTAGATATAATTGAAGATGACAGCAAATTGACTCCAACTGAATCAATTAAAGGACAGCAAGAAATAACTGAGAAGACACCAAAGAAAACTGCAGCCAAAAAACCAACAGCTAAGAAACCAGCAGCAAAAGAAGATACACCAAAGAAACCACCAGCCAAAAAACCAACAGCTAAGAAACCAGCAGCAAAAGAAGATACACCAAAGAAAACTGCAGCCAAAAAATCAACTACCAAAAAAGATCAGCCTAAAGGAAATTGGTGGTCAAGATTTCTTAAGTAGCCTTTAAAACTATTCCTGTATGAGAGTGTTTAACACTCATAATTTTTTTGATGTTGCCTTCAGCAACAATATTGCCACCACCGTCGCCACCCTCTGGACCAAGGTCAATGATCCAATCAGCGCATTTAATGACATCTAAATTATGTTCAATGACTAATACAGAATTTCCCTTGCTTACGAGGCTATTTAGGACATCCATTAACATCTGAATATCTGAAAAATGTAGGCCAGTTGTAGGTTCATCAAGAATATATAGAGTTTTTCCAGTATCTCTTTTTGACAGCTCTTTAGACAATTTAACCCTTTGCGCTTCTCCACCAGATAGTGTGTTAGCAGCTTGACCTAATTTTATGTATGAAAGACCAACATCCTTTAAAGTAATTAATTTTTTTAAGATTTGAGGCACAGAGCTGAAGAAATTCAATGCCTCTTCAACAGTCATTTCTAATATTTCATGTATATTTTTCTTCTTAAATTTAATTTCTAAAGTATCTTCTCTAAACCTCTTTCCTTTACATACTTCACACTCTACGAAGAGATCAGGTAGGAAATGCATCTCTACCTTAACCCAGCCCTCTCCTTTGCAATTCTCACATCTTCCACCATCAACATTAAAACTAAATCTACCCGGTTTGTATCCTCTTGCACGAGATTCAGGAGTATTTGCAAAAATATCTCTTATGTAAGTAAACAGTCCAGTATATGTAGCAGGATTTGAGCGTGGAGTTTTTCCAATAGGGCTTTGATCAATAGATATCAATTTATCGATATTTTCCTCTCCCATAAGCTTTTCATAGTTTGTTTTTTCAGGAAGTTTTGTGCCAAGCAGTTTGTTATGAACGGCTGGTATTAAAGTATGATTTATTAAGGAAGATTTTCCTGATCCAGATACTCCTGTAATGCATACAAACTTGTTGAGTGGAATTTCTACTGTTAAATCCTTTAAATTATTTGTTTTAGCGCCAGAGATAAAAATGCTTTTATTGCTATCCTTCCTTTCCTTATTTGTAAGTGAAATTTCTAGCTTTTTAGCTAAATATTTTGAGGTTAACGATTTTGTGTTATCTAAAATCTCATTTAATTCCCCTTGGGTAACAATTTCTCCACCATGAATTCCAGCACCCGGCCCCAGGTCAATGATATGGTCAGCAGATCTAATCATTTCTTCATCATGTTCTACAACAATAACGGTATTACCCAAGTCTCTTAATTTTATCAGGGTATTAATAAGCTTTTGATTGTCTCTTTGATGTAGTCCAATTGAAGGCTCATCTAATACATATATTACTCCTACTAACCCTGAACCAATTTGGCTCGCTAGTCTGATTCGCTGTGCTTCACCACCAGAAAGTGTCTGCGCCCCCCTTGAAAGGTTAAGATAATCAAGCCCTACATCCATAAGAAAGGATAATCGCAATTCTATTTCATTGCTTATTTTTTGGGCAATCTCTGATTTATTTCCAGTTAAGCTTAGATTTCGTATTAAATCTAAGGCGTCTAGAATCTTTAAATTACTAATTTCAGGCAAGCTCATATCCTCAACAAAAACATTCCTGGCTACTTTGTTTAACCTAAAACCATTGCATGTTTGACATGTTTGTTCTGAAATATATGCACTAATTTTATCTCGAATGAAAAATGAGTCTGTCCTTTGATATTGTCTTTCTAGTGCAGGTATTACACCTTCAAAGTACTCTTCTTTTTTTTCTTGAGAGGTTAGATCCTTGAAGGAGATTTTTTTCTTAATCCCGTTGAGGATGATTGATTTATTTTTTTCAGAAATTTTACTCCAAGGCTTATTAATATCTTCTTTAATATATTCGAACAACCCAATTATCTTGCTTTGGTAATAAGGGGTATTCCAAGGCTCTATACAGCCTTGAGCAACACTTAAATTTTTATATTTGATAATTTTATCTTCATCAAAATAAGAATTCACTCCAAGACCATCGCATTCTTCACATGCTCCACTTGGGTTATTGAAAGAAAAAATCTTTGGTTCTAATTCTTGGACAGAATAGTTACATTTTGGGCAAGCATGTTTATTTGATAGCCTGTAATTTCTTGTATCTGCAAAAATATCTACGCTGCCTCCTGAAAATTTTATAGAGGTTTCAAGAGACTCAATCAATCTTTGTTTGCAGTCTTTATTATTCTCAATCCTTAGCTGGTCAACTAGTACAGAAATGTTGTGCTTTATATTTTTTTCTAGGATAGGCACTTTATTTATCGCATAGACTTCATTATCGACTTTAACTTTTGTAAACCCTTCTGCCATTAATTGACTTAGCAATTCTAAATGCTCTCCTTTGCCATCCATGATTATTGGTGCATAAATTGTGATTTGGTTGCTATTTTCTTCCCTAATAATATCGGAAACCATTGTCATTACTGATTTTGCTTCAAGAGGCTCATTGTGATCAGGACACTTTGGTACCCCAACCCTCGCAAAGAGTAATCTTAAATAGTCATGAATTTCAGTTATTGTTCCAACAGTAGACCTTGGGTTATGTGATGTAGATTTTTGCTGAATTGAAATTGAAGGAGAAAGTCCTTCTATTGATTCAATATCAGCCTTATCCATAACAGATAAGAATTGACGAGCATAAGTAGATAATGATTCAACGTATCTTCTTTGCCCCTCAGCATATATCGTGTCAAATGCTAAAGAAGATTTACCAGATCCAGATAGGCCAGTAATAACAGTAAGCTTATCTCTTGGTATTTTTAGAGATAAATTCTTTAAGTTGTGAGCTTTTGCTCCTTTTATTTCAATAAACTTCAAGTTGACTCTTCGATTAAGGAAAAAATATTATAGAATATCCTAATGTCTAATGGTCTAAATAAAGTATTAATTATAGGAAATCTGGGTTCAGATCCAGAAATTAAATATACTTCGTCAGGAAGTGCAGTTGCTAACCTTTCTATTGCTACGTCTGAGCGATGGAAGGATAGAAATACTGGTGAGCAGAAAGAACAAGTTGAATGGCATAGGGTAGTATTATTTTCTAGATTGGCTGAAATCGCTGAACAGTACTTAAAAAAAGGCTCTAAAGTATTTGTAGAAGGCAAGTTACAAACTAGAGATTGGGAAGATGCTGAAGGGAAAAAAAGGTATACAACAGAAGTTATCGCAAGAGAAATGACAATGTTAGATTCAAGATCTGGATCCGATAATGCACCTCAACCACAGAGCTCAGGCCCTGAAGATAATTTTGAGGAAGATATTCCTTTTTAGACCTCTTTAATTACGATTGAACCATTGGTTCCGCCAAAACCAAATGAGTTTGAAAGGAAGCAACCTATCTTTTTATCCATTGATTCAAATGCAATTGGAAAACCTTCTGCCTCTGGGTCTAAATTTTCTATATTTGCGCTTCCCGATACAAAATTATATTTCATCATCATAAGCCCATAGATGATCTCATGTACCCCAGCTGCACCTAGAGTATGTCCAGTTAATGATTTTGTAGAGGAGATTGAAGGTAGGTTTGTACCAAAAGCCTCTTTGATAGCCTTTAACTCAGTTATATCTCCCACAGGTGTACTTGTGCCATGAGTATTGATGTAATCAATTTTCCCATCAAACTTTAAACCGCGCATACATCTTAAAGCTCCCTCTCCAGATGGACTAACCAACGAATAGCCATCACTAGTCTCAAAAGTAGAAACTATTTCACCATAAATCTTAGCTCCCCTTTTCTTGGCGGCCTCTAATTCCTCAAGGATTACTATCCCTGCACCTCCTGATGGAATGAAACCATCTCTTCCTACATCATAAGGTCTAGAAGCAGATGCAGGATTGTCATTATATTTTGTACTCAGTGCTCCCATAGCATCAAACATTATAGATCCTGTCCAGTGAACATCCTCAGAGCCACCAGCAATTATAGTTTTCTGTTTGCCAAATCTAATAAGATCGTATCCATGCGATATACAGTGCAGGCTAGTAGTGCATGCCGATGCAATTGAGTAGGAAACCCCTTTGGTTTTGAAAAAGGTTGAAATTGCTGCAGAAGTTGTATTGCTCATTGTTTTTGTTACAGAGTATGGGCCAATTTTTTTTACTCCATTCTCTGAAGCCGTCTCTACAACTCTTTTAAGCTCTCTGCTTGATCCTGTTCCTGATCCAACTACTACACCAGTTTCTGTATTATCTAAATCTGCTTCAGTTAAGCCTGCATCTTTTACTGCATCCTGAGTTGCTAAAAAAGAGAAGCCTGCTGTTTCAGACATAAATCTCATAGCCTTCCTATCTATTAATGAAAAGTCTGCCTCTACAGGGCCTGATACATGACATCTCATGCCATTGTCTATGTAGTCTTGATTAATTTTTAGTCCAGATGATCCATTTCTCAAAGAATCTATAATTGTTGTTTCATCATTTCCAATGGGTGAAATAATTCCAAAACCTGTTATAACTACTCTTTTCATGCTTTTAGTGTATCTCTTAAAAACTGTTCTACATAATCCAAGCTGTCTAGTTTAATGAAGTTTTGTGTGGTTTCAATGCAATTATTTATCGATTTATCTCTTTCGATTCTTGTGGCATCAAAACCATTATATTTTTCAATCAGTTCTACTATTTGTGAATATTCTTTTGTTTCTATCAAATGGTAAATCTTTCTTCTTTCCTCTTCGGTAGAATCATTAAAAGTAGCAATGAGTGGGTATGTAAATTTACCTTCGGATAGGTCTTTGTATTTTACCTTTCCTGTTACCGATTCATTGGAAAAATCAATCAAATCATCATTTAGCTGGAACGCATAACCAAATTCATAGCCTAATTTATAAAGTAGATTAAGATCTTCATCTTTGAATTTTGCATGAATTCCAATTGACTGCAATGCTCCAGAAAATAATACTGCGGTTTTCGCCTTAATAATTTTTATATAGTTTTCTAGTGAAGGTGCCTTATGTGTCATTGCTGAAATTTGGTTAAATTCACCTTCAATAAGCTTTTCTGCACAATTAATTAAGACAGTTGCAATATCTTTATTCTCAAGAGAGTTAAGACAAGAAAATGTCTTGGTATAAAGATAGTCTCCGTAAAGTAGTGCTTTTTTGATACCTGAAAACTTTAATACTGATGGTTTTCCTCTTCTGAGGGGCGCTTCGTCAATAATATCATCATGAACAAGGGTCGAAAGATGAATTAATTCTGTTGTCGATGCTAGCTCTAAAAGTTTTTGATATTCAATGCCAATTCTATGCCCATACAAAAAGATTATTTTAGATCGAACATATTTACCATCAGAGCTAAAAATAAAGTCATTAATTTTTTGAATATCTTTCTGCTTGGAAAATGTGATATTCTCCATTTTTAGCTTTACTTCAGCTAAAAATTCAGTTAAATTTTGTTCCTCAATTAAAGGCATAACTATATATTAAATAATGTACGCAATTATAGACACAGGAAATGGTCAAGAGAAAGTAGAAGTTGGATCTCAAATAGAGGTTGATTTTCTTTCAGATAAGAAAAAGGGTGACCAAGTTAAGTTTGAGAAAGTTTTGCTTATATCTGATGGCAAAGCCCCGAAAATTGGCAAACCTTATGTTTCTAAGGCATTTGTTTCTGGAAAAATAGTAAGCCAAGATAAAAAAGATAAAGTGTACGCAATTCAATTTAGAAGAAGAAAAGATTCCAAAAGAATTGTTGGACATAGACGAAAAGTTACTACAATAGACATCAAGGAAATCAACAATGGCACATAAGAAAGCTGGTGGCTCCAGTAAGAACGGAAGAGATTCGAATCCTAATTTTTTAGGAGTCAAAAGGTATGGCGGTCAAACAGTCAACGCTGGAGAAATAATCGTCAGACAAAGAGGCACTAAATTTCATCCTGGTTTAAATGTAGGTATCGGCAGAGACGATACTTTGTTTGCCCTAAAGTCAGGAAATGTTCAATTTCAAAAGAAAGGCCCCAACAAAAGAAATTTTGTCAGTATAGTTCCTAATAGTTAATCACAATGGCTTTTTACGATGAAGCCAGAATCAAAGTAATATCTGGAAAAGGTGGCGATGGTTGCGTAAGCTTTCGGCGCGAAAAATATATTCCTAGAGGCGGTCCTGATGGCGGAGATGGCGGAGACGGGGGGAATGTCTATATCAAATACAATTCTCAATTAAACTCACTTGTTTCATTAAAAGGAAAGAAGGTATTTTCTGCTAAATCGGGCAAATCTGGTCAAGGCAAAAATATGAAAGGCTCTTCAGGACATGACGAAACAATTTTAGTGCCAGATGGCACATTGGTTTTCCATCAAGCTACAGATGAGCTTATTGGCGAGATTACTCCTGAAACCCCGGAGATATTAGTGGCTCAAGGTGGAAAGGGTGGACTAGGAAATGCTAGATTTAAATCTTCAACCAACCAAACTCCAAGAAAAAATACATCAGGCACAGAATCTGAAGAAAGAAATCTATATCTTGAACTTAGACTAATTGCAGATGTTGGCTTATTAGGACTGCCAAATGCAGGAAAATCGTCATTAATAAATGCAATTACTAACTCAAAATCAAAGATAGGATCTTATGAGTTTACTACTCTTTCACCATCACTTGGCATTCTGAAAAATGAAAAGAAAACACTTAGCATTGCAGATCTACCAGGCCTAATTGAAGGAGCATCAGAAGGCCTAGGTCTTGGCTTAAGATTCTTAAAACATGCTTACCGAACTAAGTTATTGATTCATGTCGTTGATGGATCTGCTGGGCTAGAGGATGCAATCAGGTCTTACTCTGTAATTGAAGATGAGTTAAAGAAGTTTTATCTTGATTTCTCGCAGCAGGAAAGGTGGATTTGTATATCAAAAGTTGATCTTATGAATCCAGAGTTGATCTCCTCTGTTGTGCAAGAATTTCAATCAAAGTACTCCAATATTCCAATCTACTGCATTTCCTCAAAGAGCAATGAGGGACTTGAGCATTTAAGTGATAGGTTGCTTAGCTTGATTTAAGTCGTGCGTTCAGCCTGCTTTTAAGTCTGGATGCTTTATTCTTATGAATTACACCTTTATCGGCCAAGCTATCAATCTTTGATTGAGCATTTTTAAACACCTCGCCAGATTTTTTATCTGAGCTTTCAATAGCTTTCATAACAGATTTTACTGCTGTTCTAACCATAGATCTTTGAGCATGTTTGAGCTCGTATCTCTTGGTGTTCTGTCTAGCTCTCTTTTCAGCTGATTTTGAATTTGCCATATTTTATACCTTGGTGGAGGCGGCGGGATTCGAACCCACGTCCGTCATCACTTTCTCCTCGTTTCTACATACATAGATTCATCAATTAATTTCACTTTAATGTAGCCTGATGATCAAGACACATTAAGCATAGCCCTAAAATTCATTTAAACTTTGGGCAAAGTCTAAATATATCCTACTAAATTGACTATTATCAAATGTTGTAGGTCACAAATGATAACAGGTTGACATTAAGCTGCCAATCTATAGTTGTAGTTATCTGCAACTAATTTTTTGAGCAAATTTTAACGAGTTATGATCATTCTCGGTATGCACTTCGGGTTCCGTGGTAGTCGTCAAAGCCAAAATACGCCCCCGGACCGAGAATAATACTGGTTATTTGAAGTTTTTTAAAGCTCTTTCTGACTCCCTTTTAAGATCATCAATTTTTTTGGCGTGTTTTTTATCGTAGTTTTTCTTCCCTTTAGCAAGTGAGATTTCTAGTTTAGCCAATGGTCCTTTCCAAAATAGTTTTACAGGCACGCATGTTTGGCCCTTAGCAGATAAAGCAAAGGTTATCTTTTCAATTTCGCGCCTATTTAATAAAAGTTTTCTAAAACGCTCAGGATTTAAGCTATCCTTTTGATTAATAAAGTTCACAGGGTCAATTCTTGATCCCACCAACCACAGCTCGTTCTTAATTATTTTGATGTACGCCTCTTTTAGATTTAAACGCCCCTCTCGCAATGATTTAACTTCCCAACCCTCAAGTTCCAAACCTGCAACAAATTTATCCTCAAGAAAGTAATCGAATCTTGCTTTTTTATTTGTTGCAACGGTTTTATTATTCATGTGTATGATTTTACAAGAACAATCAAAGCTTCTCAGCTATTTAGGTCTTTTGCCATTTATCTTTTCTTGTATCCTTATATGGATTATACCAAGCCTAGCTATCTACGTTTTGGTAGGGTTCATTGCTTATTCGCTTCTAATTTACATTTTTCTTACAGGAAGCTGGTGGGGATTTGCCTATAGCTCAGGTAATTCGTTATATATTCCAATTCTTTTATTTTTTGCTCCCTTCTTAATTTTTATACCTTCTATATGTATCGAGCAGTTAATAAAGGATAACTTCAATCTTCTTCAAAACTACAGCCTAATCCTGGGCTCTCTTGTTGCTCTTATATGCTCCTATGAGATTGGTCATTTCTATGAACTAAGAAAAATTAAATTAAACAGTGAATATATGAATTTGAGATTTCAATTAACTTTTTCAGTAAGAATTTGCCATTTGCTTATGATTGCGTTTATATTTATGTAACACAAATTTATGCAAGCAAAATCAAATCAGTGGAATAACAACCTAGCCTTCTTGCTAGCAGCAACAGGATCTGCTGTTGGTCTTGGCAATATTTGGGGTTTTCCTTACAAGGCAGGAGAAAATGGAGGAGGTCTTTTTGTACTTCTTTATTTATTCTTTGTGATAGTTTTAGGTCTGCCCGTTTTTATGGCTGAAGTATTTATAGGCAAAACTGGTAAAGGAAATCCAGTTTCAGCAATCGAAAACCTTGCAGTTAAATCAAAATCATCCAAAAGTTGGAACCTTGTTGGTTATGCTGGCATTCTGGCAAGTCTTATCATCGCAGGCTACTACGCAGTAATAGCAGGTCTAGTTGTGAACTATGGCTTTATTGCAGCCGCCGGTTTTGGTGTATCTGACCCATCCACAGTATATGCAGCTGAAGTTGCTAATTTTTGGGAAATGACCTTCTGGTTCTCAGCTTTCTTAATTGCTTCTGGCATTGTTGTAGGCTATGGAATAGACCAGGGGATTGAAAAAGCAATGCGTATTCTTCTGCCCATGCTATTTGTTTTGGTAATTTTAATGGTGGGCTATGGAGCTGTAAGAGGTGATATGGCATCTGCGTTAAATTATTTATTTTCTTGGAAAGCCGATCAATTTAATGCAGGAACAATTCAAGCTGCTGTAGGACAAGCATTCTTCTCCCTAAGTATTGGTATGGGAACTTTAATGGCTTTTGGGTCCTATATGCCA
>Ga0222719_10000845_pt1 | contig 30429 bp, 49 predicted proteins | sample C33_34DmetaG_FD_165039 | JGI IMG/M metagenome (GOLD analysis project Ga0222719, IMG submission 165039) | Estuarine water microbial communities from San Francisco Bay, California, United States - C33_34D | ecosystem: Environmental > Aquatic > Marine > Unclassified | place: USA: California... | reverse complement strand
CATTGTACGTACTCTTGGTACTTAAAAGCTTAGATAGTTGATTCTTCATCTTCATAGGATGTAGATCTTCTATGTATGCTGTAAACATATTTTTATACTGTGGAAGGTTGCGTGCAAGTATTGGTAGGCCATATGATATAGCTTCTCTGAGCACAAGTGGATTACATTCCCACGTAGAGTTGAACATGAAGACATCTGCAGCTAGTAAGAACTTATCTGTATCACTGCGCTCACCCCATATAGTTACATTATCTGGAACATCTTTCATTAATGGTTCCCAGTATTCTTTGAAGTTAACTGCTTGATTACCAACAAAATGAAACTCTACATCTGGAAACTTTCTAGCTAGAGCTAATCCTTCTCCTTGATTCTTACCCTTAGTCCACAGTCCTATATTTACAACATGTTTCTTACTAGGATCAAGCTCTAAGTCATACTTAGCATTTAGTTTAGATTGCCAGTCATATATTACAGGATCTATAGGAAACTCTGTAACATCTTTATGTGATGGCATATTAGCAAATGTCTCTAGATGATACGGTGTACAGAATGCATATGCATCAGGATGATATTGTTTTTCTGCATCAGCATTGAATGAAATATTATGACATGTCTCTATAATCTTCCAGGTTCTATCGTTAGCATATAGTAATGGAAGTACTTCTTCTGACTGTTCACCTAGACACTCAGCCATCTCATCCATGTGTACAATATCAATGTTATTGTCTTTGATAATATCTATGAGCTCTGTCTTGTCTTCTCCTAATGTATAGAAGTTGGACACAAGTTTCTTTATCTGATTCTTTTGTACAACATACTCATCACTATAGTTGGCCCATTCTACAACATATATCTGAAATCCATGTAGAGATCTTATTCTCTTAAGTAGGAACTCAGGCATACCACCTGTAGATAGATGGGGCGCTAAAAATAACACCTTCTTACATAATTGATCTAATAAATGTTGCATCACAGTGGTGTTTTTTTCTCCATGAAACGCCATGAGTTCTTCTTTCTTTGCAGGAATAGCCACCCATTCTGACTCATGATACATCTCTCCTGTAAACTTTATATCATCAACACTAATCTCTCCTTTATAGTTTCTATACATTAGAGGTAGTCCCTCTTGTATATTATGTTTCCACAGAAGCACATTAGCTAGTGTTTCTTCATGATAGGGTGCATAGAGCTGTGGATTCTTTACAACAGCTGGATGATTACACATCCACATCCACTCATCAATCCACTTGCGTGAGTGTTGTCCTGCAACAAAGTATCCTGTTTGTCTATATTTATCTCTTACAGATTGATCTACATCAAAGAGTTCACAAGCTGCATGCTCTAAACTCTTATGTAACTCATCTCTTGTCTCTACACCACCACGTCCATTTATAAATAGATAGTCATATATACCCTGTACAAAGTATGGGTGTGTGCATTGTTCTGGATAATAACTAAATATGTTATCTATATATCGTGTTACTATTGTATCTGAGTCTATGTATGCTACACTATGTGCATGATTATCTAGTGCATCAGCAATGATGGCTGGTCTTTGTGCTAAAAACTCAAACACTCTTTTATCATTCCTATCAATATAATTACTTTTCTTTATATAATTACCATGTAGAGACCACTTAACTGTCTGTGCACCAGGCACTTTCCAATCAGAATTGACCATGTATACAATAACAGGAATGTTACTTGCCTCTTTTATACTCTTTACAGCCATGCACACTACATCATAATATGCAGAGTTTGCATAAAGAACATATGCCTTGTGCATCTTCTCTTTTGTATAGACATAATATCCATAGTCATTATTTCCATATAGAAGCTCTAGTTTAGGATAGCGCTCTTTCATCACGTCAACTGTAAGATCTGACTGATGATGGCTCTCATGTACATTGCCTTGATATTCTCCCTGTTCCATCATATATGGTACAGCAACAAGACACTCTTTACCTAATTTTATAATCTTATTTATAAGCTCTATAGCTTTGTCTGCTGGTATATGCTCTAGCACATCTCCTAGAATAATAAAGTCATAGTCTGATATATCAAAATTGAGTATATCATTACAGTAAACATTGTCATGTTTCTCAATCAACCCATACTTTTCTATGTAAGGACGAAAGATCTCTACAGCATCTATTTGGTATCCCTTATGACGTATTAAATCTGAGTATGTTCCTACACCAGGTCCCACATCCAGCACTCTTTTGTTAGTAGGCACATTATTAATTATCCAATCTTTTATCTTAGATTTGAATCCAGTCCAGCTTCTAGGCATAATATTTGATTTTACAAACAAAGATAGCAAAATAAATGAAAAGTTTATGCTATATTATGTAAATAATTTGGTGTAAGGGCTTTCTTTTCTTGTAAAGTTTAATTATATTTGTGTCTTATACAGTGTAATTCTACACTAACTACAGCACACAATCTTATATCACAGCCTGTCCTAGGCACATAAACCAATATGTGTGCACTATACATCTATTCAATAAAGAATTATTATGGCCGCCAGTAATCTATCTGCTTTTCAGCAGCAAGTAAAACAAGAATTAAAAAACATGGATCAACGTCTGTACGAGTTGGAGGAAAAAATGAACTCCATCGATACAAAATTAACGCAAGTAGTTGATGCAATATTAGGAAACTCCCTGACAAAAACAGGAGGGTTTATTAATGATATTGATGAACTCAAGAAAAAAATGGAAGTGCTTGAGACACAAATCAAAAAACAAGAAGAGTTTAAAAAGAAGTTTTCTTGGACAGTTGGTCTCATTACTGCTGGAGCCTTAATCATTCAGTGGATTGCTAACATATACCCTAAAATTAAATAACATGAGTACAAGAGAGAAAATAGACTTTTTTCTTAAAAAGTGGATTAGTAGAAAGCTCACTGTATTTGTAGTGGCCTCGTCTGGTTTATTCTCTGGCGTGATTACATCTTCTGATTGGGTGATAATTGCTACAGCTTATATATCAATACAAGGATTCACAGATATTGTTGAGAAACTGTTCAAATTAAGATCATCTTCATGATGAGAAGAATAGATGAGATCATATTACATTGTAGTGCTACTCCTGCTGGGAAGCATTTTGACGTTGATGAGATTAGGAGATGGCATGTTGAAGGAAGAGGTTGGAGTGATATTGGATATCATTATATAGTTTATTTAGATGGAAGTATACATAACGGAAGACCTGTTGAAATCCCAGGGGCTCACGTCAGAGGACACAATAAACATAGCATCGGTGTATGTTATGTTGGTGGATTATCTGGAGTGAAAGACAAAAGAGGTAAGTTTCCTGCTGAGGACACAAGAACACCTGAGCAGAAAGAAGCTCTATGGAAACTACTCATGGAACTAATGGCTTGTTATGATGGTGCCACACTACACGGACACAATGAGTTTGCTAATAAAGCATGTCCAAGTTTTAATGTACAGAAAGAGTACAAAGATGTAATTGATTTTTATGTTGATAATTAAACAAATCTGGGACTTCTTAAGAGATCAATGGTTAGCTCTTGGTATTATCATCTTGCTTATATTTATACAAATACACTCTGATGCAGAGATTGCTATATATCAAAAAGTTATTGAGAAACTAGAGATAGAGATAGAGCAATACAAGAAGACAGACAAAGAGCTAAAGTATATGATTGACAGCTTATCTTCTATTGAAAGAGATGTTGTTAAAGAAATACAAACCATCAAAGAAAAGGAATATGTACAAATTAAAGTGGTTGATAGCATGCCTATTAGTGAGCTTCAGCAGTTTTTCACAGACAGATACCCCAGTGGTAATTCTAACTGAGAGTCAAGCTAGAGAGGTTGCTAGAGATTTGGTAAGATATGATAATCTAAAAGAACTGTATGCTAAGTTAGAACAAAGAGTTAGTATACTAACTAGTAAACAAGACCTACTAGAGAAAAGAATAGCCACTAAAGAGTCTATAATAGACACACAACAAGAATACATTGATGTACAAGATGACATCATTAATGCAAAGAAACCAATAACCTTTAACGGTTTTATAGGTGTACAGACTGATCAGGCATCTTTAATTGATCCAATGCTCTACTTCCAAACAGAAGTGGAGATCAGTAAGTTTACGTTGGGTGCTAGAGTGTTTGCACAACCTAACAACCCTGGAGGATATGGTTTTATAGTTGAATATAAAATATTTTAAACCATGGCAAAACAATTTGCACCATCATTCGTACCTCGAACCAGAACTAAAAGAACAGGGGTTCACAGCAAAAATGCATCAATTAATCAAACAGGATATAAAAAACCATATAAAGGACAAGGAAGATGAGAGATTACGATATAGATGATTGGGAATTAGAGATAGCATTTCACTGGCCACACCAGAGAGTTGCACTAGGTTGGGAGTTTATAGAACCAACAGAACAGCACGATTATACAACTGTTAGGTTGTATCTTTTTATAGTAACAATAACGCTAGACTTCTAATTAAATTAGTTAGAACTACTTAACACTTTTAATTATTTTAATTTAAAACAACATTAAGATAAGTCTAGGAAAATTCATAACTTTGTATTATGGCAACTTTTATAAAAGCAGGCTTTTGGCAGAAACTATGTGACCCTTGTGAGGGTTATAAGCATTGGTTGAATTTAGACAATCTTATTAAGAAAACTGTGTCTAGTCTTCCAAGCGGTTTGTACTCTCAGATTGCTTCTGGTACACAAATTGTAGACACTAATGTAGAATCAGATTTAGTTGGACCAGGTGTAGGTTCTTTAACTGTTCCTGCAAATACATTTAAGGTGGGAGATAGTTTTGTTGCAAAAATGGCTGGTGTAATTTCTACAGCTGGAGGTAATGATTTTCTAAGAATAAGAGTTGAATCACTAAATGGTGTAACAGTTACGCTAGCAGACAGTGCACTTCAGAGTCTTCCAGTATTAAATGACGAATCCTTCACCTTAGAGCTTGACTTTACTATTAGAAAGATTGGACCAGCAGGAACTGCAGAGATAGCAACTATTGGAATTATGACATTTCAAAAGTCTTCTTCAGGAAGTATGGAAGGATTTGAATTTGGAACAATTGAAAATACAAACTTTGATACAACTAAGGATGCAACACTAGACATCACTGCTGCATGGGCTGCAGGAAATCCTGGAAGTAGTATTCAAAGTGAATACTTTACATTATTTAAAACATATTAAAACATGGGAATTAAAAGCAAACAAATCGGATGGGGAGCAACAGAAAACTTGTTGTGGCAAATCTCTAAGCAATTAGAGAGACTGATTCAGGTGACTGGTGCACAAAACACCACCACCACTACGACAACAGCTGCTCCGTAATAATAATTAAAAACCAACAACTACATGAGAGATTTAAAGTTTATCTGTGCACAGCCAGATGATACTTACTATACATGGCAAGTACATCTTTGGCTAGAAAGTTTAAAAGAGATGGGTCAAATAGAGAACGCAATTGTTCTGATATTTACACCTGCCACCAGACCATTCAATGACAAGTGGCAAAAGATTGTAGACCTATATCCAGAAGCTGAGTTCAACTTCTACAAAGATGAAGAGAATGATGTAAGTAAACTACTAGGTATATACATTCCTGTATTACGTCCGTGGTTACTCTGGAAATACTTCAAGGAGAATCCAGAAATGTCAAACAAAGCAGTGTTCTACTGTGACTCAGACATATTGTTTACAGACAAGTTTGACATAAGTAAGTTCTTAGAAGATGATGTAAACTATCTGTCAGATACCAATAGCTACATAAACGCTAAGTACTTTGACAGTAAGGTGAATCAGGTGCTTCCTGAGAAGCTTGAAGAATATAAGCACAGAGATGTCTTAGCAGAAATTGCAAGTGTCATAGGAATAACTAGAGAGATAGCTGAAGTTAACAACGAACACTCTGGTGGGGCACAATATTTGTTGAAAAACGTAGACTCTACATTCTGGAGTAAGGTGATGAATGATTGTATACTCATTAGAACCTATCTGCAGAAGATCAACAGAGAGTTCTTCAAGAGTGAGAGCGAAGGTTACCAATCATGGTGTGCAGACATGTGGGCGGTGCTTTGGAACTTATGGCTTAGAGAACAAGAAACAAAGGTGGTTCCTGAACTTGAATTTGCATGGGGACCAGACCCTATATCTAAACTAGATAGATGCTCAATATACCACAACGCTGGTATTGTAGCAACAGAACAAGGAGGATATCCTTGCTTCTATAAAGGAAAGTATCACTCTGGTGCAGATCCTATGAAAGATCCTCATCTAGACGTTGTGTTAAACAGCGAAGAGAGTAAAAAGCATTGCACATGGTATTATGCTAGTGCAGTGAATAACATAAAACAAAAGTATAACCTAAACTATTAACATTTAACATTATTTAAAATGGGAAGCATTAACAAACGTGATTTAAAAGCTTATGTAAGATTCGATGGATCTGGCAGAGTAGTTCCAGGTAGCTTAGTTCTTAGACGTAAAATGCCTAAGGTTGGTAATTGGCAAGAGATTGTTGGCTATGAGTGCTGCAATCCTACCACTACCACAACTACTACAGCTGCACCAACAACAACGACCACTACAACAGCTATATAACTCTATCATAAATGGAGATAAGCAAGAAGTTCTTTCCTGAAATCTTGTTAGAGAATGAAAAAACATACTTTGCACATCTTGAAGGTGTGATAGGTTCTGTTGATGAATACTCTAGCTTACAGATAACTAGGACTAACAACGCATACATATTTAGATTGGCACCCAGTGTACCAAAATATAACAACATGCTGTTAGAAGAAATTCTTAAGCTCCATAACATGTTTAGAATAAAGCTAGATATATCCAAGAGCATAAAGTCCACAGGGACTATTGTGTTCAAGATAGATTTGGACAGCTAACAGATATTTTGTATATTTGTTAGAATTAATATAAACCAATAAATTAAAAATTATGGCACAGTACGATCCAAACAAGCGTTACACATGGGCTCCAGAAGACAAATTTGAACTATCTGGACAAGAATTTGGACTAATCCTTAACACAGTTAGAACGTTCTTAGCTTCTGAAGAAGCTGCTAAGTACCAACTAATGATGCAAGCTAACAATGTTATTGAAAACTTGATGGCTAAAGGTGTTGAAAATGACACCATTAAGGAATCACCAGAAGAACCCACTGCTGAAACACGTCCATTGGAAGTAGTCCAAGACTAGAACAAAAGCACATGGCAGTTAGAAAATCTAAGGCAGGAGGAAGAAAAGCTACTACTCGTAAGACAGTAGCCAAGAAGAGTGTACCCAAAGCTAAAAAGGGTAAATCTTCTAAACCTAATCATGATGCTTGTTACCACAAGGTAAAAGCACAGTATAAGGTGTTTCCTTCTGCTTATGCCAGTGGTGCTATTGCAAAATGTAGAAAACGTGGAGCAGGAAAAAAGAAATAATATGAAAACTGAAAGACCAAAATGTGGGTGTGGAAACACGCAAGATCCTAATGGATATTGTGATGGATCACACTTAAAGCAAACATCATGAAGAAGTTCATATGTAAACTAATATACTATACCACCTTCAAGACTGTATGTGTTGGGTGGTGTAAACTTAAACAGTGATACACTAATGGCTGTAAGGAAGACAAAGAAAGGCGCTGCTCTTAAACGTTGGTTTAAGGAAAAGTGGAAGGATGAAAAGGGTAACCCCTGTGGATCTTCCAAGAATAAAGGCGTGAAGAAATGTCGTCCTAGCAAGAAAGTTAGCAGTAAAACACCTGTTACATGGAAAGGTGTTGGTAAACGTAAAGCTGCTGTTGTAGCTGAAAAGAAAAGAGTGGGCATGGGTAGGAGGACTAGTGCGCTTAGAAAGCGTAAGTCTACTAAAAAGAAGAAATAACCATGGCTCGTAAGAAAGAAAATCCTATCAGAAAAACCACTAAGGGTAAAGGTGCTAACTACAGACCTACCAAGAAGGGTGCTGGTATGACAGCAAAAGGTGTAAAAGCCTATAGAAAAGCTAATCCTGGAAGTAAGTTAAAGACTGCTGTAACAGGAAAGGTGAAGAAGGGATCTAAAGCTGCAAATAGACGTAAGTCTTATTGCGCTCGTAGTTTGGGACAGTTAAAAAGAAGTAGTGCAAAAACTAGAAATAATCCTAACTCTAGAATAAGACAAGCTAGACGTAGGTGGAAATGTTAAACTCTCAAATTATACAATTATGATGCGTAAGTATAAAGCAGGCGGAGCTAAAAAGAAAAAAGCTATGTCTGGATCCAAAGTAAAGAAAGCTGGTTATGGTAAGTCTATGAAAGCCAAAGCTGGTAAGAAAGTTAAAAAGATGGGCTATGGTGGCAAAGCTGCCTCTATGGTACCACCTAAGTCCAAAATGAAAAAAGCAAAAGCTGGACTAAGAACTCCTAAACCTAGCCAAGTGGGCCTTAAGAAGCTACCTAAAGCTGTCCGTAACAAAATGGGATATGCTAAGAAAGGTGCTAAGATGGGAAAGTGTAAGTATGGATGTAAATAATATAAGCCCCTTAATTGGGGCTTTTTTTATTTCTCTTTGTTTTTAATCTTACTTCCCCAAGTGGATACACCACTTGCGTGTTCTAAATAGTATTTCCACTCTTCTGGTAAAGAAAAGGGATCTAAATACCACGGTGCATGTTGTATAGTGTATGGCCTATCTAATCTAAGTGCATCGTAAGAGAAGGGTGAATAGCTCTTATACAGAGCAAATGTAGTATCTATGTGAGCATCCCACCCATAAGGTGTTTTCTTTTCCCAATACTTACTCTCATGTGCGTGTGCTTCTCTACCGAGTTCACTGTTGGGTAAGTCATCTATCTCTAGAGAGAATCCCACCTTGAATGCTCCTGAGTGGTCTAGTGCATTAAGCATCACGTCTAACCAATCATCAGGAACTCCATTGTATATACAGTCACTATCTGCTACAATAAAGTAGTTTCTTCTAAAGTCTTTATATTTTGGATCCCAACATGAATATGGTCCTTCATTACCACAATAGATAATATCTTCTGGTATAGTTTTATACCATTCTAATAGGGGAGGGTATGTAGATGCTTGATCAAGTATATGTATCTTGACTTTTTCTTCTTTACGTAAGAATTCTACAGTGTTTTTGGTTGTCTCTAAGAGGTTTCTATTAACTAGAAATAAATGAATTTGAGACATAATCTTTTAACATTTGTGCGTAGTCTTTCTTCCACTTAGGCATAAGTTGTATCTCTCCTGTAGGAATCTTCCCTTGTGCTCTAAGTTGTTCTATGTGTGCTGAGTGTCTTTGAATAATATTAGGTCTAGATCCATCGTCTGTTCCTTGACCTGATTGGTGATATCCTCTGCCACCCCACATATAAAACCAAGAAGCTTGGTCTGGTGGCATCTTTACATTAAGTTTGCCTCCTAGTGCATGTATTCTATTTGTCAAGGTCATATCTCCACCAGCATTCTCTAGTGGACTCTTACCTATCTTCTCCCACACATCTTTACTATACACTATTCCTGAGTTACCTACACCACTTATAGATGTGATAGATGGCTCATTGTAGAACACACCTGTTTCCCAGTGTATAATGTTAGTGTCTGGCTTCCAGTGTTTAGCTATGTTCTGTAGATGATTAGACATTGCTACATCATCATCATCCCAAACAGCAATAAGCTCCCCTTTACATCGCTCAATAGCATAGTTCTCTTTCTCTCCTATTAAAGGAAATGTACTATCCAGATTGTAAATAGTCACCTGAGGATGGTCATAGACCAACTTTTGTTCAGGGTAATCATTCACTATAACTAATTCACACTTATCTTTTGGATAGTCTTGTATGAGAAAGCTATACAATGCTTCTTCTAGTGTATCAACTCGTCCGTACGTGATGCACTTGCACGATATAAAAGGGAGAGAGCTCATTACCAAACATGTATTACATCAAATGGGGATACAAGTAGTACATCTTTATCATCAGACAAAGGAATCACCATAGCATCTTTTAACTTTCCTGGATCTACTAATACTGAATCACCTGCTTTAATGTTAGTTACTATGTCCCCAACATCAAATACAGTGAGTCTAGACATCTTCTTTAACATCTGACGTTGTAATTCTTCTTTAGTGTTCTCGTCAACTATAAGTTTACTTTCTTCTTTCTTAGGAATCTCAACATAAATTCTGTTTCCTAATAATGCTTTGTACGGTTTTTTAGCCATTGTTTTCAATATTTGTTAGTTCTGTAAATCTCTTTATATCTTCTCCATATAGATAGGCTTCTGTCTGGTATACATCCACCTTCTTCTTAGTACCAATCACCTTATTAGTTTTAGGATTGATGTTAGGCACCTCTGTAGTACGCTCATGCATGTCATCTAACAACACAACTAGTGTGTCATCATTCATCTGAACGCTACGAATCACTTTGTTAAGATTGATACTGTCCGTGTAATCTTTGTACTCTACAGGATCTGTATCCTGTATGGGCTCTTTACGTGTGTAAAAGAATTGGTTTTTCATATGTTTAGTTTATATTTGTTAACTAGATACTCTCGTATCTCATTTATTTTTTCATACCTATAGATGTCACTCTCTACGTTAGCATGTTCATTAGCTGTCAAAAGTATAATATTTTCTTTAAGATTCCTAAATTGTGGGTATTTACTTTTAGGAAGTATGTGATGAAAATATAAACTCAGTGCTTCTTTGCCTAGATAGGTTCCACTTATTTCAGATTTGTGAGGTCTTTCCTTCCAAATCTCTTTGAATGTTATATGGTCTGTATTTGGTTGGGATTTACCAACACTAACTTTGGATTTCTTAGTTAGCGTTGGCTTTTTTAATCCCCTGTTGCCAGACAGTTTAGCTCTAGCTTTATGTTGGAAGCAATATTCAGATTCTGAATTCCTTCCACACACTATACATTTCATAAATCAAATAGGTCTGGTGTAACTTCTTGAGGTTCAACGACATTTATTGACTTAGCTGCTTCATAATTTACCACTTCAATGGTGGCTTCAGTTTTTTTTTCAACCTCTTGCTCTTCTATACCACAGATAGCCTGTACAATTTTGCCTTTGAGTTTATCAAAGAAATCAGCATCTTCTAATATCATTTCTTTAAACTCTTCTAGATCATACTTAACATCGTCAAATGTGTATGTCTTACCATACTTACGACCTAGTTCAAACTCATGTAACAGTTGTAGAACTTCATTAACTCTATCAATACCTACACCATAAACTATCTCAAACTCTGATTTTCTATATGGAGGACTCATTTTATTCTTGGTAGCTTTCACCTTTGTTAAGTTACCAGAAACATCCTGACCATCTTTGATTAAAGATCTACTCACTTCTATTCTACAATCAGAATAAAACTTAAGTGCATGACCACCTTGTGTAGTGGTTGGGTTACCAAACATAACACCAATCTTCTCACGATACTGAGAGATTACAATAACACAAGTGTTTGTACCATGTGCAATACTCTTAATCTTAGGGTAGGCACCACTATTTAGTCTAGCTTTCTTACCAATTGCGTGATCTCCAACATCACCATCTAATACAGCCTTAGGAATAAGTGATGAATCTGAATCTATAATCAATAGATCTATTTCTCCTGTTTGCATCATCTCTACAGCAATGTTAAATCCTTCTTCACCAGATGATGGTTGAGCGATAAGCATCTCTGATGTGTCTACACCAAGTGCTCTGAAGTAGTTTGTATCAACAGCATGCTCGCCATCAATATATACTACCTTCCCTCCTTTAGACTGACAGCTAGCTACAGCATGTCCACATATTGTAGATTTACCTGTGCCTTCCCAGCCCATAAGTTCATACATTTTACCTTTTACAAATCCTCCTACACCTAATGTAATCCAGTCAAATCCAATTGACCCTGTACTGATTGCATCATAACTGTCTTCTGTCTTACTGTCTAATGCTAGTACAGTTCCCTTACCATACTGTTTGTTTAATTTCTCCAGTGCTTCCTGGAACTTGTCTACGGTTGTTTCTTGTTTTTTTGCCATTTTTAATTGTTTAATTGTTACTTACAAATATAGTTATTTTTATTCAATTTCCATAGTGTTTAAAGCAAAAAAAAGGCCCTAGATTTCTCCAAGGCCCCTTTTCACAATTAAAAACAGAACAGAAATATTTAATTCAAATCATTAGGTTTGTACTTTGTCAAATATATGTAAGATATATAACATATGCAAGTTAGATTTGAATGTTTTTTACTTAATTTAATTAGCCTTCACAGCTAGCACACTCAAGAATGTTTCTTGCAAACGCTTGTGCAGAGCTCTGGCTAAACTGATAATATAAGGTTTTGACACCTTCTTCATGTGCATAGAGATAGAGTAAGTTGATATCCTTAGCAGATACAGTTGGGTGTATCATTAGGTTCAAACTCTGTGACTGATCAATAAACTTCTGTCTTTGAGCAGCTTGTAGCACTATCTCCTTAGGACTAATCTCTATAAAGGACTTGAATACAGCTTTAGTTGGAAACTTCAAATGCTGTACAGATCCATCCTTCTTAAGAATAGACTCCCAAGTCTCATCGTTATTCATATCATACTTCTCAAGCTCAGCTTCTAAGAACGGATTCTTATACACTGTCTTACTCTTAGCAAGATCCTTGATGAAATAGTTAGACTTGATAGGCTCAATACCCATACTCACCTGACCGTGAATGAATGAACTAGACTTAGTTGGTGCTATAGCCATAAGTGTGGTGTTAGCATAGCCTTCTCTAATAGACTTGTATCCCTTAGCATCATGCAACCATCTAGATGCTGCTTCAGTGCGTTCTTTTAACGTACTAAAGATTTTGTGGTTCATCTGTTTTGCTTCTAGGGATTCAAACTCTATAAGCTTAGACTGAAATAGAGAGTGGTAACCTAAAACACCAACACCAATAGCTCTGTGTTCTTTTGCAAATCTATAAGCTCTTCTCATCCCTGGAAGATGCTCTGCTTTCTGGACAAACTCATTCATGACAGCATTTAAGAACAATACATAAGTTTCTATTGCATCTGTTTCTATAATCTCGTCCCAATGCAACAAGTTAATAGACCCTAGACAGCATACAAAACTATGAAAGGTGTCTGTAGGAAGCTGTATCTCACTACATAAGTTGCTTGCTGTAATTTCATACCCCAGCTCTTTATAAGGAGATGTCTCATTGTTTGAGTTGTCCTTAAACATAATGTATGGAAAACCAAACTCATTACGTCTTTGAATGATTTTAGCCCATATCTTACGCTTCTCTTTGCTACCAGCTTTCATACTCTTCAACCAGGCATCACTCACTGTGATACCATACTGAAGATTCTGAATAGGATTACCCTCTGTACCAATGTCTAGAAACTCTTCTATGTCTGCATGCTCTACAGGTAGATATACAGCACATGCACCACGTCTTGCTGCAGATTGTTTACATACATCTACAACTGTGTCATACATTCTAGCATAATGTATTGGTCCATCAGCCTTACCTCCTGTACTAATATTAGTACCTCTTGGTCTAATGTTCCCTAAGTAAGCAGAAGTACCACCACCATACTTTGACATCATTCCTATCTCACGTCCTGCATTTAGAATGCTATCTAGTGTATCATCTACATTAGATCCATAGCAGCTAATTGGTAAACCTTTGCTTTTTCCAAAGTTTATCCAAACAGGTGTTGATAAGCTATAGAAGCCTCTAGACATGTAGTCTTCAAACTTGTGTGCAAAGTCACGCATGTTTAGATACTTCTCAGCTACATTTGCTATATCTCGTATCCTTTGTTCAGGAGACTCATCTAGATATCCTCTAGACAAGAATGTTCTACTGTCTTCATTGATCCAGTAATATCTTTTATATTCCATTTTTAAAATAAATCATCTACAGTTATACTCTTACTCTTTTTGTTATAATCCACCTGCTTCTTGTAAAAGAAGTCTCCCTCTTTAGTAGCAGTGATCTCGATATCAAACCATTTAGTTGATGCTAATAACTCAGCGTCAACATCAAACAGTGAATCCATTCCAATTCTCTTAAGTGAGTTGTTGAAACGGTTCATAATGAAGTGCTCTATTGTTTGTTTAGGTAGGAAATCAAGCTCTCCTTGCTCAAAGATCCAATCTAATATACCACACTCAGCCTCATAAGCTTTCTTACATGCTGAATAGATAAGTTGTTCAAACTCTTCATCAAACCACTCAGGGTTCTCTTTCTTAATAATATTGATAAGCTCTGCTCCAAAGTTACCGTGTATCTCTTCTTCTTTACTTGTAGCTTCAACAACATTAGATATTCCCTTCAGAACATTCTTCTCTTTGTTAAAGCTCATCATAATCAAGAATTGACTAAACAGGCTAACGTGCTCTATAAATAAAGAAAACAACAGCACAGACTTTGTGTACATCTTGTCATCTCTAGATCTTGTACCATCTAGATATTTCTTCAGGTACTTGATTCTACCTTCAATAGCAGGCACCTCAATTACATTCTGAAACTCTTCTTCTAGTCCAAGAATTCTTAACAGTCTGGCATACGCATCTTTATGTCTCACTTCTGATTCAGCAAATGTGAATCCCACATCACCTATCTCTGTGATAGGCATACGTTTATACAAGTCACCCCAAAAGGTTTTTACATTCACCTCAATCTGAGCTATAGCAAGCATAGTCTTCTTGATAACATCACGCTCTTGGTCACTAATTGTCACCTTGAAGTCTTGTATGTCTTCAGTGAAGTTAAACTCTGTATCAATCCAATACGAGTGTCTGATTGCGTCCTTGTATTCTAGTAATTGTGGATATTCATATGGGAGAATATTGACCCTTGGCATAAAAATGTTCTTATTCATTGTTTATAGGTTTACCGTGTTTATCTAAATTTAAAGACAACAATCTCTGCTCAACCTCAAATTCCACTTTAAGGATGATGCTTAGTTTCTCTTCTAACTCTTGGTTAATGATGCGTCCAACAAAAGGTAAAAGCTCATCAAGATTTGTATCCACTCTTGGTAATCCACGAATGGTTGAAATCTCTTTGCACTTAAAACCTTCTATCTTTAATAGGTCATCAAACACTTGATTCATATAATGAATCACTGCAGGAACATCTATAACTAACCCTGGTCCGTCCAAAATTAGTTCGTACGTCTGGTTGAATTCTTTAGCTGTTCTCATCGTTCATTGTATTTGTTTGATACCAATAGGAATCAGCAGTTCGCTTAGGTTTGAAGCCTAAGGAGCTAGGTGTTTGTGAAAGCTTGGTGATCATTAACTCAGCTTCGTCAGCTGAAATGTGATTGCTGGAGAGCAAATCTACTATAATTTTTTCAATTGTTCTCATAATTATTTGTAAAATTTAATCTATCTCTTCTAATTGTTTTTCCATTTGTAAGATTCTTTCCTTCAGTCGTCTTATCTGTCCATGTATAGTTTTTTTACTCTCAATATTACTATCATTGAGCTCCTCTTCTATTTCATTTAGAAATGGATTAACTGTACGTCTAAAAGGTTTATCGAACTCATACAGATTCTTATACTGTCTAAGACCATATAATACAGTGGCATGATCAAAACCACCAATAGTTTTACCTACAGCAGTTAGGCTCATACCATCTTCTGCATGGTGATAAGCTAAGTTATAATATAAAAATCTTATATGAACTAGTTCTCTATTCCTAACTTTCTCTGATAAATCTACATTGAAATAATCTTCTACTAGTTCTTTAATTCTCTGAGTTGTCATTTGTGTCCTCATTTTTGGTTAATTGTTCAGTTAATAAGTCTTCGAGCATCTTTACACACTGCTCTAATACAGCACTCTCTGCAGACTTTCTATTTGGGAACGATGTTCCAATACTCTCATCGTTAATCATGGATTTAAATCCACCATCAGAATAGATAATTGAAACATATAGATTGTATTCATCAAACATATCTAGACAAGCTCTACCTCCTTCTTTGAAGATGTTTTCTATCTGGTCATCTGTTATTCCTGATTCAATCATAAACTTCTTGAAGGCTTCATCCTCCTCAAAGTTTTCCATATTGGCTGTTAATTTGTCTAAGAACCACCCCTTCAGCCTATTTTTTGCTAGAGGATAATCCTGCATTAATTGTTTTGCATCCATATTATTTATTATTTACTGTAGTTACACTTTCTTTTAACTCATTGATACGAAGTATCTCTTTGTCTTCATCATATCCATCCCACACCTCAAAGTCACCTTCCCACTCAATACCTATTTTCTTTTCCCAATACTCAACCATATCTTCTGTCTTATTGAAGATTCTGTATTGTAAAGATATCTCATCTCTGTGCAGTCCGTTCTTCTTGATTTTAACAACCTTTGGGAATAGCTTCTGAAAACTAGATGATGTTGCAGAATATCTACCCTGCTTAACAAGATCAAAATCTTTATTCCATCTAGTATCTAGCTTGTATACAACAACTACAAAGCCTCCTTCATAATCATAATCCTCAATGATTTGTTCTGTTCTTTCATACTCCTCATCAAGGAACTCTCTAAACTTTAGTATGTCTTCAGGCAGAAATAAGAGATAGACAGCACCTGGGTACTGAAAATCTCTCTCTGCATCTTCAACATAACCATTTATAAATCCATTGTCTCGCAATGCATTTTTTGGAACTCTTAGAGAAGGCACCATAAATATACTGGTTATTGTTTTTTTAATTGTCATTACTATCTATTTCGTATGTTAACTATTCCATTAGCCTCAAATGTTCCTTGGCTAACGTCCCACATATTATTATCTGTTGCCCATTTTAAGTCACTAATCAAACTCTTGACACCAGTGTAAGTTCTACCCTTGTAATCAAAACCAAGGTAAGCATTACTCATGTCTTCATCAGACAGTGTGTATATTATTGGACTGTAGAAGTTTGCACTATCACAAACAATAAACCTAGGGTTGAGTACCTCATAACCATAGTATTCAAGCATGTCATCATTAGCTACATGTTGTGCAGCTTTCTTATATAAGAATGCTTGGATGTATGCTCTTCTGTACAAATAGTATTCCTCAAAGAAGTTCTCTACATTCCATGTGCACTTCAAATCATACACTTGAATGGTTTTAGCATCATGATCTACTACTACCCAGTCCATCATAGACTTAAATGAATGACCATCTACAGTATAGTCCTCAACTTGTAGCTGAGAAAACACACTATATCTATTACTGCTAACAAGATTGACAAGTTTTGATGTTACACTACTGCTTTTTAGAGTTTGTACAATCTTTTCAGCCATAGTTACATCTAAGTTACTCACAACAGTTAAGTTGTTTGCTCTCACCTTTCTAATCTCATGGTAGAATAGCTCTGCATCACTACCTACGAACTTCTTAATAACAGCTTCATACTTTATCTTGAAAGAAGATATATCATATGCTTCTCTTGACAAGCTCTCAAAGTCTCTAGTCACCTCTCCAGACTCATCTGTAGAATCTCTAGTCACTCTATATAACGCTTCAACAAACTCAAGCATGAGTCCTGTTGGTTCTGTTGCACAAGATGACAGAAAGAACTTCTCATCAAAGAGTTCTGGTTCCCATAGTAGTGTTTCTACTAGTCTGCCCATGTTAGCTGCACTTGTTTCCTTCTCATTGATTGGTTCATTAAGAATATACTTTCTGTAATATTTCTTTCTATCAAGTGAAAAGTCTTTTAAAGAACTAGAGCTGTCCAACATGACAGCTCTATAGTTCGCTTCTGTATTTGTTTGTCCCTTTATCATTCTGATTGGTTTTTAATGTATTCTATTTCTCGTTGTAAGTAATCTAAAGCCTTATATAGATCTTTCAGTTCATCATTCTTCTTACCTGCCCTGATAACATATTTAATTATGTTACCACGAGAGAATGATGTATTATATATATGACATATGTCTATTACATCTATATTAGTTTGTGAATCATAGTGCTCAGGCTTTGTGAGCGCTCTTAATAGTTCTCTGTCCATTACTTCTTAAATTGTTTTAATTGTTTCTCCAACTTGGTTTTGACATCATGGCAAGTCTTACACAACACCTGTAAGTTATTCACCTCACAGAAGAGTGTTTCTACAAATGCAGGAAGATCTTGTGCATTGTTGAGACTACCTGCTGGTTCTACGTGATCCACATTCACCTCATCACTTTTAAACCATCCTTTACATTTGTTGCATTGATATTCCCACCGCTGTCTTTTATTATTGCCTTTGTATGCTTTCTTTGCAAGCTGTTTACATTGAGCAATTGGTTTCCACCATCTGCTCTTTTGCCTAAGAGCGCTTCTTATCATAGACCAGAACGCTGCTTCTGTCATTGTACCAGCATTCCTAGTCCTAGTCACTCTAGGTTTTTTTATTGATTTCTTTGCCATAAGTTTAAATTAAAGGGGGATAACAAATATACAAAATAAATGCTATCCCCCAATTAATTAATCTAAAGATACAACTCTGTCTTGTATCTTAGCCTTCATATCTTCTAGGCTTCCTACAATATTACGTATGTCAGCGCTGCTAACATTTGGTAAATTGAATTCATACTTAGAACTTTCAGCTACGAATCCTTCCTGAACTTTAATCTCAAGATCCTCAAGTTCACGGATTGCATACTCCTCATCAAGTTGTAGAGTGTCAAACTGATTGTCATGAAGAATAGTTGTAGCCTCATCTCTTGGTACAGTCATGATTGGTAAATACTCATAGCATCTACCCTTGTGTGTACCAATACCAACCACTTTCATTGGATTGATAAGAACTAGAACAGACTGATCACCACATCCTACATAGTGTATCTGGTCAGAAGTGAAATGTAAACCAGCTGCAGCACAATCTTGTGTTGACCAGTTACATTGTTCTTTAGGCATGTTAACCACCTTACCTACACGTATGTCAAATGTTTTAGTCCAATCATCTGTGAAGCGATTCTCATGTCTATTAGGTAGATCTAGATAGAGCTCTGTAAGTTTACCTATCTCTTCTCCATGGTCCACCTTAACACTTGTTGTATACTCATACTCTTCCACTTCACCTGATCCATCACAAGTGTCACAATCTATCCAGTCTCCTTCATTCCACTCATCTTCATCTTCATAATAATCACCATCATCATAATATCCACCTTCACCATAACAGTCTTTACAAGTTGTACTAGTGTGTGTTTCCTCACGGAACAGACTATCGTTGTGTACAAGCTTGTATTCACCATTTTCTAGAAACACACTATAGTCATCTGGACTCTTCTTCCAGACAGCTTTCACCTTGTTGTAAGTGTTAGAAATAAAGTGTACAAGCTCTGGAGATCCATGTAGTGTAACAACATTACGTAGTGCTACAAAGAACCCTTGCTTGGTGATACGGAAACTGTTCTCTTTCAAGAATCTGTACAGCTCATGTGCCACCTCAGCTCTTGGATTAAGTGCACACCACATAAAGAAGCGTTTAAGAGATGTATACTCTTCATGCTCATTAAGTGGCATGTTTAAAGATTTAGCATCTGCTACAGCATCAATAAGTTCTTCAACCAGTAGTTGTGGTAGAGATCTAGATATACCTTTGAAGTATACACTATCTCCATCAATTGTGAACTCACCACTTTCTCTAAGAATAGAGAGTCCCTCACGAAGAGCTAACAGTCTTGCGATCTTTCTCTCTTCTTGAATTTTCTCACTAACAACACTAGGGTCACTAACAATAGAATACAAATCTGCTACATTCTTTGCTAGCTGTACAGCTGCATAGTGGTCTTCTGTAGCATCCATCTTAGTAATTACAGAACCATCGTTCATCACAATAGTTAGTACATCATTTACAAGCTTAGCGCTGCTAAATGGTTGTCCAGCCTCTTCATCTTGCTGGTTAATTAAGGCATCAAGTTTCTTCTCAATCACCTTCTCTACTGAATGATCCACTTTATCTTTGAACCAATCCAAACTTAGAAATTTACTCATGTTTTTAATTTTTATTTATTTATTAATATACGAAAAATATGGGAGACTGTCAAACAATCCCCCACATATTTACTCTGTTTCCTCGCTGTCCTTCAGCGCTTTCTTTAGATAGTGATACTTATACTCTTCATTCACTTCCAGCCCATTACAAGTCATTAGTTGTGCCATGCAATCTAGAAGTTCACTAGATGTATGAGAATAATTCATCACCTTTGCAAGTGTATTGAAATAGTAGTGAGTCTTTAGTATTTGATGAACCTTTTCTTGTAGTTGATAATATGTATCATCAAACAAGTTGTTCTCTTCAGCTATTTTCATCAAAGCATCAAGATCTCCAAAACTACTATGAGCACTAGGATATAGGTAGACCGCTCGATAGTCTGTAAGAGTTTGTAGATCAGTTGTTAATTCAGAGTACACTTCTTTAATATAACTTCTTTTATCAAACACATCACTATACTTATTACAGAATCTGTGAATACGTACAGCTGTAACTATCTGAACAAACTTCTCATGACCCTTAACAAAATCATCATAAGATACTAGATTGTCCACTGTCTCTCCTGACTCTTCTATAACATCAAGTTCACGTTGTGATAGTGTAATGTATTCAATACCCATCTTTTTGGTATCCTCATACATCTTATCAATCTTCATAAAGTCATCATGATGTGTATAAACATAAAGAGTGTTACCCTCTTCTATTGTTTGAACATTAAGACGACCAGCAACAAACTTACAGTTTCTACCATCATTATACCTAAGAAGGTCTTCAGCTTTCTTACAATTGAAATCACCTTCAAGCTTTGCACCTTTAGCAGCTTTAGTTGCTTTCATCTTAGCCACCGTGGTTTGCTTTCTAGCATCTATCCAATCTTGAGGCACCTCAATAGCATCAGCATTAATGACATCAGCAAGTAGAAGACTCTCAATGTGCTGCCACTCTTTAATTACAGTTCTCCATTGATCCTTAGGATAGTTGTTAAGCTTTAGAAACACCTTGTACCCTTTGCTTCCTTTAAGTTGCATTCTAGTTGATTGTTTAGTTCTCTCTTTGATAAAATACACAGTTCTGTCTTCATGGTCTTCTGCAAGTTCTCTAAGATAGGCTTTCTTATGCCCTCGCATGTCACCATTAAGTAGATAGTGTCTTCTATTTTTTTCACGCCATTCTACACCTGAACTCCAATTATCATCATATTTTATCTCATACATTCTACCATTTTCATACTTGTAAGAACGTCTGTAGTTAGTAAGGAGTGAACCAAATGTATGTCTGTCAAGCGTATGTAGCTCTAATGTATCTACACCAGGTATCTTAGGTGTAGCAATTCTAGCTGTAGCAAATGCAGCAAGCTGATTGTAGTCAAACTCTTGACCAAACATGTTGATATATCTACTGTTAGATGTATAGTATTTCAATACAGCATACACATCACTATTTACAGTGACTGACTGGTTATAACGTTGTGTCATCACATTAGCAAAGCGTGTAATCTTTTCTAGAATAGCTTTCTTTGCTTCAGGTGTGTATCTAAGAGCCTCACGGTTTGGTGTAGGAAATACACCATCTGTTAAGTTAAGTCTCAATCCTACAGGTATTTCTATCCTATCTATACCAAGCTTCTTAAAGTCTAGTGGATAATATACATCATCAAGACACACATGTAGATAGCTATCAGAAGATAGTTCAGAGAACTGAAACAAGTTGGATCTGTGAATCACAAAGTTGTTATCTATATCATCTACATTAAAATACACATGCTCAAAATAAGCCAGCTGTTCTTTAATCTTCTTTGTAAAGTCCCAACGGTCCGACCATTTGATAGGTATAATCACTTTTACGCCATTACTTTCTGTTGTTGGTTTTTCATATATTAGATCAATAGTGTTAGTGTCCTCACCTTCATACATCATATACTTACGCTCTACACCATCCTTTCTACATCTGAAGTAGAAGCTACTAGCATAAGCTAGAGGGGCTTTGAAACCAAGACCCATCATACCAAGCTCTGTATCACTGTCACGCTTAGTAGACTTACCATACTTACTGATAATCTTCTCCACATCATTTGCGTCCAAACCAATACCAAAATCCTCAACAGAGAATTCATAGTTGTTACTGTCATTTCTTACAAGAGACACTAGAATAGGTTTATTTACTCCTGCTCTTCTATGACTGTCCAGTGCATTACTGGCACACTCTCTAACTGTAGAGCCTATTGCATCTGAATAGAGATTCTTACTTAACATCTGCATCAATACCTGTGCAGAATCTAAGTCTAGGGACATTCCTATACTCTTGTTAGCTGGTCCTGTTGCTAGGACGTTTGATTGTTTTTGATTTTCTAATCTCATTTCTGTTCTTATTTATTAATTATTATCTCCTCGTTTTACTAGCCAAATTGACTTCCATTCAAAATCAAATCTTACGTTTTCTTTATCATCCATGTTATACTTGTGCTCAAACTTACTGTTGAGTCTATTACATACAGCTGATGTCCACACTGTACAAGGGTTCCCTTGATAGTCTTTAGATGTTCGCTGTTTTGGTGGTCTTACAATTTGCATGTAGTTGAGGTCTAAACCTCGTACAATCACTTCATCTCCTACTTGGAGATCTTGCATATTAATCGGTCTGTTTACTGTGTTATCCATTGTTAAATTTATTGATTATATACATTTGTTTAAAGTTTAGATCCACTTTTACTATTGGATCATTTTCATTAGGTATTCTAAACTCATAAGTTTTATAAGTATTAGTCCAAGTTCTATTATTATAAGAACTTGTACCTGTTGTTGTCTTCATGGTTAGAGCAGCTCTGCATTTTACAGCTATGTATCGTGTTTTACCGTTGTACCATGTTTTTAACTTACTAACTCGTGGTATTTCTTCCACCACATAACATCTCATCTCTGAGTTTTGGTTAGTAATAATCTCATCTCCTGGTTGTAATACACCAGGATCTTCTGTTAATGTTCCTCTTATCATTGTTTCTGTTTTTAAAATGGACCTTCTGCATCTTTCAACCAGTTGATGCTAAATCCGTTGTTTTCATAAATTAATGTGTCCACCTTTGTGAACACGCCCTCACTATCCCAATCAACTCCCTTATAGGAAGCACTAGCTGGATGACTCACAACAAATGTGTGAGCAAAGATTCCTGCATATCTTGTATACCTACCAGCATCTTTACCAAGAAAGACATATGGTACACCTAGTGGATTAAGAACCTCTTCAAACAAATACTTTGTGAATGGTTCCCATACATCTATGTGACTACCAGCTTTGTTCTTCTCAGTGGTGAGTGCTACGTTAAGCATTAGTATTCCCTGCTCTGCTAGATACGCTACATCAGGAGATGGATCATAACTTAGATTGAGTCCTCTATGAAACTCAGTCTCTAGTGCATTGTAAAATTGCTTCAACGAAGGTTGTACATAGCCTGTTATTGAGCATCCCATAAGCAAACCATCTGCTACAGGTAATCCGTTCTTAAATGTGTGATAGGGACACATGCCCACAATCACTGCCTTCACTTCATCCAGTGGTGTCTCTTTGAAACATCTATAGACCTGAGATGACAGAGGGGCAATTTCTTTACCCCTCTTACTCTCTTTCTTCAAGAATGCATATATCTCATCACATTCATTGCTCTCTATAAATGGTTTCATTTTATCATGCCACGATGGGTGGAAGTGTTCTTTAAAATTATCCCAGTTCATATTATTCTTTTTCTTCCCATTGTACAATTGCTGTGTTCTTTATATTAGATGAGAGACACTGTGTACACAGCGTTTCTTTTTTCTCACTAACAAAATCATCACCACAATCATTACAATAGTATTCGTATTTAAATTTTCTCATATCAGTTAATACATAATGCAGTTCTACCTTTGTCTATCTCATCTTCATCTACATTTATTAGCACCTCAACATACTGATTCTTCAGTCCCTTTGTCTTCACAAGTGATGCATGAAAATGTACCTTCTGATAAGTATTACCCTCATCATCCTGAGAATAGATTACTTCTAATTCAGCTATCTCAGGATCTTTCTTTAACAACTGTGTAAGGTTGTTTACATATTCATTAACTGTCATGATTCAAACATATCTAATTGATTACTAAGTACAGCTGCAAACATATCTGCATCTGCTTGCATATTCTCTGTTGCAAGATTGCCATAGTTCTTGAAAAACTCATGTGTTTTAATATGGCTGCTCATCCAGTCTGTTGGGTGAGTTTCTTTCATTGCAAATGTAACATGATTGTATAGCTCCCATAAACTGTTAGGATGACCATAGTCATGCGTTGGTGTGCTCAACTCACGCTTGGCTATGTTCAGCTGCTTAGTGTTAATAATATTCTCCTGAATAAATAGTCTACCTAATAGTTCTGCTTGTCCTTGTTCAGATACATCGATAGTCTTCATAATCTCTCTGTCATCTTGTATACACTTGAATGCATCTCCACCCTGTTTAATATATTCAGTGATGGCTCCTGGTGTAAATGTTTGTATGTCTCCTCTGTGAATCTTTCTAAAAGATCCCATGTCTCCTGACACCATACCATTACTACACACCATAATCTTTACACCCATAGCAAACTTTAGAGAGGCTGTTCTATCGTAGCTATTCTGCCAGGCTATCTGTAGCTTCATCTCATTGTCTGCAACATTACTAATTGCATATCGAGCTGTAGCAATATTACCACTTCTAGCTGTTGAATAGTTTTGACTCTCAATAGTAAAACCTGATTGGTATATACTCTCTAGTGTTAAATCCATAAGCTGTCTATGACTTACAGGTTTATAGGTTTTAGTTTGTTGGGGTACTGGTGCACTCAGCATTGTGTTTTTAGCTTGTGCAGTGTTGTGAATTACTGTATTTTCCATTTTTATTGTATTATATTTTTATTTATTAAATATTCTTCGATCACTTTAAGTCCGTGAACTTTTGCAAGGTCTGCCCAATCTTTAATTCCTTCTTTAAGGAACTTTCTGGGTACATTACAATAGTCAAATCCAAACATTTCAGTAATCTTTTTACTGTTTGATACGCCTGTCTCATCACTATCAAATGATAGTATCTGTTTTCTAGAATTGTCTAGTAGGTATTGCACGTTCTCATCAGAGAAACATCCCATACCCTCATTCTGAACAGCACAACAACACGGATATAGTTTCTTCATAACCATGTAGTCCTTCTTGCTCTTATTGATGAATGCAACATCACAATCTGTGATATCATCTTTACCATCCATAGCAGTAATTGGTACATTATTAGGCATCCACTTCCATCTTCTATCAGAGAATGGTCTATATATCTTCCAATGACCATCATAGAGATATCCAAACCTAAGCTCATTGTCTGGTATAACAATACGCTTCTTGTTTAGATACACCTCAGCAATAGAAAAGATGTTGTTAACTTTGAGATCCTCAATGTCTTGATAGTATTCATTCCAATAAGCTAGCTCTTCATGTGTGAAGTTTCTCGTCTTCACCTGAATAAAAGAATAGTCTTTAGCCACCATCTCTGGTTGAGCATATTCTTTAATTATCCTTTTATATTCTTGTGAACTAACTCCTGTACCTATCCCAAGACTAAAATCATTATCAATCTTTATAAGCACTTCATTAAAGGTGAGAACGTTATAGAGCTTCTTTACAAACTCAAAACAATCTCCTTTCATGCTAGTGTCACCAAAATCAATAAAGTTTATAGAATCTCCTCTAACACCAATTAGAAATGAAGGATTTCTTTCATCTCTAAATGGAGAATAAGTTGCCTGTCCTAGTTTCCAATCTTTACTAGGCATATAAAACCTGAAAATATCATACTCAGAAATTTTAGAGAGAATAGCTTCTGCAGTCACTCTTGTTTTCTTTACTCCTCCAATCATAGTTTTATATAATAAAAAAGGCCCCAAACATAACGTAAGGGACCTTTATTGTTAAACATTAACTTGCTTAATAATCTGATCCATCATCTGAAATGTAACTATCAGATGCTACCAAATTATCTCCAGGGTTGTACTCCTCAAGCTCTTTAAGAATGTAATAATCTTTACATCCATATTCACCTGTAACTTGTACAACAAATCTTTCATGTGGTTTAAGTTCACGAGGCTTTCTTCCTTTCAAGCTGTTTAGTGTACGGTTATCAGTGTAGTCTACCAATCTAAATTGCTTCATAGTATATCCAGATAAGAACCCTTTGTTATAGATTCCTTGGTATTCTTTAGTTTCTCCATCACGCTCTTTAACAACAACAGTTGCTAGCGCTACAACAGAGTTACACCACTCACCACCAACCTCACTTTTGAGATCAGAGATGTTACCACGCATAAGTTTCTTCCAATCTAGTTGAAGAACTGTATCTGCATGACGATAGTCTAGTTTACCTAACCATGTACGAATGAACTCATATAAATCTTCTTCACCAACATATGCAACACGATAGTCACGTTCATTGGTAAACCAATCAAATAAATCATTCTCATCAGCAGCCCAAGAAGTTACCCCTACGCTGTTTATATATTGTTTCTTAGTCCCATCACGGTTTTCTCTTTCTCTATCTTCTAAGAAGAAGCTCACCTTGAAGTTATCATTAGTCTTAATTGATTCTAACCAAACATCTACACGAAGATAGGTATTACCATCTTTAGTTGTTCCTAGATATTCAGTAGCTTTACTATCTGGATTAAGGTCCATACCAAGAACAGTGCTATACTCTTCAATAGTTGGATTGATAGCTATAATGTTAGCTTCAAATAAGCCCACCTTTTTTGGGTAAGCTGTGTTCTCACTGTTAACTGCGGATTCTCTTTTTACTCCTCCAATTGTACTCATAAATTTAAATTTTAATTATTAATTATTAATTATAGTATTCTATTACATGGTCTTTTACATATTGTAAATCATTAGGTATTTTTGTTTCGTGAAACATACCATCAGGACTCTTAGCAGGCTTCTTTCTATATCTGTTTGTAAGGAAGCTGTATATTACACCATCTTTGGTTTCTTCAACATCCGTGTACAAACAAACAGTTAGTAAGCCTTCAAGTAAGACTTGGTTATCAATAAGCTTCCCTGCAGTTTTGATTTTGTATCCTACAATCTCACCAGCATCTTCAATAGTTTCTGGATGAGAGAAGTAGAATATACACAAATCATCTCGTAATGAGCGTGCAGTTCTGAACATGTCAACCATGTCTTTAGCCATTACACTAAACTTAGTAAAGCCTGTTTCCATAGCTTTCTCTACCATTCTAAAGCCCATTAGATAATTACTGTCTTCTATGACAATATTCTTAATATGTGGGGCTTTCTCAGATATAGTTTTAAGTAAACGTGTAATCTCTGTTGGATCATCGATCTCTTTGTAGTTTCTATTATCTTCATTGTAAAGCTTGCCTGATCCTTTGAAAGGCAATTCTTTGCTTGCAACGTTGATAATGTAAGTTTCTTTTGGATCTAAGTGTTTAATAGCTGTTGATTTACCTGTTCCAGTTTCACCAACAACTCCAATTAATTTTGAACTCATTTGCTTTTTTATTTATTATGTAGTTATTAATATAGTCTTACAAATATACAAAATTATAAGAATATAATCTTCTTTTTATCAAAGAATTCTAGTGCTTTATTAAGCCATTTTGCCTCCACACCTTCATTAGAAGAGATGATATATATGTCAGCTTTCTTATCAGGTGTGTTGTATTCCATGGCCATACATCTGTTTATCTTTTGTGCTAGATTCTCTGCATTGCTATCAAAGTAGTTTATGATTACCTTGTTCAGTGGTTTGTATGTGATTCCTGTATTACCAATCTTCACAACAGCCATATGCTTACCCTCTCCTTCAGCAAATCTATTAAAGGCTTCTTTGTCTTTAGACTTGCTGTGATGAGATGGTATACCTAAGCTATCAGCCACCTTTGTAGTGCCACAAAATACAAGAACACGCTCATCCTTATACTGCTGTAGCAGCTGTTTGGTTTTGTTTAGCTTAGCTAAGCTACTCTGGATGAGACGCATCCTTGCTAGTCTCATAAACATAGTGTTTCCACCACTGTACATCATTCTATTTATTGTGCTGCTCAAATAGTTAAACTGTTGCAACTCTGTCTTTTTAATCTTTTTCTTTCCATACTCATTATGAACAATGTTATCTAGTGACACCTTCACTACAGTGATTTGGTAGTCTACAATAACACCCTCCTCAATAGCTTTCTCTATAGGATACTCAGCTAACACGTGAAGTCCTAAGTCTTCATTAAGTGTACGCTTTGTCCATCTAGACAGTGTACCAGTGAGACCAAGTATGTTATCGTTGATAGAAAATAAGTCTACACATGCACCTATTTGTGCTTCTGATAGTAGATGTATCTCATCAATAACAACTATGTCAAACTCTGTTCCTGTATGTTTATGTATGGATAGATGTGTTGTGTATGTAATGTTATCATTCTCATAGTTCATCTCCTCAAAGTCCTCTATCCAAGACTGTTTGATCTTGTTGTCAGGATAGGCAATCAATATCTCACAATCAGGTTTCATCTTCTTCAAGATGTTGATTGTAGTTCTTATCTTACCAAATCTAGGACATAAGTTTAGGATACCAAACTTTCCATGATTCCACCATACATCAGCAAATTCTGCTTGTCGTTTATCCCTTAGTGTCATGATATAAAAAATGATTTGTTTACTACAGACTCATAGTCTGCATCAGTTATGTTTCTACGTCTAGGTAGTTCTTTGAACATACCAATCTGGCCAAGAAATGCAAGACCAATTCTGATATCATCCTCACCATAGCTGTTCTTAATTAGTCGTAAGCTTCTAAAATACTTACCACCATAGTCATCTCTTAGCTTGTTGAGGTTGTATCCTGATGGGTCTTCAACATTATATCTCATAGGATCAAATAGTGCCATACATACATCACTATCGTTCTGCGTGCTTGAGCTATCTGCAAAATCCTCTAGCTGAGGTTCAACATCACCATTCTTTATCCTGATGGGATTAGATATAGATCTGTTGAACTGACTAACAACAACAGGACTATGACCATAGAAGTCACGTGCATACCTGAGCTCATCACTCATCTTATCAATAGCCTGTTTCTTAGTTGGTTGGTCTCTAGTAGTCTTAAGTAGACCAATATGATCCAATACAACAAGAGTTATCTCATTAGGATTGTTTGGAACATATATTTTGTTATACTTGTCCTCTTGTACTATCTCACCACGCTCTAGTGCATAAGCTTTGAGCTCTTTAGCAATACCTACAGGATTCTCAGGACCATCAATGATTGTTACAAGCTCTGATAGTTCATTCATATAGTTTTCATACATCAGAAACAAGTCATGCTCATCTTTAGTCATCTTCTCTGTCCAACCAAGTAGTTTATTAACTGGTATTATTACACCCTGGTCTAGAAATATTTTACGTGAGGTCCACTTAGCAAGCTTGTAAGTTCTACTACGCTCCATAGATCTATACCACACTTTCACCTTAATACCTGAAGCTCTACCTTCTTGTGATAGAGCCCAATCTACAGGATTAAGTACAAATGCGTCATCAATAAAACTAGTCTTACCTGAGCCTGTTAGACCACCAATAAGATAGTACATAGATTTCCTAATGCCTACATACCTATTGAGCCTGTCAAAGCCCATAGGTATGCCACCATTACGTCCATCAATACCTTTCTGTACTTCTTTCTTTAGTAATTCAAAACTCATATGTTTTTGTTTTAAAAAGGATAGTCATCATTTAAGCTTGGCCCACCTATGTTCTTGTTCTTGTTCTTCTTTTTCATTTGATTCTTAACATCTTCAATGCTTCGTGGCACATATGCACCTGTTGGTCCTTTATCATAGTTCTGCCATGCTTTCTTGTGAGTTCTCTGCCAGCTATAAATCTGACTGCCTTCATCACAAGGAATGAACTTTGCACCTTTTATTGCTTCTTGCCTATCATGTACTATGCGCCATTTACCATTGATGTTTATCCACTTCCTCTTTTTCATAACTAATATTTTAAGTTGTGAAAGTCATCATTATTATCTTCTGGCCAGATAAACTTACCTAACCATATAAATAATCTAGCTACGACTAGCCATAGTATTATGCTTGCTATTATCTTCATAATCTTTATTTTTTGATATTTCTCTTAGTTTTTCAAAAGCGTTTGTCATTTTTGCATTGTCTGAATAGTATTCATTTCTAATACGTTTCATCCATTCGTTAAATTCTTCTGTCATAATTATTGTTTTAGATATCTGTAGGACCTCCTGAGGGATGTGTGGGTTCTCTATCCTTGTCTTGCTCCATTAGTTCAATGAAGCCCTCAAAGGTGCGCTGATTCAAATAGGGTATAGATCCTTGCATAAAGCTCATGCAGTTTTTTCTCTCTTTGAGTGAACGTT
>Ga0222719_10000842_pt1 | contig 30452 bp, 33 predicted proteins | sample C33_34DmetaG_FD_165039 | JGI IMG/M metagenome (GOLD analysis project Ga0222719, IMG submission 165039) | Estuarine water microbial communities from San Francisco Bay, California, United States - C33_34D | ecosystem: Environmental > Aquatic > Marine > Unclassified | place: USA: California... | reverse complement strand
GTATTCTGAAAGATCGAAAACACACTCTCTTTCCTTCTCTATTGTAAACTGTGCAATAACTGGGTAATCAGATTTTTCAGGATAATAAGTATTCCTAAGAAAGTTCTTATTTTGTAATGCATAATCGTAAGGTAAATCAAAGACTACTAAAGAGCATGTCTCTGAATGAACATCCCATCCACCTAGAACTCTTGGGTTGTTGGTTTTGTAATAAAATGCATAAGTTCCTTTTGGAAAAATTCTTCCAGCATCACTACGTATATCATCTCTGTAGCAGCAGTCCCCAATACTATTTCCATTAACAACAGGAATGATTCCTTTCTTTTGTAATTCTTCAAAATCGTCATAATCTTTTGCATATTTTGAGTAAGGTTCATTTCTCGTTTCAGAAGGTATAAAAATTTCTAGTTGACTTACAGGGCCAGACTCTTCCTCAGTTTCATCAGCTGGAACAATCTGCACAGAAGGATCTAAAGTAATTCTTCCGGAAGCTCTTTGTGAATTAGAAGCAATAGAAAAAGACGCTTTGTTAAAATCTACATTATGTGTTCCGTAACTAACTAAAGAATCAGCTGGGCCAATACCAGAGTAAATATTTCCATTCCTGCTGAATTCTTTATTTCCACCCCACACCATTGCCTCCTCACCTAAGCGTTCAGTTGCTGTTGAGTCTCTTTGGTAAAAATAAAATGAGCTTATGTATTGGTCTTTTTTAAATCCATCCTTCATTTTTATTTTGAAAACACCTATTGCCTGTCCATTAGCATTAAAACAACCAGTTGCTTTGTTGATTTCTTCGATATTGAACCTTGCAGGGTAGGTAGTCAAATCAACATCTAAGATGACTTCCTGTCCTCCTCTTCCGACAATAATCTCTAAATTTTGGTCACCAGTGTATTTATTTATTTCGTCTGCAAGTTGAACTTCACTGAATACATCAACACCATTAATGGAGTAGATTATATCTCCAACTTCTCCACCTGCCTCTTCAAAGCCAAGTTCTGTGTCATCATCATCCTTAATTAATTCAGAAACACTTAAATCTGGACTTGATCTGATACCTAAAAATGCAGGATTATCCCGACTAGTTTTTCCTACAATTGTTAAGTCAGAGCAAGTAGCATACTCAGGGACTGGAACAAATTGTATGGTTGGATAGTAAACTAAGTTATTTTCATCGCAACACATTTTGGTCTGTAAGTAAAACGTGTTTCCACTTGCTTTATAAGATTCGTATTCTTGTTTTGTAGTAGATAGGTGATAATAGATATAAGCAAACTCACCATAAACTATCCAATTTGTATCAATTACACCTATATCAATCAATGAAACATCTGGTTCTAAAAATGTTCTAATAATTCCTATCTCACCATCAGACTCAACTCCATTAAAACCAACGGCTCTCACTTCGACTTCTACATCTGCCATTGACGGAAGCCTTCCTATAACTGCATATGTAATAAGATCAATTTGGGACATAAGTGAATTTCCATCACCCTCTCTTATATTCCATGCTTTCTGAGTTGCAACACAGTCTCCATTTACGTAGATATTAAAAGCTCTTGTTTTCCATGCGTCTGCACCCATCATCGGTCTCCAGTTGAACTCTACTTGTGTAGGTCCTAGAAGGTCATAAAGCAGTACGGTTCCTTTTTCAGCTAAAATTTCTTCCAGGTTTTCAATATCTTTATTGAATCTAGGTTTGAAGTTAGGGTTTGAAATATCAACTTTCCTACTTTTGAGTAATTGGTAAATATCATCTGGCAATGTTACCGAAATTTTATTGCTTAATCTTCCAGAACCCCTTCCACTCCTAAAAGTAAAAGAACCATCAAAACTTTCTGGAGGGTAGAATAATATATTCTTTTTGTAAGGTTCATTCTCATTCCACTCTCTTTGAAAACCAGCTACACCAAATATGCCGTCATTGTTTTCAAGAACAATATACCCTTCACCACTTGGTGGCGCTGAAATATCAAAACCAATTGCCCCTTGTTGAGTAATTACAATGTCACTAACTTCTCCATTCCACACCCTGTCACCAAAATCATTACCGTCATTGTATGTGAGTAAAACACCATTTCTATTTGAAAAACTTAATTCTGAACCAGGTTGTTGGTTAGGTTGTGAGAATGTAACTTCTCTTCCAGATCCTAGTTCAAAAGAATTTCCCAAAACAAGGTTTGAGTCAACAGGTGTAACTTTTACAGTAACGTTAAAACTTTGGTTTGCATCAATGAATGTATAAGTTGGTGATTGAGTATAAATTATCTGTGAACCAAATTGAATTTTGTAATAGCTTGCACCAGGTATTTCAGAAAATTCAACGATTAAAGTTTCTGCATCTCCACTCGACCTTGAATTAAATCCAGATGGTATGGCAAGCTTTTCATAACCTTCAATTGCTTCAGTAGCGCTAACAGAAATTCCAGTTTCTTTTAATGCTAATTTGTATTCTCCACTTTGTTCTTCAACTACTTCTTTTGTATATCTAAAACTTTTTGTATCTTGAGTTCTACCAATATTGTCATAAAGTCTTAATTTCAAGTCAAAACTATCAATTTCTTTATCAAAAAATATCTGATTAGCATTTGTATATTGATTTAAAGTTACATCGATATTGTTAACTAATAATTTATATGCAAAATCTTTTTCAGGTCTATCGATTTCAACTTTTAAACCCTCATTTGTCATTGTAAAATCAACATCAATTTGATTTGCTATGGAATTTAAATCTGTATTAAAGTTTTCTAAACCTGAAGTTCCAAAATTAAAATCATCATTAGCAATTCTTTGAGCAAAAGAACGATTTTCTTCTCCAACTGAATCATCACAGCTTCCTACAGCACTAAGTGAAGTAATGCTTTCTTCAAACAGAACTTGCTCAGCAGTTAACGCCTCTGACTCTGAATTCCCTAATGATATTTCTGGTTCGGGAGGACTAGGTACAAAAACATTAACAGCTTCCTCTTCAACACCTCTCAAAGAAGAGATAATTTCTCCTACAGAACCTATAAAGTTTGCTCGAGCTTGAGGAATCACAAAGAGTGATCCGATACCGACAACCAGAACAATTACAAGATATTTTAAAAACTTCTTCACAAAAGTATTCTATATATATTTTTCTTTTCTGTAAAAATTAAAAAAACTAAGTGTTGCAACTGCACATAAAAGGTGCCAAATCATGTGAGCTTGTATCCAGGAATCTGGATTACACCATGGGTGATCTGGAACACCTGTTCCCCATATAAAAACAGCTCCAAAAAAAGATGCAAAACCTATAAAAAACCAAGGAGTATATACTCTTCTGACCTCTGATTGAAAATTTGGTATTAATGCAGGTAAGAAATAAAGAAGCATTTCCCAGTTTTGGTCAAAGTTTGCTAGAGATTCAATAACTGAGCTACCAAACAATTGCTGAATAATCAGGACTGTTACTCCTGACATTAGACGACCGTAAATATTAGGAAATTTAATTAACACTTCTGTTGCTATCCACAAACCAATACTCAATTCAAATAAATCAACTCCAATTCCAAGCCCCGAATCTAAATACCAATAGCTAAATGCGTAATAAATTAGTAAAGCTGAATAGCTAACAAAATAAGTTTTGTCTGAAAATTTCGTCAGCCGTTTTAAGTTATACATCCACAAAAGTAAAATATATGCAATCATTGAAACATTGTCCAGCCAAGCACCAAACCTAGTGTGAGTCCCGTGCATTGCCATTGATCCAGGCCCTAGAAATGTAGAAGCTGATGCATACAAGAGCGCAATTTTAAAAGAACCGAACATTGGTGAAAGATTACTTGTTGCATCTTTTGATAGTTTGTAGAACATATAAAGACCAGTAAATACAAATCCTAAATTCCCTAATGTATTGGAGGGTTCTCTAAAAAATCCAGCACTAACTCTTTCACACCATCTTGAAATTTCACCAATTGCTTGTTCATTCGAAGCTGCAGGACCCCATCCATTAGATCCGAAGATTACAAATAAAATTCCAGTAGAAAGAACAGCGATTAATGAATATGTAAAATAGTTTGAATTAGATTTATTTTTTTGCAGCATTTAGAGCAGAATCCATATCGTCAATTAAATCTTCAATATTTTCAAGCCCTACAGAAACTCTTATTAAATCAACAGGAGCACTAGCTGCAGTTTCCTGTGCATTATCATGTGTCATTAAGTACGGTAACTCTATCAAAGTTTCCACACCACCAAGACTTACTGCTAATTTATATAAATCTAGTGATTTCCAAAATTTTTCTTGATCGACATTCTCATTTAGGTAAAAACTAAGCATCCCTCCGAAATAATCCATTTGCTTTAATGCTATTTCATGATTTTTAAAATTTTTCAATCCAGGATATCTAACTTCTTTAATAAGGTCTGAGCTTTCAAGATGCTCAGCTAATTTATGTGCATTTTCAGAATGTAGTTTTATTCTTGGTCCAAGTGTGTATAAACCCCTTTGTACTAGATATGAATCAAAAGGTGACATAATTGCACCACCTTGTCTCTGATAAAACATTAGGGTTTCATGTAGCTCAGGATCTTTTGTAACAACAGCCCCGCCAAGCGTATCACTATGTCCTCCAATATATTTTGTTGTTGAGTGCATGACTATATCAACTCCATGTTCTAGAGGCCTAGTAATAAATGGTGTAGAAAAGGTACTGTCTGCAACTAAAAAAGTACCATTTTCATGGACAATTTCTGCAGTTTTTGAAAGATCATAAAGATTTATAGATGGATTAGATGGTGATTCTATCCACGCCAACTTAGTTTTATCATTTAATAATGATTTCAGCTTTTCAGTATCAGAAAAATCACAAAAATTAACCTCGACGCCTCTTTCGGTGACTATTTTTGAAAAATAATTGGTTGTTCCTCCGTAAACATCTGTTGTGATAACTACATTCTCTCCTGGCTTGACGAGTTCCGCTATTAAGCTAACTGCGGACATACCTGAAGCCATTGCAAGGGCATGTATTTCCTCATAGTTTTCTATTCCTTCAAGTGAAGCCAATGTCCTTTCAAAAAGCTCTCTTGTAGGGTTGTTAACACGTCCGTAGAAATACTCTGATTCGCCAGGAATATCATTTTTATAAGTTGTTGAAAGGTGAAGAGGTGGCATGATATCTCCACTTATAGGTTCAAATTTTTTATTAGCATGCAGTGCTTTGGTGTTCATACCGTAGCTTTTAGATTTCCCCATACATGGAGTTTAGGTCTAGTTGATGAGTTACAGAAGTTAAACTTTAAATTTTTACCAGAATATTTTTAAATCCCCTGATCCCAAAAGCACCTGTTCTTTCTGGGTTAGTTAAAAGTTGAATATCATAATTGAACAAATTTTGAAATGAAACTTCTAATTCTAACCTTGCAAGGTGGGCGCCAAGACAAAAATGGACTCCGCCTCCAAAACTTGTGTGGCTTAAATTTTCACGTTCGAAATCAACCTTCTCCGCTTCACTGAATGCTAAGTCATCTCTATTCGCCGACCCTAAGAGAATGGCAACTTTAGAATTTCTGGGTAGTTCATATCCAGATAGTTCAGTGTCCTCCACGACCCATCTTTGAAAAAACTGTAAAGGGCTATCCCATCTAATGAGTTCTTCGATAATGTCTTTTATTTCAAACTTTTTATGTAAATCTTTTGTTTCAATATCATTCTGGTTTAAAGCTACGATGGAATTTCCAATTGTGTTTACTGTCGCTTCGTGACCAGCATTCAATAATAAAATTACAGTACATATAATTTGGTCTCTAGTTAGTTTCTGATCATTTTCACTCACTTGAGACAATCTTGAAATCATATCATTTTGGGGGTCAGCATTTTTACTATCTATCAAATTATTCATGTAGATATAAAATTCTTTGGCAGCATTTTCTGCTTCTAATGCGCTCTCATCAGACACTTTCAAATCATACATTTTGACTATTGCATGAGACCAGTATAAAAATTTGTCATAATCTTCTTCAGGTACACCAAGCAGCTCTCCAATTACAGATATTGAATAAGGTTGTGCATAATCAGCTAACAAATCAAATGAATCTCTATTAACTTTTTCTAACAATTCTTTTGATTTTCTCTCCATAAATGGTCTTAATTCCTGTACCTGTCTATTTGAAAAAGCTTTTGCTACCAAACCTCTAAGTTCGCTATGAATTGTGCCTTCAAGGTTTAATAAATTAAATTCCTCAGTCTTCCAAAAAAATTCATAATCTTTTTTATCAACTATTGTTGCTTCTTTTTTCTCATAATTTTCCGGTTCTGATGAGGAAAAATTTTTACTTTTTTGAACATTTTTTACATCATCAAAATGTGTAATGAGGACAAGACCACTTTCGACGTCTAAATGTAAAGGTGACTTTTCTCTTAACTCTTTTAAATAAGGGTATGGATTATTAATAAATTCTTTATCAGTATTGGGAAAAGAAATTTGTGGAATATCCATAGTATTAAAGTATCAGTTTTGGCAATAATTTCTACGGATTTATCAAAAATATTTAGTGACCAGTTCAAAATAGGTTGATATCATTTATTTTATGTCAGAAAAGAAATCAATGCTTGATGGAGAAAAGCAGTACCACATACAATTACAAGAAGGCGATATAGCAGATTTTGTTATTCTTCCTGGCGATCCCGGAAGAGTAGATTTTATTGCAAAACATTTTGATGACCCTAAAGAAATTGCTTTTAATAGAGAATACAAAACAGTGACTGGAACATACAAAGGTAGACCAGTAAGTGTTACATCTACAGGAATTGGATGCCCATCTGCTGCAATAGCTGTAGAAGAATTAGCAAATATTGGAGCAAAGACTTTAGTTAGGTTAGGGACTTCAGGCGCCATGCAAGAACACACCAGAATTGGTGATTTAGTTATTGCAAACGGGGCTGTCAGACAGGAAGGAACTTCACCTCAGTATATGCCAATTGAATATCCTGCAGTACCTTCAGCTGATATGGTCTATGCATTAGAGGGTGCGGCTAAAGAAAAAGAAGCGAGTTATCATATTGGTGTTGTACAGTCAAAAGATTCCTTTTATGGTCAACATGACCCAGATTCCATGCCTGTTTCTCATGAATTAAACCAGAAATGGGAAGCATGGGTTAAGGGTGGAGTCTTATGTTCCGAGATGGAGGTGTCGACATTATTTGTTGTAGGCGCTTACAGAAAAGTCAGAACAGGAGCATTACTTGTAGTGTATGGAGACCAAAATAGAAAAGAAGCTTTGAGTAAAGAAGATTATCTTGACTCAGTAAATATGGCTACAAACGTTATTTTGGAATCTAGTTTAAAAATTCCTACTTAATCTTTATAAGAACTCTGAGTTCCTTTTTTAGTAACAGAGTTTGTTGCTTTCTCCAGAGCTAACTGTATCGAATCTTGTTTAGACATTTTACTTGCTAAACCATATGCGAAAGATCCAACAAACGCATCCCCAGCTCCAGTTGTGTCAATAGCAGTAACTTTTTTAGCTTGATGAATATATACTTTTCCATCACTCACTTCAGCACATCCATTTTCACCCAAAGTTACAATTATTTCTGGGTTGACTTCTTTTGAGTGTTTTAATAAAGCATTTTCATTAAATGGTTCTCCTAGCATTTCTTCAAACTCAATCTCATTAGGTATAAACCAGGAGGTGTTATTTAATAACATTTCTGATACATCTCCGGCAGGTGCTGGGTTTAAGACAGTTTGCACTCCATTATTCCTTGCATATTCAAACACTTTCTCATTCACTTCTAATGGTATTTCAAATTGGCCAACCAATACATCCAAAGGGACGATATTGCTCAATGAGTCGATAGCAACATCCGCATCAATTAAATTGTTAGCACCAGGTATAACAATAATTCTATTCTGACCCGTTTTGTCAACCCATATAGGAGCTACACCACTAGAACCATTTACTGTTTGAATAAAGTCCGTATTGACATTGTTGTTATTTAAATTATCAACTGTCATCTTGTTGTAGACATCAGTGCCTAAACAAGCAATCATATATACATCTGCGCCAAGCAACCCCGCCATCACTGCTTGGTTTGCTCCCTTACCACCAAATCCCATTTGGTAAGAATCACCAAACACTGTTTCTCCATCAGAGGGAATAGTATCAACGTAGGAAATCTGATCTATATTAGCGCTGCCTACAATACAAATTTTTGGGTTCATAAAATTAAAGTATAAAAAATATTTTTAGCAAATGCTATTAAGATTTTTTCATGAAGATTAATTGGGACTCAAAAGTACTACATTCCATTAAGCCAGTAATAAAAAACTTACAAAATTTATCTATTGATAGTGTCCAATTAGTCACTGAAGCAAAAAACCTTTCAGCTTACAATTATGAAATTAAATATCCCAACAACTCAAACCTTAAACCAGAAGATGTCATTAGAAAAACAATGTTAATTAACACATTAAATTTTGCTTTCACAGATTTTGAATCACAAATTAAATATGCATTAAATGATGGTAACAATACTTTTTCTGATACGGATGCAATGGTTTATCAAATTGACCAAGCTGTAAAAAAGGGAATAGATTTTTATGATGGTTATTTCTTACAAGATATTACTGAAACAACCTTTAAATCAATCTTTACGGCAAATATAGAGATGCCAATGGCTAAAGAAAAAACATATGTTTTAAATAAAGTTGGCGAAACATTAGTTGAGGAATATAAGGGTGACTGGATAAATTTTATTAAAGGTGGTCCAAAAAAACTTTATCACAATGGAGAGGGTTTAATTGAGAGACTGGTTTCTCAATTTGATAGGTTTAGAGATACTTCTATCTACTTAGAAGAAGAAGTGTATTTTCTAAAATTAGCCCAGTTAGCATTTTGGGGTATTCACAGGGAACTAGCTAAAGATGGAGAGTTCTATATTGAAGACATGGAAAACATGACTGCATTCGCTGATTATATAGTTCCAGTTGCTCTTGAGAAGATGGGCATTGTTACCTATGCTGAAAAACTTAAAAACAAGATAGAACAAGGCGTCCTTATAGAATCTGATTCAATTGAGGAAATTGAAATAAGAGCAGCAACATTGTTTGTTACGGCAAAACTGACTGAAGAGATAAATAAAGTAAAAGCAGAAGAGGAAAAGATAATAATTCCTCAACTTGACTTTAAGCTATGGACCGATTTTCATGCCGAACAATCAGCACATCATTTAACAAAAACGATTATGTATTAACCGTCACCCCAGGTATCTTCTAAGTACCCTTTTCTACCGCTAGCCTTCGCATACATTTGATATCTCATACTCTGTTTTTTATAAAAGTCTTGATGGTATTCTTCCGCAATATAAAATTCTGGAGCTTCTGATATTGCAGTAACAATAGGTTTATCAAACTTTCCAGAGTTTTCTAATTCCTCTTTTGAGGCTAAAGCAAGATCTTTTTGATTATTACCAACTGTAAAAATCTCTGTTCTGTACTGTGATCCAACATCGGCAAATTGATAATTTAATGCGGTAGGATCAATGTTTCTCCAAAACACAGCAAGAAGCTCTTCATAGCTTACAACTTCAGGGTCAAATAAAATCTCAACGACTTCAGCATGGCCAGTTTCTCCAGTTGTAACTTCTTCATATGTTGGATTGTCAACTGTTCCACCCATATATCCGGATACCGCACCTTTTACACCATCTAAGGCCTCAAAAGGTGGTTCCATGCACCAAAAGCAACCGCCCGCGAAATAAGCTTTTTCTAAATTATTATCCACATCTTCTCCAGTCGTTGATACTGAACATGCTACCAATATTAATAACAAGCAGTACTTTAAGAAACTCATAAGTAGATGTTATAAACAAATAATTTAAAACCTAAATTAAAAAATTAGTTTGAAATAGAAATATCAATAATATAATGGCCTTAGATCCTTCGACCTATAAGGCGGAGAGAAAAATATGAAAATAACTGTACCAAAAATATTGGATTTAAAAAACAGTCGTCAGATAAGTATGATGACGGCATATGATTTTCCTACAGCTAATGCTGTATCAGAAGCTGGAATAGACATAATCTTAGTAGGTGACTCTTTAGCTCAAGTTGTACTTGGTCATGATGATACTCTTTCAATAACTATGGATGAAATGCTACACCATGTAAAAGCTGTTACAAGAGCACAGCCAGATTCCCTAGTAGTCGCAGATATGCCCTACATGAGTTACCACAATACTGTCGAAGAGGCTGTACGTAATGCAGCAAGATTTATTCAGGAAGCTGGGGCTGACGCAGTTAAATTAGAGGGAGGCCAAAAAAGAAAAGATGTTATAGAAGCAATAATAAATGCTGAAATACCAGTAATGGGACATTTAGGACTTACCCCTCAGTCAAAAAATGTTATGGGTGGCTATAAAGTCCAAGGAAAAACTTTAGATATGGCAACTCAACTATTAGAAGAAGCGGTTCTACTAGATTCGATTGGGTGCTTCAGTATTGTTCTAGAAGGGGTACCTTCAGTTGTTGCAGAAGCCATTACTGATAAAATTACAATTCCAACTATAGGAATTGGTGCCGGTGTAGATGTAAGTGGACAGGTATTAGTATTTAATGATCTCATTGGAATGAAATCAAAAGAGTATATAGATGCAAAATTCGTAAAAAGATATTCTAATCAGTATGACGAGGTTGTAAAAAGTCTTAAACAGTACAAAGTTGATGTAGAAAATAAGACGTTTCCTTCAGAGCAACACTCATATGGTGCTGGTCAATTAACATCTGAAAATATAAAAGAGTGGAAAAAAGAAATTAAAAAAATTCTGTCATAACTAATTCCTACTATTAAATTAATAAGTACCTGCTTCATAAGAAGCCACGTACAAGTGTCCATAGGAGAAAAATGAATAAATATGACTTAGTCTCAATAGTGAGGCCAACAGCAGACGAATCAGTCGTCGAATCAATCCACAAATCAATCACAGATGTGATTTCAAACGGTGGAGGTAATGTATCAGAACAAGGAGTATGGCAAAGAAGAAAATTTGCATACGAAATTGATACATTTAAAGAAGGAATTTACACAATAACAAGTTTTGAAAGTCCTTCAAATGTGCCAGCAGAATTAGATAGAGTGCTAAAAATATCTGATGATGTGATTAGACACAAAGTGTTAAAGATGGAAAGCTAGGAGTAGATAAAGATGGTAGATAACACAGTAACAATAGTTGGAAATCTGACAGCAGACCCTGAAGTCCGAGTAACTGATGGTGGTGCAACGTTAGCTGAAATAAGGATTGCACAAAATAAGAGAAAGAGAAACTCTGATGGATCTTGGGAAGAAGGAGATGCTATGTACTTCCAAGGCACCGTTTGGAATGATATGGCAGAAAATGCAGCAGCTTCATTACAAAAAGGAATGAGAGTTATTGTTGTAGGAAAATTAAATTATAGATCTTGGGAAACACAAGATGGTCAAAATAGATCAGTAGTAGACATCTCAATTGATGAAATAGCACCAAGTCTAAGATGGGCAAAAGCAAATATTGAGAGGTCTTCAGGCGGAGTGTCCTCATCACCACAACCAGTAGCAAGAGAAAATTACGAAGAAGACGAAGCCCCGTTCTAAGGAGATTTAACAATGGCAAATACAAAACGAAATTCAGGAAGAAGAGCTTCAAAATATGAAGCACCTAAGCAAAGAAGAATAACAAAGAAACAAATTGAAAATGCGACTTATAAAGACGTAAAACTTTTAGAAAAATTCGTTTCAGACAGAGGAAAGATTAGATCTAGCTTAATTACTGGAATCACTAAACAAGAACAAGCTAAGGTGGCTCGATTAATAAAAGTTGCTAGAGAGTTAGCCCTATTACCTTATGTCACAACAAGCTCTTATAAGCAGAGCTATGGAAATAGAAGATGAAATTAATTCTTAACTCTGACGTCAAATCACTTGGTCGTAAAGGAGATATTGTTAATGTAGCAAAAGGATATGCTCGAAACTATTTGCTTCCAAAAAAATTAGCAATCTTGGCAACTACAAATAATTTAGAATTAGCTGAGAAGCTTCAAGAAAAACGAAAACTACAAGCGCAAGTTAATAGTGAATTGGCAGACTCAATAACAACTGCTTTAGCAGATGCTCATATTGTAATTTCTCAAAACTCAACAGATGAGGGAACACTTTACGCTGCAATTAGTAATGAGCAGATTGTTGAGGCGATTAAAACTTTTTCAGGTTATAAACTCGAAGAGAGCCAAATCGACACGAAATACCAAGTTAAAGAAATAGGACTACATACCGTAACTGTTGTATTAGGTCCTGATACGCAATTTGACACAACACTTGAAGTAGTTCCTGAAACTAAATAATGGTTGGTCCAGAGGCAATTTCTTCAAGAGACAATCAGTCTTTAAGTAAGGTTCCCCCTCATAGTTTAGAAGCAGAAGAAGCATTGCTGGGAAGCGCCCTGCTTTCAAGAGATGCTGTATCAAGGTTAATGGAAGAAGTTAGACCAGCTGATTTTTACAGTCCATCAAACCAAACAGTCTATGAAGCAATGAAAGGACTATTTGATACAGGTAAGCCAATTGATACAGTAACAGTCTCAGAATTAATTTTTAAAGACTCTAAAAACTCAACTTCAATAAATGCATCATACATTGCAAGGCTCGTTGATAATGTCCCAAGCTCAGCAAACTTTGAAAGATATATTGAGATTGTTTTAGAGCATTCGCATAGAAGAAAATTATTAAAGGCTAGTGGAAGAATAGAACTTTTAGCAATGGCTATGGATAAAGAAATTCATAGTGTGCTTGATGAAGCTGAGCAAACAATATTTACAGCTTCTGATGACGCTATCGGAGATGGGTTAGTTGGTGTTACTGATGTTTTGGAAGCTGCAATTGAAAGAATTGAAGAAATAGAAAATAGAGGGACTGGATTATCAGGACTACCTACCTACTTCACAGATTTAGACAATTACCTGTCAGGATTACAAGAGGGAAACCTAGCTGTTATTGCATCCAGACCCAGCATGGGTAAATCTTCACTTGCTTTGAACATAGGAACTAACGTAGCAAAAGAGGGTAAAGTTGTAGCTTTCTTCTCGCTTGAAATGACAAAAGAAGAACTTGTTCAGAGAGTTCTTTTTTCAGAAGCAAAAGTAACCTCAGGTGATGCTAGAAAAGGACAACTAGGTCCTGAGAAATGGTCAAGAGTAGTTGAAGCAGCTTCTAAAGTGAACAATCTACCGTTATATTTCGACGATGCTCCTGTCATCACTGTTACTGACATTAGAGCAAAGTCAAGACGTCTTAAATCTGCAAAAAATTTAGATTTAATAATTGTTGATTATCTTCAGTTGATGCAGAGCTCTTCTGGAGACAATAGACAACAAGAAATTGCCGAAATAAGCAGAAACTTAAAAAACTTAGCTCGAGAATTAAAAGTCCCAATTCTTGCACTTTCTCAGCTAAACAGAGCTGCTGAAGCGAGAGAAGATAAAAGGCCACGTCTTGGTGATCTCCGTGAATCAGGTGCAATTGAGCAGGATGCTGATATTGTGATGATGCTTTATAGAGATGATTACTACAACCCAGGGACAGATGTACCTGGTGTTGCAGAAGTAAATATAGTTAAAAACAGATCTGGTATGACAGGAAAAGTAGAACTCTTCTTTAGTAAAGAGTTCACACAATTTAGCAATTACTCAAGACAAGAACAACAGTAAGTTTGAATTCTAAACTCAGGGCTTACTTTTTAATTAGCTTATTAGCAATTTGTTGGGGTTCTATTCCCTTAATAATTAGAACATCTGATGTTAGCTCTATGTCTTTGGTAGGTATAAGAACTTTTCTTGGGACTATTTTCTTGCTGATTTTTGTACTTCAGAAAAGGCAAATTACAAAAGATTTACTTTATTCTGGAATTTTTCTAGGCCCTTTACTAGCAATACATTGGTCAACAATGTTCAAATCTATAGAGTTGAATACAGTAGCTGTTGGAATTGGATTAGTTTTCTCATATCCAATATTTATTTTGATAATTGAATTGTTTCGTGGAAAAAATATCAAACTACTTCAAGTGGCATTCATCCTTACTGGTTTTTTTGGCTTATATCTTCTTTTAGATTTTTCTACAATCTCATCTGCTTTAGGAGTGTTTTATGGACTAGTTAGTGCAATTTCTTTGGCGATCTTAATAATTTATGGTTCCTCAAAGTCAGTCCAATTTGGAGGACTTAATGTTGCATTTGTCCAGGTCTTTTTTGCAGCAATAATTTTATCCCCATTTACGTATGATGGATTTTCTTGGATGCTAGATAATTTATTGGTTAGTGTGTTCCTTGGGTTTTTCCTAACGGGGGTTGGATTAACAACTTATTGGTATGTAATTAAATTTATACCACCGGTATCTATTGGAACAATAACCTATCTTGAACCTGTAACAGGAGTAATTATTGGAGCAATGATTTTAAATGAATCATTAAGAATATCTCAGTATGTTGGTTTTGCTATAGTGCTACTTATTGGAATTGCTCAAGTTATTTTCGATACTAAGAATCAAGCTCAATCTCCTGAAAATTAGAATTTTCTAAAAATAAACTGAGTTCAAATTTTAGACTAGAATCTTTTAAATAGTTTTTTAGATATTCAGACTGAACAAAAATTGGAAAAGAAATTTTTCTAAAATTTTCACGACTTAAGTGAGCTATGATTTTATTGTTCTCTAATTCTTTCAGTGCGCTAGATACTTTTTCAAAATTGATTACAACTTCATTATCTTTGAGAAGTTCAATCACTTTTGATGAAAGAGGGCTATTGCTTTTAATTTCATTGGTTGAAATTAGTGAATAATCCGCTTTGAGGTTATCTAAATCTTCTTCGTTTAATTGCAAAAAGTCTTCATTTTTTTGAATAGACAGTTTGTTGTCCTTAAGCAATAAAAAATTATATTCCATATTTTGAACATTAATTAATTATTAAAATTACAACTATTGCAAAAGTGAATTATTTAACTAACTTTATTCTATGAGAGTTTTACAAGGAACGGGAGTATCCCCCGGAGTTAATGTTGGAAAGCCAATAAATATAGAAAGAACGCTCGATTTTTCTATTACAGCAACAATCTCACTTGATGAGGGTATAAAAGAATTAACTGCAAAATATAAAAGTATTATTGAGAAATATAATTCATCATCTCGAGAAATAGAAGCAGAAGTTTTAGAAGCATATATTTTAATTCTTAATGATTCTGAATTAACAAATAGTTTATCTGAATTAAATGAAGCAAACTTAGAACAAATTTATGACGTATTTTTGGAACAATCTGAAGTATTTAAACAAATGGATGATGAGTATTTTCAACAAAGATCTGAGGATATTGAAGCAATCGGGAAAGAATTAATATTTACCCTCCAAGATATATCTATAGAGTTTGATGCAGATGTTCCTCAAGTCATCTTTGCAAACGAGCTAACACCAAATGAAACATCATCGATTAATCTAAATCTTGTTAAAGGCTTTGTTGTAAAAGAAGGAGGTCCAACTTCTCATGCTGTAATTGTGGCAAAAAATTACGGTATTCCATGTATTTTAGGGATTAGTATTGCTGACTTTGATATCGACAACGCTGTAGAGGTTATTATCAATGGTTCAACTGGGGAGTTAACAATTAATCCTGATGAAAGCTCATTAAAAATTGTTGAGGATTATAAAAAAACAATAACCAAACAGCTTGAAAGCTATACAGAAGAAAACTTGAAAAAATTAGGCATTGAACTTAGGGCAAACATTGGCTCAACGGACGAAATTAAAAGTTTTAAAGATTCATTAATTAAATCAGTAGGTTTGTTTCGTTCGGAATTTCTTTACATAGAAGAATCAACAGAACCTAAATTAGATAGCTTAATTAATTCAAACAACCTACTTAATGAAAAGTTTGAGAAAACTATCGTTTATAGAACATTAGATATTGGTGGAGACAAACAAGTTGATTACTTAAACCTGCCTCAAGAAGAGAATCCATTTTTAGGAGTAAGGGGGGTTAGGCTTACTTTAGAAAACAGACAACTTTTTGAAACTCAAATCAGCTCAATTTTGGATTCGAATATTAATGGAAAAGTAAAAATAATGTTTCCAATGGTTGCAACTCTTGAAGACTTTCAAGAAGCAAAAGAAGTGGTGTTTTCTGTAGCAGACAAATTAGGATCCGAAATTCCAAAAATAGGGATTATGGTAGAAACACCGTCAGTTGCTATATCCCCAGAAATATTTATTGATGAGGTGGATTTTTTCTCAATTGGAACTAATGATTTACTCCAGTATTCATTTGCAGCTGATAGAGGTATTACATCTTTAAACAAATATCATGATGCACTAAACCCTTCTTTTTTAAAGCTATTACACAACATAATCAATACTGCTAACCAAAATGATATTGAAGTATCAGTATGTGGCGATATGGCCTCTGATACAGAAGGAGCTTACATGCTTTATGTTTTGGGGTTAAGAATATTTAGCTTAGCTCCGTCACAAGCTCCAGCAATAGTTTCATCCCTGCTCAAAGCTAAAGAAGTTTTGAAAAATATAAATATAAAAGAAATACTTTCTCAAAAAAATTCACAAAGTGTAAGAAAGTTCATAATATAGTTTTATATTGAAAACTTATGGCGTAATACTTGCAGCAGGAGACAGCACCCGCTTTGATGCGGAAGTAAACAAACTTTTTTATAAAGTAAATGGCAAAGAGCTTGTCTTATATACTGTTGAAACTTTTTTAGACAATAATGAAATTGATGAAGTATTGATAGTTTCCTCTGAGTTAAATAAGTCAGCATTAGAAAAGCTTTTAACTGAAAATCAAAGTGTTTCAATAATACTTGGTGGAGATTCTAGACAAGAAAGCGAGTATTGTGCACTTCAGCATTTACAAGATAAAGCCACAGATAACTGTTTAATTGTAATACATGATGCCGCTCGTTCTTTTATGTCATCAGAGCTTTTAACAAGCTTAGTTAATACAGCAAAGGAACATGGATCTGCAGCACCTTATTTAGACAACAGTAAATTTTATGATATAGAAAATGATGAAATTGTTACTAATAAAAAAATTGTAGACATTCAGACACCTCAAGTTTATAAATATAAAGAACTGTTCGAGTGTTATTCATATCTTTTAAAAAACAATATTACTGGTATGGTTGACACAACAGAAAGCATGTTCAACTTTAACAAGTGTGAAACTCAAGTAATTAGAGGTGAGGAGAATAACTTAAAAATTACTTATAAAAGTGATTTAGAAAATTTTGAGAAAGCCATAATTTAAAATGAACCAACTAGATAAATTTAAAAGTTTTGTAAAAGATCGAAATGAAAACGTAAAAGTAGGGCTTGTTGGAGCAGGCCAAATGGGACAGGGGATTGTAGCTCAGGTATCAAAAATGCACGGGGTAGATCTTGTATGTATTGTTGACAGAAATCAAAAACAACTTGATATAGCTTCTAATAGGTATAAAAAACACAAAGAAAACGAGCTCCTTTGTTCTGATAGTATTGCAGCTCTAGATAATGTTGAACTGGACATTGTAATTGAAGCAACAGGAACACCCGCTGCAGGGGCTATTGTTGCTAAGAATGTTTTAAATCGAGGTATTAATTTAATTTTATTAAACGTGGAAACTGAGGCAACTATCGGCTTAGCTTTAAGAAAAGAAGCAGAAAAAAACAATGCAATAGTGACAGTTGCTGATGGTGATGAACCCGTAGCTGCTCTCGATTTATATAACTTTGCTACAGAACTCTCTTTTGAAGTTATATCGATTGGAAAAGGCAAAAATAACCCATTTAATACATTTGCTACTCCGAATTCATTAACAAAAGAAGCATCTTTAAAACAAATGAATCCAAAAATGTTAACCAGTTTTGTTGATGGTACTAAAACAATGGTTGAGATGACTGCGCTCGCTAATTTTCTGGATTTCAGTATAGATATTGATGGGATGCATGGCATAGAGGCGACATATGAAAATATAAATCAATATTACATCCCAAAAAAAGATGGCGGTTTACTAGAAGAATCACAAGTCGTTGATTTCGCTTTCGGAATTGCGCCAGGTGTTTTTGCAGTAATCTATTCCGAGGATGATTATGTAAATTATGAAATGGAGTATCTAAAAATGGGCAAAGGTCCATACTGGACTTTAGCCAGACCCTATCATTTAACAAGCCTTGAAATACCAAGGACAATAAGACATATTATGTTAGAAAAGTATTCGAAGTTGAGTGCACAAAGGTGGAACGTAGAAGTTGTTGCTTATGCTAAACAAGACATTGAACCAGGTACAAATCTTGGTTCAATTGGAGGTGATTATATATATGGAAAAGCACAGAAAATATCATCATCAAAAGGACTTCTTCCCATCGGTATTGCAGAGGACAATGTTGTGACTAAAGCTATAACAAAAGGAAATCCAATTTCAATTGGAGAAGTGGATGCACAAGATAATCCACTATGTGAATATTGGAACTATCAAAATCAAATATTAGATAGTGATTAATTTCACAAAGAGTTATTATTAGATTTGATACTGATGAAAAATAACAAACAGAGAATTGGTGCAGAGGAACTCGATTTTGAGGTAGTTGACCTATACAAATCTGAAAGTAATAAATCTGCTACTTCAGTACTGCATTTTGATACAGAAGATACTAATCAATTTTGTGATTTCACTGAAGCTGTTTTAGAAATTGTGTCTAAAAGCAACATTAAACATGGCTCCGTAACACTTTTTACACCTCATACAACTACTGCGGTTGTTATTAATGAATCTGAAACAGGATACATAAATGACTTTAAGAAAAAGATTGAAGAACTTGTACCATCTGATTCTTATTATGAACATGATGATTGGGATTTAAGAACAGAAAACATGCAAGAGGATGAAAATGTTAATGGTAGGTCACACGTTAGAGGTACAATAATTGGATCTACTGGTGTCACTTTACCAATAATTAATTCTGAATTGATTATTGGAAGATGGCAGAGACTTTTCTTCGTTGAGTTAGATTGTGCACGCTCTAGAAGACTTTTCGTCCAGACTCAAGACTTAAATTAGCCCTTAATTTTTAAGAAGTAATCAGGCTCCTCATCTATTTTCCACTTGATATTACATCCCATGCTTGGATATTGCGGAGAAATAGTTTCATTAGAGTCTAGATAAGCATCTATTGCTTGCGCCAAACTTTCCCCAGTTACTGGTTTATCATTGCCAGGCCTAGAGAAATCGAACTGTCCTCTGTAAATAAGTTCTGAATCACTATTAAAGAAGAAAAAATCTGGTGTGCATTGAGCAGTAAAATTCTTAGCAACTGTTTGATCCTCATCAACTACATAAGGAAACTGATACCCTAAATCAGCTGCATATTCTTTCATCTTTTCAATGCTATCTTCAGCATATTTTTCTTGTGAGCTATCATTTGAATTCACACCAATAACACCAATATTTTTAGACATTAAATCATTAGTAAATTCAACTAACCCTTTATTGATGTGCTTTACAAAAGGACAATGATTACAGATAAACATTACCAAAAGACCATTATTTTCAGAAAAATCACTATTTTGGTAATAATTTTCATCTATTCCCTTTAGGTTGAACTCAGGCAATTTAGTACCTAAAGGCAACATTGTTGATTCTACGTCCATTTTTCCTCGCTTTTTGTTAAATATTTCACAATTATACAAAGTATTTGGGATAATGAGACCTAAGTCCTACTTTAGAGTTACACAAAATGTAAAATTTTCGTGTTTTTTGGCTGAATCTTAAGATAAATTTTCATATAATTATGAGTGATTATTTTAAAATAATTAAATACGTATAAACAAACAATCGATTAGGGGGATTGTAAATATGAAAGAATCCATACAACGCGTTGGCGGTGCTATGTCAGGAATGGTTATTCCTAATATTGGTGCTTTCATCGCTTGGGGTTTAATTACAGCACTCTACATTCCAACTGGTTGGCTGCCAAATGAAGATTTGTCATCCATGGTTGGTCCTATGATTGTTACCTTATTGCCACTTTTGTTAGGTTACACAGGTGGAAAGATGGTACATGGTCATAGAGGTGGAGTTATTGGTGCAGTTGTAACAACAGCTATTATTGTTGCTACTTCCTCACCACAGTTCTTAGGTGCTATGGTAATGGGTCCATTAGCAGCTTGGATCATGAAGCAAGTTGACGACAGAGTACAAGATAGTGTACCTGAGGGATTTGAGATGTTATATGATAACTTCTCTCTCGGTATTCTAGGTTGGGGCTTAGCAGTCGTTGCTTATAATGTAATTAGCCCAGTACTTGATGCAATAACAAATGCATTAGGTAACGGTGCAGCTTGGTTAGTAGACAGCGGTCTAGTGCCACTAGCTGACATTCCAATTGAAGTTGCGAAGGTATTGTTCTTGAACAATGCTGTAAACCAAGGTGTGTTAACACCTCTTGGAGCAGCTGAGTCTGCAGAAGCAGGTCAATCAATTTATTTCCTTTTGGAGACTAATCCAGGTCCTGGTTTAGGTCTACTTTTGGCTTATTGGTTTGCCGGTACTGGTATGTGGAAAGAATCCGCACCAGGCTCAATCATTATTCACTTCTTTGGAGGAATACATGAAATTTATTTCCCATATGTCCTTGGTCATCCAATTATGATCATCGCAATGTGGGCTGGAGGAATTTCTGCTGACCTATGGTTCGTAGCAACCGGAGCAGGTTTAGTAGGACCTCCATCACCAGGAAGTATTTTTGCTTATATAGCAATGCTTCCAAAGGGTGGGGCGTTCCCAGTATTAGCAGGTGTAGCAATTGCTACAGCAGCATCAGCAGTTGTTGGTGTTATTTTGCTAAGAGCACGTCCAATTAAAGAAACAGATGCAGGTGTTGATGCCGTAATTGAAAGCAACATACCAACTGTTTAATTAAAACTATTAAGTTATAATTGACTTGGGAAGTAAAATTCCCAAGTCAATTTTTTTTTGGAGGAATTATGAGTTCAATTAATGGAAAAGAAGTAAAAAAAATATGTTTAGCTTGTGAAGCTGGAGCTGGTTCAAGCTTAATGGTAAAGAATGGCTTAGTTAAAAAAGCCAAGAAAGCTGGTTTAGATGTAGAAATTGTTCATGCACCGGCTACTCAGATCCCAGCTGATTCAGATATTGTTGTTTGCCACACAGGTTTAGCAGCTGCTGCAAAAGCCGCAGCACCTGAAAATGCTGTTGTCATTCAGTTTATGATGTTCATGAATGACCCAGCACTAAAAAAATTAATTACTGATTTATCAGAGGGTAATGAAATAACCTCTACATGAGTCCAAAAAAAGTATTGTTGAAAAATTCAATTTCAACAAACAGAAATTTTAAATCAAAAGAGGAAGCCACCATTGCTTCTGGACAGCTTCTTCTTGAAAATGGGTATATCGGAAAAGATTATATCGAATCTATGTTGGAAAAGCTAGATACTCAATTATTTGCAACATTTATTGGGAATGGTGTTGCTATTCCTCATGGCATGTCATCTGGTTCAGTTCACGTTTTACATACTGGAATTAGCATTATTCAGGTTCCGGAGGGTGTTTCATGGGGTGAGGATACAGCTTATATAATAGTTGGGATTGCAGCAAACTCTGATGAACACATGAATGTTCTCTCCTCACTTGCCGATGCTATTGAAGATGAAGAAGATGCTAAGAAACTCTGGCAAGAAACATCAGTTGAAAATATTTTCAATTTACTATCTCAATCACTATGAAACTCGCTGTTCACTTTGGTGCTGGAAATATAGGTAGAGGGTTTATTGCACCTGTACTTTTTGAAAATGATTATAAAGTTATTTTTGTTGACATTAACAAAGAACTTATAAATTTAATTAACTCTGAAAAAAGCTATAGAGTTACATCAATCAATGCTAATAGCAGTGATATTAACATTGTGTCTAATATTACAGCAATAGATTTAGCTAACACAGATGAACTTAAAACTGCCTTACTAAGCGCAGATCTAATTTCTACCTCTGTTGGTGGTAAATTTGTAAAAGGTATTTATCAAAAAGTTGCAGAGATTGATAATGATAGAAACCAAATATTTGTCGCTTTTGAAAACATGTATAGAGCTTCTAGTACCTCAAGTAACAAAGTTGAAAAATTAAATTCCAATTTAGAAGTTATAGATGCAGTAGTTGATAAAATAGTGCCTCCTCAAATTACAGATTCTTTAAGTGTGACTGTTGAAAAGTACGGTTCAATAATTCTTGATGAAGACTCTGAGGGTAGGCCTTTAAAAAAATCAGAAGTCGTTAATTATAAAAATTACGATAATGAGTTTTATAAAAAGCTATGGTTGCTTAACGGACTTCACTTACAATTAGCATATTTTGCAAAATCTAAAAATATCAATTTTATTCATGAAATCTTAGAAAACGATGGAGGAGTTTCATTCGCAAAAAGAACAGTCTCTCAATTAAGCACCGCTTTTAATCTATACACAAATCAAGACTTAGATCATGAGAATTTCAATAATATAATTATTGAACGTTTCTCCCTTTCTCTTATAAAAGATGAAGTTAATCGAATTTGTAGAAATCCAGAAATAAAGTTCTCAAAAGATGAAAGATTTGAGTACCCACTACGCAAATTGATAGAAAATAATAATGATGTAAGTTCTTTTAAAGAAATCCTAAATATTATATTTGATAATAGTTTTTTAGATATTGAAGGATATGACCAATTCCATAAAGATCAAATATCTACTGGAAGAGAGAAATTTTATAGGGGATTTTGGAAGCTTGAAGACTATAGTGATATATACATTGAAAAGCTTGGAGGATAGATGATTGAAAGAGAATTAGTTGTTAAAGATGAAGTTGGTCTGCATGCTCGACCTGCAAGTTTATTTGTAAAATTAGCACAAGAGTTTAATGGCACTGTGGTAGTAAGATTTCCAAAAGTAAATAAAGAAACTGGAGAAGAAGAAGTAGTTGAGAAAGATGGAAAGAGCATGATTGGAATCTTAAGTTTAGGAATAGCAAAAGATAAACCCTTTACTTTAGTCTTAGATGGAGATGATGAGGAAAGTTTTTTAATTAGGTTTGAACAACTTTTAGATGACAATGAGTAGTGTATTAGAAACACTCCTCAAGTCATCTAAAGTACAGGAATCTGAAGAGTGGGATGCTCTGTATGATTCATTACCAGTTGTCATAGCAGAGTCCTCAAAAGAGTTAAGTGAGGCATTATCTAGGCTTGATCAAGTTGGAGGTTATGGGTACATAGCAACTTGGAGAAAAAATCTTTTTGCATTTAATCCAAAATTAATTTCAAAGAGATGTGGCTTAATTGATGAGAATGGAAATTTGCTTAAAGCAGCACGCGTTCCAAAGAACTAGTTACTGTTTTCTAAAATTATAATATTGTATCCTGATTATTTGAATTGTATACATAGCTAAAATCGTTACACCAATTTTAATTAGTTCTCTCATCCACCATAAGTTTGAGGGAATGTCCATACCTGAACCTATGACTCCTCCTAAAAGACCTCCTATTAATCCAGACGATATTAATAAGAGGTAGTCTCTGCTACTTGCATTTTTTAAGAAAAGAGAAGCAATTAAACCATAAACCAGCCAACCACCTAGTAAAGGAACTAAAGCGTATATAACTTGCATGATGTAATTTTAGCCTAACTTTAATTTGGATTTTAATTACGGTTTTTAAAAGTTGTAATTTTTGTAACTTAATTTAACAACTTTTAAGGGATATCCTGTCCTGTTCTATTTATAATGATTAAGCTTCCTAGGTCTCCAGCTAAAAATAATTCTCCATTATCAGCAATAGTAAAATCTCTTATTCTTTCACCAATATAAACTTCTCCAACATGGATCACATTTTTTTGTGAAGCATCAAGCTTTACTGTATAGAGAGTCATATTTTTTAAACTCGAAACCATTAGAAAATTACTCCACCTTGGAAACTCAGCTTGGTTGTAGAATGCAATTTCACTTATTCCTATGGAAGGCGTAAAAAAATAAATAGGTTCTTGGAAACTTAGGCCATGGTCAAGTTCATAAATATTTTCTAAACCATATGTAAAACCATAAGCACTAGAAGGCCATCCATAATCTTTTCCTTCTTCAATAATATTTACTTCATCACCACCAAAAGGACCATGTTCTGAAGAAAAAATATTCTCATTACTAATTGTTAAGCCTTGTGGATTTCTATGGCCAGAAGAAAAAATAGTTGCATTCCAGTCATTATCAATTAATAAAATTTTAGATAAGTGAGAATCTTCAGTTATTTCATATCCGAAGTCTTCGGGTAATTTAAAATCACCAACAGTTAATAGGTAACCCTCTTTAAATGGCTGTATTCTCCCCCCTGCTTGGTGGGAATTAAAATTTTCCTCACAGTGGTTTATTTCAAAAGTCCATGAGAATGATAAAGAATCTACAGACATATCCGATGACAAAACTCCTAATGTAAAACAGTTGTTTTTTTCATCTTTTTTTATAGCAGTAACTAGTAGGGTATTGTTTCTTATATCAAATGATGTATCACGTATGCCCATTCTGGAGCTATAGTCTGAACCATTCACGATAGAAGAATAATTTTGAGTCTCTATAATATCTGAAAGGTTTGACTCTACTTCTATAACCGATCCATCATTGATATTTAATCGTATAATATTCCCCTTTCCGCCAATCATAAAAATATAATTATCGATCGCCTCAATAAAAAAGGATGGTAAAAGTCCACTGGTATATTTTGTAAAATATTCAGTAAAGTTAATTTTTGTTATATCTGAATTATGAAAATCACCCTGTACATTAAATGCTGTCGTAAACTTGCTTGGATCTAAATTCCTTTGAAGTGCAACTACAGTATCTGAAAGAGGCAACATTCCTAGAGAAGCCATTTTATCAACAACATTTCTATCAAGAGGATTCATGACCCTACCACCATCTTTAATTGCTTTTTTTAGGCTTTCAACGTTAAACACAACAAGAACTCGATCATCCGAAATATTTTCATCTACCCTTAATGCAATAAAATTACCCTGACTGCTTTTTCCAATGAATTCTGTCCAATTAGAATTATTTATTTCTATTTTGTTCGTAGTGGAGCCACTGGTATCAGTAAGGGAGGATATATTTATAGGAGTCTCTGTTGAATTACAAAATGCAAAAAGTAATACAAATATGAAATATTTATAAATTTTGTTCACTAGTTAATTTTAGATATTTTTTTGACTACTAGTGAATCTATCCTTCGGTTATCAACAGCGGTTACAGTAAGTTCTAAACCATGAATTGTAATTTTTTCATTTATATTCGGTAGTTTTTCTGAGTAGCTTAGATACAATCCTCCAACAGTTGCAACATCTGATTCCTGGGAGTCAAGTCCAAAAAATTCTTCAAAGTCATCAATATCAGTTTTTCCTTCTACAACCCACTGACCAGGACCAAGTCGTTTAATGCCGGAGAATCTTTCATCGTGTTCATCTGGTAAATCTCCAACGAATTCAGAGAGAACATCTTTTATAGTGATAACCCCCTCAATTCCACCATTCTCATCAATGACACAGGCAAAACTTGCTTGGTTCTCCCTGAGGATATTCAAAGCAGATAAAACAGTTGTGTACTCAGGAAGATATATGGCCTCTTTTACTAAGTTCTCAATCTCTATAGAGCTTGAAGAAACATCTAGATTAAATATATCTTTAACATATACAATGCCAAAGGTATCATCCAAGGATTCAGATTTTGATATTGGCATTCTTGATATTCTTTTTTCATCTACAATTTTTTTAACATCTCCTATATTTACTGGCAAAGAAAGAAACAATACATCTACCCTAGGAGTCATAATTTCTTTAATTGGCCTGTCAGAGAAATCTAATAGAGAGTCAATAATTTCTCTTTCAGCTGGTAAAATTTGTCCTTCCATTTCACCAAGTGCTGTAAGAGCTTGAATATCAGCTTCTGTTATTTCATTGTCACCATCCATATCGCCTTGTTTAGAAGTTCTATCAATTGAATTTGTAATTAGGCTTGTAAACGGAGCAAATGCTCTTGAAAGGAAATCTATTATAAACGCAGTTTTTGATAGGAAACCAATAGGATTTCTTGATGCAATTGTCTTAGGGGTAATTTCCCCAATTACCAACACAAGTAATGTAATTACCAGCGTAGATAAAGCTGAACCAGCAGTTTCATCACCTTGTAAAAGGCGAACAAATAGTATTGTTGAAAGAGAAGCCATAAGAATATTTACAAAATTATTAGCTACAAGTATTCCCCCAATAGTTTTTTCTAAATCATCTTTTGCTTTTTTTATTTTATTATTTCTCTTTGAATCTTTAAGCTGATGTATTTTCTCTCTCGGAACATAGGTAATAGCAGTCTCAGAGCCAGAAAGCAACGCAGAAAAAAACAAGCAAATTGCTATAAGAATGATGATTATGTAGTCAGTACTCAATATGTATATTTGATTTTAAAGTATTTTCTGTTTAAGTAAAAAGGTTTTTTAAATTAGTTTTATCAATTGGTTTCAGCAAATATCCATCAGCCCCCACTCTTTTTGCTTGAAAAGTGTCGGCTTCTCTATCAATTAATAAAATAATTTTAGAATTCTTAAATTTTATATCCCTACTAATCTCCCGTACTATTGATGGACCTCCGTTGTTATTTACTTGCATATCGACAAAAATATAATCATAAGATAATTTAATATCATCGCCATTATCAAGATGTGTGAAATTGTATTCAAAATCAAGAAATTTAAGTAAAGAATTTTTTACCCAAGAGTTATCGGTTATTAAGCAAATTTTCACAGTTTTAAAAGACTACTATTGTATATATTTAAGTATATAAAATGTTAAAACTATTACCGATATTATTTTTTGCAGCTGTAAATATAACACAGATAAGCATATTTGAGATTGAAGGAATTTTTTCTAGTGGTCATATTAATGCTATTGAAAGATACTTTGAAGAAGATAAAATTCATGACAACGAGCTTTTCATTGTCCAGTACAACCCTAATGATGTAAGTCAAGAAAGCATCATTCAGTTAAGTGAAATATTAGAAAGTGTGACGATACCAAAAGCCATTTGGGTTGGACCAAATAAAACAGAAATTAATGCAGAGCTGCTTAAAGATTTTGATTTTGTCGGCCTATCACCAGGAACCCTTGTAGTAAATATGTCTCAAAGTATCAATGAAGATCTTTTTAATTCCAATCCATGTCTAGTTAACATATGTTCCTCAACACCTGATTTAGAACCCTTAAACTCTACGATGTTGGTTACCGGCGAAGAAGGTATTTATGAGGGGTATATGATTGTCGGGTCAATAGGAGCATTTATTGATAAATTAGGCATGGAAGATATACCTTCAAATCTAGATAATTCAGTGGGTATTGTAAATTTTGACATAAATTCAACAGCAATTGAAGAAATAAAATTTATTAAACCATCTTTAGCTGAAAGATTTTATATTTCTATATCAAATCCTTTGTTTACCTATATGTTTTTTGGTCTTGGCTTTGCTTTGATCGGGCTGGAGTTATTTGCTATTGGTCCGGGAATTATGGCATTTATTGGAGCTCTTTTAATTTCATTTTCCTCGATGACATTTAATGAATTTGGTTTAAATTACTTTGGATTATTTATTTTTCTAATTTCTTTCCTAACTTATATAAAAATATTATCTAGAGGTTATTTTGGCTTTTTAGGAATTGTATCATTCCTGATACTTCATACATCGTGTCTGGTAATGTTCAACAATTATGAATTAAAAATTAATCAATTTCTTATGTTTGGTTGTTCGACAATGTTGGCTTTTTTCTACTTTATAGCAATACCCACTGTAATTAGGTCAAGACTTACTACTGACACAAGTGCAATGTCATCTTTAAGTGGTAAAAAAGCTCAAGTAGTTAAAGTTTTGAGTGAAAAACAGATTCTTGTACAGTTGGGCGATAAACAAATAGTTGTTAATAAAAATGAGGATAGATTATTTAAAGAGACACAGGATGTAGTTCTATCCGAAGAAGACGGAAAATTGTCAATATAGGCGAATACTTCGCGAAAAAAATCTTTTTACACATAAAAATTGCAGTTTATTGTTTTAGTATGCTGCAAATAAAAATTTCAACTTGGCAATACGATGCCCTCTGTAGACAACACAGCAGTAATTTATTTTTTCCTCCTGCTACTTTTGAAAAAAAAGAAGACAGGGAGAAGAGGGAAGCAAAAGCAAAAGCAGTTTGTAGCGGATGTCCTGTAAAAATTGAATGCCTTGATGAAGCAAATGAAATTTCTGAACCCTTTGGTGTTTGGGGTGGATTGAATGAAGTAGAGAGAAAAAGAGAAGGCATTTTTATCTCAAACTAGCTTTTTTCTCTTTCCGCTATCCTCAATTTTTACAGTAAGAGACTCACTATCTAAAAACTCCAAATATGGAATAGCATATTTCCTAGACAGATTGGCTATATCTTTAAACTCTTTTACTGTAAAGACATCTGGTAAATCTTTTAGTAGTTCTATGAGGTTGTTCCTATGATTATCCGAAATTATTAATTTTTTATTAAGTCTGTAAATATAGTTATTCATAAAAAGTGTTTTGATAGCTTCTTTCTCATATTTAGATATGTCAACTTCGTTAATGCTTAATTCAGGTGTTAATTCATTTAGAATCATCTTATAAATTTTTAAATCAATTGTTGTTTTTTTCTTATGGATGATTTGATTATTTACTAAGTCAAACTCTTCTATGTGACCTAAAATTTTTTCTATTAATTTTTTTTCAATAAATAGTATTTTATAAAAATAATCTTTAACACCTACATCGTTTATTGTCTGCAAATTATTGGTAATTTTATTTTTAAGCAATTCGAGATTTTCATATGAAAGAAACTTATCTTCTAGTTCAATATGTGAAACACTTTCATTTATATATTTTTTAGGAGTAAAAGTCAAAATCTCAAATAGTAAACTTTGGTCTAGAATGTCTTTATTTTTGAGTAATTTTTTTATCTGAAAATTATTATTAGTTTTTAATATAATTTCCCCCCCTTGAAAATTATTTTTTAGCAGATTATGTAGCAGAATGTTTTGTCCTTCAATGGTACTTACTGGATTATCTAAATGAACAACTACATAGTTTTTGTCCTCTACTCTTAAACACTTTACTTGTTTTATTATCTGATTAGATGTACCAATATATGCTCTTGTGGTGTCTTTTGTTTCAAAAGAGAGTGCTTCATTTTTTGTCTCGAGAATTAAATATTCAGATTTATCTAATAAATTATTTGATAGAATATCACCTCTTTGAAGCGGTTGGGGTGGATTTTTTTTAAGCGAAATAGCAATTCTCGAAGTAGAGACAATTTTATCGATATCTTTTCCAAGACTTTGTATTTTTTTGATTTCAAGAGGGCTTTTATTATCAGATACATACAATTTACTTAGATCTAGACTTTTACTTGCTGTTCCAGTTATCACCGTGCCAATACCGTCAATTGAAAAAGTTCTATCAACCCAGATTGTACCTTCTTTCTTAGCCTCGGTATTTTTAAAAAAGTCGTTAATCTCTTTATGAAAATCTTCTTTATTACTTGTTTTTGAGCTAAATTCTGTAATTTGGAAATTTAACTCTTTAATGTTTGAAAATTTTTTAACGACACTGTCTTTATTAAGAGTTTCTTCTAGTAAGTCAGTCTTAGTAAAAATTACAAGAATATCTCTAATTCCTAAGTTTACAATTGATTTAAAGTGCTCTTCTGATTGTCTCGACCATCCCTGAACCGAATCAATGCAAAACAGAACCCCATTTACATTTGAGAAACCAGCAATTGTATTTTTAAAATAGTCTTGATGTCCAGGAACATCAACTATTGAAATTACTCTCTTTTGATATTCAAAATACGTATACCCAAGATTTATAGTTAAACCTCTATTTTTTTCTTCAGCTAATCTATCTGTTTCTTGATTTGTTAAAAAATTAACCAGTGTCGACTTACCGTGATCAACATGACCAGCAGTTGCAAGAACTGTCATAATTTATTTAGGCAAGTTTTAATTATCTTATCTTGGTCTTCAAACACACTTCGCAAGTCAATGCAGATTCTATTTTTGTAAAAGTAAGGAATTATAGGGACTTCATTCAGGAGAAACATGTTAAGTAAAGAGTTACTAGCCTCTTCTTTTATAGTTAATACAGGCGATTTCATAGTAACATCAGGAAGGGTACCACCCCCAATTAAACTAGTTCCTTCCTCAACATCAAATTTAAAGCTAGATTCAGAAACAATATTTTCTATTCTCATTTCAAGTGATTGGTAACTTTGTGATACTAAGTACCAAAAAGGAATATTTAACTCATCTTTATTTATATAGTTAGCAACAGTTTTCTGAAGTTCAAAGAGG
>Ga0222719_10000841_pt1 | contig 30512 bp, 31 predicted proteins | sample C33_34DmetaG_FD_165039 | JGI IMG/M metagenome (GOLD analysis project Ga0222719, IMG submission 165039) | Estuarine water microbial communities from San Francisco Bay, California, United States - C33_34D | ecosystem: Environmental > Aquatic > Marine > Unclassified | place: USA: California... | reverse complement strand
TTGATGAAGTAAAGTTTGTTATATGTCGATCAGGAGCAACAACCGTTGCTGAGATTCAGTCATATGGTATGCCTGCAATCTTTATTCCTTTGAAGAACTCAATTGATAATCATCAACTTCTCAACGCTAAAGCTGCATGCCTCGAGGGGGGTGGAATGGTTGTTGAAGAAGGCGAGAGTGCTACAGAGGATCTAATTGCTGCAATTGGCGAACTCCAATCAAGTGATTTGACCCAAATGAGCAAAAAGATGAAGAAAGATATACACTTTGAAGCTGCGGAAATAATAGCAAATGAAATTAAGCAGAATTAAACGTATTCATTTTATTGGAATTGGTGGAGTAGGAATGGTGGGGATTGCAGAAATCCTTATCCATCAGGGTTATAAAGTCACAGGAAGTGATTTGGTGGAAAATAAAAACACTGAGAGACTAAAAACACTTAAAGCAAAAATTTCAATTGGACATCAAGCAAGCAATGTTGGCAATGCAGATGTAGTGGTTTATTCATCTGCTGTAAATCCCAAAAACCCTGAGATGTTAGAAGCAAAGTTAAAAGGCAAAATTATTATCCCAAGAGCAGAAATGCTTTCAAGCCTAATGAAAGGGTATCAAAGCATCGCAGTTGCTGGCTCGCATGGAAAAACTACAACTACCAGCTTAATTGCTAACATTTTTTCAGATGCAGAATTTGATCCAACATATATTATTGGAGGGAAAATTCTTGGGAAAGAGGAAAGAAGTATTTTAGGAAGCAGTGATTTTATTATTGTCGAAGCAGATGAAAGTGATGGGTCTTTTTTGCACCTAAATCCTGAAATAAGTGTTCTGACAAATATAGATAACGACCATTTAGATTTTTATGACAACAAAACAAGTAAATTAGAAAGAACATTTTTAAATTTTATGGAGAAACTTCCTTTTTTTGGAACTGCAGTAATTTGCACCGACTGTTTAAAAGCAAAGAAATTATTCAAAAAGATATCTAGACCAAAAATCTCATATGGGTTTAATAAAACAGCAGATTACCAGATAGTAAAAAGGGATCAGCATGAGCAATATCAAGCCCTTACCTTGCTAGAAAAAAAATTGAACAAAGAAATTAAATTTAAGTTGAAGATTCCGGGCCAGCATAATGCATTAAACTCTGTTGCTGCATTTATTGTTTCAAATCTTGCAGGTATAAAATCAAGCATTGCTAAGGAATCACTTGAGAAATTTACTGGTGTTTCAAGAAGATTGGAGCCAAAAGGTTTGTTAAGCATTGCAGAAAAAACTACTTATCTTTTAGATGATTATGGCCATCACCCCACCGAAATTAAAGCAACAATATCAGCGGTAAGGCAAAGCCATAAAGGGAAAAAGATTAATATGATTTTTCAACCACATAGGTACAGCAGATCTACATTGTTGTTTGATGATTTCATTGATGCTTTGTCTAACGTAGATAAGCTAATAGTTATGGATATTTACTCTGCAGGAGAGGAAAACCCTAACAACATATCATCCTATGATTTTGTTAATAGTTTACTTAAAAAAAATATAAAAGTTTTTCATGGCAAAAACCTTACAGAGATTTCAAAGATACTTGAGGAAAATATTTCAGATAATGAAATACTAATAACTCAAGGAGCTGGGAATGTTGCAGACATTTCTAACTCCCTTGTGGCGATGTATAAATGAGAGAAATAATTATTGTTTATGGTGGTGAATCCAATGAAAGTGACATCTCCAAAAAAACTGCACAGTCAATCTTTGAAAATATAGATAGATCAAAATTTGTTCCACATTTAATAAACTATTCGAACATCAATTTTGATGAGTATGATCAAGATTGTTTTTTCTTTATTGCTATTCATGGCAAAGGTGGAGAGGACGGTGAAATTCAGGAAATTCTTGAAAGTAGAAAATTTGATTTTTCAGGATCTGGATCTGCTGCAACAAAAAAATGTTGGAATAAAAGCATTTCAAAAAAGCTAATGGAAGAAAATCAAATACCAACACCAAAATTTATAGTATGTTCAAACGAAATCGACCTTCAACACGAATTTATTTTCTCAGAAAAAAAATTCTTTATAAAACCTGCTTCCAATGGCTCAAGCTTTGGAGTAACAAAGGTTGAGGATAAGACAAATATCAATAAGGCCATAAGTGAAGCGTTATCCTATTCAGAGGAGGTGATTATTGAAAAGGCTTTTTCTGGTCCTGAGTATACTGTCTCTGTACTAGGGTCAGATGTTCTTCCTCCATTGGAAATAATTCCATATGGAAATGAATTCTATAATTTTTCTGCTAAATATAGCTCTAATAAAACAAAAAAAATCATGGTAACCGATCCACAAATAAGAGAAGAGCTTAGCGAAATTGCCTATAAAGCCTTTCATGCTCATGGCTGCTCATCATGGGCTAGAATTGATATTGTTTCAGAGGATAATAATTTTAGTGTTCTTGAAATAAATACCGTACCAGGATTTACAGAAAAAAGCCTATTTCCCTTCTCAGCAAAACTCGCTGGCATAGGCTATAGAGAATTAATAACTAGGATAATTGAAAATTAAATTTCATAGTTTCATTTTCTTGTTGGTGGTAGTTCTTCAATCTTATCAGTTGAACGCGAAGGATAAATTTTCAACTATGCTTTATGTGCAAAATGAAAGTATTTGTTCAGATTGTATATTTCAATTAAAAAATCACTTTTACAAATACCCAAAAAATTTTGAAAAATTTTTATCTACCAAGAGCTGGGTAGAAAGCTACTTTATTAGTTCAACTAATAATCTGCAAACCTACCACGTTATTATCAAAGAGCCCTTTGTAAAAAAATCTGAGGGAATGTACTTTGATACTAATTTAGATTTATTTCATCTTCCCTTTAATGGGAAACTGCCATCTTTTGATTTTGAAGATACATTAACTAAAGAAGATATTGCGGAGCTAAACCAAATTCTGAATCTGGAATTAACTCAGCACCTTTTGCATATTGCATGGACAAAAATGTTTGGATGGGAGCTTACTTATAATTTCGGGATAGTTTTAATTGGGAAGAAAAATTTTTTTAGAAAAATAAGCAAGCTAGAAAAAATACTTGAAGAAAAATGTTGCGATGAGTTGAACAGGGTAATTCTGGATTTAAGATATGACAAAGGCTATGTAATAAAGAAGCTTGATGTTTAATATAATTGATCTTGGCACCTCAAAAATAACAGGTATCACTGTAAAAGAATCCAATGGCATGCAAAAAGTGGTTGGCTTTTCATCAAAATCTACTGCCGGATTAAAAAAAGGCTCCATCATTAATATTACTGAGACTTCAAAGACGATTGCAGAAGTTGTAGAGGAGCTTCAGAGCCAATCTGGAGAAAATATTCGAGTTGTAGATGTTTCTTTTTCTGGTGAACTTATATCGAGCACAAACTCTACAGGTTTGGCAACAATAAGTGACAAGGAGGTTTCTGTTAAAGATCAGCAATCTGCACTGCAAACATCAATTGCAATGAATGTTCCAGGAGATAAAGAATTACTGAATGTTGTTCCATCTCAATACATTATTGATGGCCAGCCGGGAATTAAGGAACCAAAGGGTATGACTGGAGTAAGATTAGAAGTTAGAACTCATCTGGTGTACTGCTCAAAGAACTCAATAAGCAACATTAGTAAATGCATAGAGGAGATCAATGGGCTGCAAATTAATAAATTCTATTTTAATCAATTAGGCGCAGCAAAATGCACTCTTTCTGATGATCAAATAGATTTAGGGGTTTGTCTATTAGATATTGGTGCGGGAACAACTGATTTGACTGTCTTTAAAAATGGCTCATTGATATTTTCTAAAGTTCTGCCATATGCTGGAGATTACATAACAGAATCAATTGCCATAGCATTAAAAATTCCATCATCTCAGGCAGAGGAGCTTAAGAAGAAATATGGTTCATCTATCTCAGATAGAGTAGCTGATGAATCGCTAAAGATTAATGGTATAGGTGGAGAAACTGATTTCAAGATTTCTAAAAGGATGCTGTGTGAAGTGATTGAGCAATCTATCTCTAATATCTTTCGTTCCTGCATAGGGTGCATTGAAGAAAATGGTCTTCAAGACTCTATTCCAGCAGGGTTTATTTTGAGTGGAGGTACTGCAAACCTTGAGAACATCGAGGAATTAGGTTCGGCTATAACGCAAAATTCCTTCAAAATAGGTTATCCAGAGAATGAGCCACCATTAAACAGTGAAAAATTAATTAAGCCTCAATATGGAGCTCCATTAGGCATGGTTAAATTTTGTGCTGAAGAACAGAATAAAGAGTTTACCTTTAATCAAAGCAAGGGTATTATAGCCCGAGTGCTTGATTGGCTTAAATCGGAAATGTAATGCAAAACTACGAATTAATGTTACTTATGAATCCAAATATCAGCGATGAAGTTGATGAAATTTTGGATAATATTAAAAAAACCATTTCTGATAATAAAGGTGAGCTAGAAGAAGTAAAATTACTCGGAAAAAGACAACTTGCATACCCTATAAATAATATGAATTATGCAAATTATGTTCACCTTAATGCAAAAATTAATGCAGAAACTCTAGTGGTTTTAGAGGAAATGTTTAAATTTGAGCAGAATATATTCAGACACCTAACCGTAAAAATTGGCAAATAATATGAGCGACGACAAGAAAATAAATTTTGATTATAAGGATGCTGATTCATTAAGGCCTTTTATCTCTGAGAATGGAAAAATTCTATCAACAAGATATACCAGGCTAAATGCCAAGCAACAAAGAAAACTCAATACTGCTATTAAAAGAGCTAGAGTGCTCGGTATCATCCCATTTACAGATAAACATAAGATAGAAGAAAGCTAATGAAAGTCGTTCTAGTGACTAAGATTAAAAACCTTGGTGATATAGGTGAAATTGTCGAAGTAAAATCAGGCTTTGCCAGAAATTTTTTACTTCCCTACCACAAAGCATTACCAGCCACAGAAAAATACATAAAAGACTTTGAAGACAAAAAAGAAGATTATTTGAAGAAAGCGCAAGATGAACTTTCTTTAGCAGAAGCCAATGCACTCAATCTTGAAAAAATTGAACTATCATTAAAAGCAAATGCTCAAGAAAGTGGAGCACTATATGGCTCTGTTGGTATAACTGAAGTTCATGAAGCACTTCTTGCTGAAGGCGCTGATTATGTGGAAAGATCTTCAATTAATTTACCAGATGGTCCGATAAAAGAGGTCGGAGAATTTACTATAAACGTTGAACTTCATCCTGAAATAGTTAAATCTATAGCTATAGAAGTTTTACCAGCGTAATGCCAAATAGCAATATTGAAGCTGAGCAAGCCGTATTAGGTTCTTTGCTCTTATCCAAAGAAAAGTATCCAGAAGTTGATGCTCTACTTAGCTCTGCTGATTTTGAATCTGAGGTTCATAAAGAGATCTATGAATGCATTAAAGTGCTAGCAGATCAGGGTAAAGGCATCGACCATATTACTGTTTCAAAGCAGCTTGATAGAAACAATGCATTAAAGAGAGTAGGTGGAATTGATTATTTAAAAGAGCTGCAAACCATTCCAGTTTCTGCTCTTGCAGCTGATAGCTATGCAAATTTAGTTAAAGATCAATCAATTGATAGAAATCTAAGAAAAGTTTTGCAGGAGCTAATAAATCTTTCACAAGAACCAAAAGGAAAATCAAGTGATGAAGTTCTTAACGAAGCAGAATCAAAAATCTTTGAATTATCGGAAAACAGGTCAAAAGAGGATTCCTTAAAAAAAATTGACATCTACGTAAAAGAAACACTGGATAAGCTTGATGATTTGTCAAAGAAAACAGGAGACTTAATTGGCATCTCCTCTGGTTTTAAAGCAATTGATGGCGTAACCCAAGGCCTAAAACCCGAGGAGTTGATTGTTATTGCTGGAAGACCAAGTATGGGAAAAACTTCACTTGCAATGAACATAGCCGAGAACGTTGCAAAGGAAGAAGATGGGTGCGTTCTGGTGTTTAGTCTCGAGATGTCTTCACAATCACTAACCTCAAGGATGATTGGGTCAATGGCTGGCATTTCTCAGCAAAGTATCATGCTTGGTAGAAATCTAACAGACAGGCAATGGGAAAAAATCGTTGAGAAAAGTAAGAGGCTTGGTGATATGAATATCTTTATTGATGACACTGCAAATATTAATCCAATGGAAATCAGAGCTAAAAGTAGAAGATTGGCTAAACAATTCAGGAAAGAGGGTGGAGTGAAATTAATTGTTATTGACTACATCCAGCTAATGCAAATGCCTGGCAGAAATGATAACAGAGTCAATGAATTATCAGATATTTCAAGAGCTCTGAAACACCTAGCAAAAGAGATAAAGGCACCAGTAATAGTATTATCACAATTGAACCGTAGCGTTGAGCAAAGACCCAATAAAAGACCTCAGATGTCAGACCTTAGAGACTCGGGAGCCATCGAACAAGATGCAGATCTAATATTTATGTTGTATAGAGATTATGTTTACAAAAAAGAAGAGGAGTGGAAAAGTGTTGCAGAAGTTCGGTTGGTTAAACATAGAAATGGTCCAACTAAAGATCTTTTACTTTCCTTCAGAGAAGAATTAACAAAATTTGGAGATCTTGCACCTGAGATAATGAATAGCTATGCGCAAGACAGAACTTCAGATTAGTCTCACAAATCTAGATCACAACATTTCGGTAATTAAGTCAAAAACCACTTCCGACATACAGGCAGTAGTTAAAGCAAATCTTTATGGTCTTCAATTAGAAAAGATAATTGAAATCTTGGATCCACAGGTTGAATCATATGCAGTAATTACCCTAGATGAGGCAAGAGCTCTCAGAAAACTAACAAAGTTACCAATACTTTTATTGCAAGGAGCTCATGAAAATGAAGATTATGAGGACATAAAACAACTTGAGCTAGATTTTGTTTTACACTCCTCGTGGCAAATTAAAGGCATTGATAAACACAATTTAGCAAACAACAGATTATGGTTAAAGTTAAATACTGGCATGAACAGACTTGGATTTGACGAACAAGAGTTTGCAGAACATTACAACCTAATGACCAAAAAAAATTTTAAAGACTTAGTTGTAATGTCACATTTAGCTTCATCCTCTGATATTTCTAATAAGCAGAATCAATCTCAGATAAACAAATTTAATAAAATCACCAATGATATAAGCAATAAAAAAAGCTTAGCTAACTCAGGAGCATTATTTAATTACCCTGAATCTCATTATGACATCGTAAGAACAGGTATGGCATTGTATGGTGGCAAATATCAAGAGTTTGGGATCAAATCAATTTCTTGCTTGCGTTCAAAAATTATATCAATAAATAAAGTTTCTAAAGGTGAAACGGTTGGATACGATGGCGCATGGAGAGCAAAACAAGATACTTATATTGCAGCAATTGGTATTGGATATGGGGACGGATTTCCCTATTTTTCTGGGCCATATAGCGTAAATATTAATGGAAATACCTATGAAACAGTTGGTAAAATCAACATGGATTTAATCACAATTAATATTGGTAATGAGCATGGAATAAATGTTGGAGATTGGGTGCAATTGTGGGGATATGAAACAAACTTAACTGAACTTTCTAAAAGCTTTCATTCAATTTCATACCAGTTATTAACAAATATATCGAGAAGAGTTGCTAAAAATTATTTAGAATAGCTATTTACCAAGAAAGTTTTGTTAAAAGATACACGATTTATTTTCGTAACAGGTGGAGTTGTTTCTTCTCTAGGGAAGGGCATCACTTCAGCATCTATAGGTGCGATTCTTGAATCCAAAGGTTATTCAGTAACAGTCATAAAATTAGATCCTTACTTTAACGTTGATCCAGGCACTATGAGCCCATTTCAGCATGGGGAAGTATTTGTCACAGAAGATGGCACAGAGACCGACCTAGATCTAGGACACTACGAACGTTTCATAGATTATAAATGTACGAGAGAAAATAATTTTACTGCTGGAAAAATATATTATTCGGTACTAACAAAAGAGCGCAAAGGGGAATATTTAGGTAAAACTGTTCAAGTTATTCCACACATTACGGACGAAATTAAAAACAGAGTTTTAGATGCTTCAAGTGGCTTTGATATAGCAATTGTAGAAATTGGTGGGACTGTTGGTGATATAGAAAGTCAGCCATTTATTGAAGCAATAAGGCAACTTGGGTTAGAGCTAAAGCCATATCAAACATCATTTCTTCACTTAACGCTGGTTCCATTTTTAGAAAATGCTGGAGAATTGAAAACAAAACCAACTCAGCATTCTGTTAAGGATTATCGATCTTTAGGTGTTCAGCCTGATGTTTTGATATGTAGATCTGATTTCCAAATACCCGATGAAAGTAAGAAAAAAATTGCCTTGTTTTGCTCTATGCCAGCTGAAGCTGTTATCTCTTTGCCCAACCTTGAAACTATTTATGAGGTTCCATTAAAACTTTCAAATGAAGGTATAGATAAAATTCTTACAAAAAAACTTAACTTGGATAAGGTTAAGCCTAATTTATCGGTTTGGAAGAGGGTCATCAAAAGAAAAACGATGCCATCAAAGGAAGTGAAAATTTCTTTTGTTGGGAAATATGTTGATTTAAAGGATGCTTACTTCTCTTTAATTGAGGCATTGGATCATGCGGGCATTTGTAATGACACTAGAGTCAACATAAAGTACATCAACTCTGAAGAGCTAAATAGCAAAAATTATAAAAGCTACTTGAAAGGTTCTGATGGAATATTGGTGCCGGGTGGTTTTGGCGATAGAGGTATTGAGGGAATGATACTTGCTGCAAGATATGCTAGAGAAACAAAGGTGCCTTACTTTGGCATCTGTCTTGGCATGCAAATTGCAATTATTGAAATGGCGAGAAACTTATTAGGTTTAAAAGATGCTAATAGTACAGAATTTGCCCCAAAGGCTAGACATAAAGTTATCTCTCTTGTTACTGAATGGAAGAATGATGATGGAACAATTGAAAAGCGTACCGAAGATTCTGATATGGGAGGCACAATGAGGCTTGGAAGCCAAAAAGCATTCTTAGTAAAAGGAACCAAAGCTGAAAAACTTTATAAAAGAAAACAGATTTTTGAAAGACATAGGCATCGATACGAGGTTAACCCACACTACATTGAAGAACTTATCTCAAAAGGATTGGTTATCTCTGCAAGATCAGATATTCATGATCTTGTTGAGATGATTGAGCTTAAAGGTCATCCTTGGTTTGTGGCGTGTCAGTTCCATCCTGAATTTACATCTAACCCGAAAAAAGGACACCCGCTTTTTAATGACTTTGTAAAAAAAGCAGTGGAGTTATAATTAAACCATGATGATAAAGCTAGGCACTTCTGAAATTTCAAATGACAGTAAGCTAACAATCTTTGGTGGAGTAAATGTCATTGAATCTGAAGATTTATTATTTAAAGTAGCCGAAAAATTTTGCACTCTTTCGGATAAAATTGGGTTTAACTACATTTTTAAAGCATCTTTCGACAAAGCAAATAGATCTTCATTAGATTCATTTAGAGGTCCGGGCATTGAAGAGGGGCTAAAGGTTTTAGATAAGGTTAAAAGTACGTTTAATGTACCTGTTATCTCAGATATTCATGAACCTGAACAAGCCAAAATGGCTGCCGAAGTTTGTGATGTAATTCAAATCCCAGCCTTCCTTTGTAGGCAGACTGATTTAGTTGTGGCTGCAGCACAAACTAAAAAAATAATTAACTTAAAAAAACCACAATTTTCTTCTGCGTCAGAACTTTCTCATGCCATAAAAAAATGTGAGGTTTCTGGCAATCCCAATATTATTTTATGTGAAAGAGGTAATAGTTTCGGGTACAACAATCTAGTTGTAGATATGTTAAATTTCCAGTTGCTTAAAGAATTAGCAAAGCCTGTTTTCTTTGATGTTACACATTCTTTACAGCAGCCGGGTGCTCTTGAAAAAAGCACTGGAGGAAGGGGCCAATATGTTTTCGAGCTTGCAAAAGCTGGAATTTCTCAAAAGATAGCAGGACTATTTTTGGAAACACATCCTGACCCTAGTATTGCAAAATGCGATGGTCCGTGTGCTCTTAAACTTTCCGATCTAGAAAAATTCCTTAGTGACCTTTTCGAGCTTGATGCATTAGTTAAAAATTTTTAAAAAAGGAAAATATGAAAATAAAGTCGATAAAAGCGATAGAGGTTTTGGATTCACGTGGAAGGCCTACGGTTTATGCATCAGTAAATCTTGAAGATGGTTCAAAAGGTGAGGCATACGTTCCTAGTGGAGCATCAACAGGAAGTTTAGAGGCGCATGAATTAAGGGATTCAGATAATAGATTTTGTGGATTGGGAGTGATGCAGTCTGTAGAAAATATCAATAACATTATCCAACCATCTTTAATCAATAAAGATGTATCAGATCAAGAAGAAATAGATAAATTAATGTGTGAGCTTGATGCCACCAAAAATAAAAGCAAGCTTGGAGCAAATTCAATTCTCGCAGTATCACTTGCAGTATCAAGGTCTGCTGCAAATAGCCTTAATATTCCACTATATGAGTACCTAAATATTCTCTATAAAAAAAGATTCAATCGAGAGGTGCAAATGTCATTGCCAAGACCAATGCTAAATATCTTTAACGGTGGTGGGCATGCTAATAACACCATTGATATCCAGGAATTTATGATTCTTCCTGATGTTAAATTCGAATTCTCAGAGGGCTTGCGTCTATCAACAGAAGTTTATATGAATCTAAAGAAAATTCTTTCAGAAAAAGGGTTAAGCACAACTGTTGGAGATGAAGGGGGCTTTGCTCCAAATCTGAGAACCAATGAAGAGGTAATAGAACACATTATTCAGGCAGTAGAAGTAAGTGGTATGAGATATGGTGAAGATATTCATTTAGGCTTGGACTGCGCAGCAACAGAATTTTTTCAGGATGGAACCTACGTCTTGAAAGGAGAAAATAAACAACTCAGCTCGCTTGAAATGATAGATTATTTAAAAGATTTGATTAATAAATTCCAGATTATTTCTGTTGAAGATCCTTTAGATGAAAATGATTGGGATAGTTGGGCTAAAATTACCGCAGAGTGCCCGAACACACAGATAGTTGGAGATGATATTTTTGTGACACAAAGCAAATTGCTTGATAGAGGCATCAAAGAAAATGCTGGAAATGCAATTTTAGTTAAACTCAATCAGGTTGGATCCCTATCAGAGACTATGGAGGCAATTAATCTTGCTCAAAACAATAATTTTTCAACTGTTATTTCCCACCGTTCAGGAGAGACTGAAGATAGCTTTATCTCTGATTTATCAGTTGCAGTGAATGCAAAACAAATTAAAACAGGGGCTCCTGCTAGATCTGATCGAACAGCAAAGTACAACCGATTGCTGATAATAAATTCTGAACTCTATCCATGAAAATAAAGCGGGTAGCAAATATTTTCCTTAACTCTTTTTTGTTTGGTTTATTGATTTATCTGCTTTACGACATTTTCTTTGGTGATTATAGCTTCTCTCAACAGGCGGAGTTGAAAGAAGTTGTAAACATTAAAGAAGAGGAGCTATCAAAAATTTCAAATGAAAATCAGAATATAAAAACGGAAATACAATTCATCAAAGATAATGATGATTATCTTGAACTTATTGCCAGAGAGGAACTGGGGTTAGTTAGAGAAGGCGAAGAGTATATTGATGATGAGCCAGAATAAATATAAGGTTGCCATTATCCCTGCCGCAGGTTTTGGTACGAGGTTTTCATCAGATACTCCCAAACAGCTATTCAAGTTAAACGATGTATTGATAATTGAAAAAACAATTTCAGCCTTTGAATTATGCGATCAAATAGATGAAATAATCATTCCAGCTAACGAAGCTGTAAGAGAACAAGTAAATTTATCTGAGCACAACAGCAAAAAAATTAAGCTTATACCAGGCGGTGATACTAGAGCTGAGTCAGTCTATCAAGCCTTAAAAGAGGTTGCTGATGAAGAAGCTTTAGTAATTGTTCATGATGCAGTAAGGCCATTCATCTCCACTGCAGAGATAGCAAAACTAATTGATGAATATGAAAAGAGAAATGCTGACATTTTAGTGTACGGCATTCCTGTTTACGAATCATTGAAACTAATAGATAGTGAAACACTCGAAATCAAAAAGAGCGTGGATAGAAATGAATACTATTTAGCACAAACACCACAAATTACCTCAGCAAAAATTTTATCTGAGGCATATGAACAGAGTTTAAGCGATAATTTTTTTCCATCTGATGAGTGTGAAGCTGTTGAAAGATATGGTGGAAGAGGTGAGTTTGTTCCCGGTAGTAGAAAAAATGTAAAAATTACTGTGCCAGAGGATTTGGCTGTAGAGAAAGAAGAACTTATTGGCAATGGTTTTGATAGCCATAGATTTTGTGAAGGTGATGGATTGCTGATTGGCGGCTTTAAGGTTCCGTATAAATTTTCCTTTGAAGCTCATTCAGATGGAGATATTGTGTTGCATGCCTTAATTGATTCAATGCTAGGGGCCTTAAATCTAGGTGATATTGGAACAAATTTTCCTTCAACTAAAGAATGGAGAGATGCTCCAGGAAGAAAGCTATTTTCATTAGCATACGAAAAAGTTAGGAACGAAGGATATAAGCTATTACAATTTGATGTCATTGTCATTGCAGAACAACCAAAAATGAGTCGGTATAGGGAAGAAATTCTAAGAAGTCTTTCAGAAATTACCTCAGTCTCTGAAAAAAACATAGGCTTTAAGGCTAAAACTGCAGAAAATATGGGATTTATTGGTAATAATGAGGGAGCAGCAGCAATGGTAATCTCTAGACTAAGCAGATGAAAATATTATTTACAAACGATGACGGTATTGATTCTCACATAACAAGAGAGTTGTATGAAACCTTATCTGCTGAGCATGAAGCTTATTTGATTGCACCTGCGAAAGATAAAAGTGGACAAGGCGCTGCCATAACTCTTAGAACTGCCGTTGATGTAGTAAAGCTTGAAGACAAAATTTATTCGGTTGATGGTACACCAGCGGATTGTGTTTTTATGGGTTTGATGGCAATTATGGATGGCTTACCAGATATTATCATCTCAGGTATTAATAAGGGAGCAAATATGGGTGATGATGTAATACACTCTGGCACTCTTGGTGCAGCATTTACAGCTAGAAAAATGCAGCTGCCGCCTTTAGCAGTATCTATTGCTGGCAGATCATTTGAAAATTACCAGTCCTCTATACTAGCAACCAAGTTAATGCTGGAATATATAGAGCAAAATTACTCCGATACCCCACATGGTGGGCTGGTATTCAACGTTAATGTTCCTAATCTGCCTTTTGAGGAAATAGAAGGGTTTCAGCTAACAAAGCTTGGCAATAGAGGTATACCACTAGCGCCTGAGCTCGAGGAAAGTGAAGGGAAAATAAGTTATAAGATTGGAAAATCGGGCAGTCCAGATGGAGATCTGTCGGGGACTGATTTTGAGGCAATTAGATCAAATAAGATTTCAGTAACACCGCTTTATTGGGATATGACAAATAAAGATATGGTTATTGGAGATCTCCCAAGTGTATAAAGTTTTTTACAATCTTTTAGCAGGTTTTTGCATGGGTCTTGCTGAGATTACTCCTGGCATATCTGGTGCCACTATTGCAGGGATCTTTAATGTCTATAAAGACTTCTTGGCTTCATTAAGCTCATTTAACCCACAATTACTTAAGAAAGGCTTTAGGCAATTCATTGCTAATTTAAATTTATCATTTATGGCGCCACTACTGATTGGTATGTCGGTAGCTATTGTTTTAGCAGCAAATGTAATTAATTATCTGATCGTTGGCTTTCTTTACGAATTGAAAGTATTCCTTTCTTTGCTAATGGTTTTTGCAGTGGTAAAAAATTTATTTTTTGATCATGAATTTAAAAAAATTAAAAACTTCTTTTTAAGTTTCTTAACCGGGGTTTTGGTTGCTTCATTCGTTGCTTTTACTTTAGTCACTCTCGATTTCAGTAATTCTTTCTTACTTATTGTTGCCGGCTTTTTAGGGTTTAGTGCATTTATATTACCAGGGATATCTGGATCATTAGTTTTTTTAATGTTAGGTGCTTACCAGCTGATAATTTCAGCTATAGTTGCACTAGATGTTCTTGCTTTGCTGCCTGTTCTACTAGGAATGTTGTTTTCATTCTTGCTTTTGCCCAAGGCAATAGTAGAGAGATTTGAAGAGAACTCTGAAAGAACGATTATGTTTTTCTCAGGGTTAATATTTGGGTCAATTCCAGCAGTTTGGCTGCACTTACATACCTAATCTCTAAGAAGATCAATTTTATCTCTTAAGGTTTTATATTTTTCTGCTTCTGGAAGCGCTTCTTTTTGTTGTGTGATATTCGGCCATACTTTTGAATATTTATCATTTAATTCAATGAAAGGAATTTGATCTGGAGGAAGCTCATCCTCTGCATAAATTGCATCTACGGGACATTCTGGTTCGCATAGACCACAATCTATGCATTCATCTGGATTGATTGCCAGGAAATTTGGTCCCTCATAAAAGCAATCAACAGGGCAGACTTCAACACAGTCGGTGTGTTTACATTCGATGCATGAGTCTGTAACTATGAAAGCCATTGTGGGTATTTTACTTGTGAAAGGAAATATTGAAAAACATTCAAGACAATAAATAGAAGTATTTACTTGTTAGAAAAAAAAATATAGAGTACTGTATAAATATACACTTATTTAAAAATGGCTGATAACAAAAAACAAACTCTCGAAAATGCCCTTAAGCAAATTGAAAGCCAATTTGGCAAGGGAACAATAATGAAACTCGGTGCTAGAGAGGCGGTAGAAGTTCCGTCAATATCAACAGGCTCTTTTGGTCTTGATAAAGCTCTAGGGATTGGAGGGCTTCCTAAAGGAAGAGTGGTTGAAATCTATGGACCAGAATCTTCAGGTAAAACAACTCTAACATTGCAGATCATAGCTGAGTGCCAGAAAGCTGGTGGAAGTGCAGCATTTATCGATGCAGAGCATGCACTGGATCCAGAGTATGCCAAAGCACTTGGAGTTGATATTGATGAATTGCTACTTTCTCAACCTGATACTGGAGAACAAGCTCTAGAAGTTACGGATATGTTGGTAAAAAGTGGAAGTTTAGATGTGATTGTTATTGATAGCGTTGCTGCTTTGGTGCCAAGAGCAGAACTCGAAGGTGACATGGGTGATTCTCATGTAGGTTTACAAGCTCGACTTATGTCTCAAGCTCTAAGAAAAATTACAGGAAGCATTCAGAAATCAAATACTCTTGTGATTTTTATCAATCAAATAAGAATGAAAATAGGAGTTATGTTTGGAAGTCCTGAGACTACTACAGGTGGTAATGCTTTGAAGTTCTATTCAAGCGTTCGATTAGATATAAGAAGAGTTGGAGCTATAAAAGATGGTGATGAAATTGTTGGTAATGAGACAAGAGTTAAAGTAGTCAAAAATAAAATGGCGCCACCATTTAAGGTTGTAGATTTTCAGATTTTATATGGGAAAGGCATCAATAGGATGGCAGAAATCATAGAGTGTGCTGTTAAAAAAGGCACTATAGAAAAAGCTGGATCTTGGTATAGTTTTGAGGGCGATAAAATTGGTCAAGGCATAGGAAATGCTTCACAGTTTCTAGTTGATAACCCCAAAGTTCTTGAGAAAGTTGAACAGTCTATCGTTGAAGTTTAGTTAGCTTTAACTTCCTGAATATACTTGTCGATTATTGCCTCTAGCACTGTTAGAGGCAATGATCCATTCATAAGTACATGATGATGAAAATCCTTAATATCGTAAAGGGTGCCAAGTTCATTTTTAGCCCTTTCTCTTAGCTCTAGAATTTTAATCCGACCAATCATATAGGCGCAGGCTTGTCCAGGCCAAACAATATATCTTTCTATCTCAGATGTGGCCTCACTTTCTTCAGATCCAACATTCTCCATCATGTATTTAATAGCCTCTTCTCTTGACCATTTCTTATAGTGAATTCCAGTATCAACAACCAGTCTTACTGCTCTAAAAAGTTCTGATTGCAGAGAACCTATCATTTCATATGGATCATTAATTAAATCTGCTTCAATAGCTAATCTTTCGGCATATAATGCCCAACCTTCACCAAAGGCTGAAGTTCTATAACCTAGTTTTTTCCAAATTGTTTGATTTTGATTTTCTTGATTTAAGGCATTTTGAAAGTGATGCCCCGGTATAGCTTCATGAAAAGATAGAGCTGGCATTCCAAATGTTTTGGTTGCTTTTATATCATAGAGGTTTGCATAAAAGACTCCTGGTCTAGAGCCGTCCAAAGCAGGTGATTGATAGTATCCTCCTGCAGCGCTCGCTTCAGCATATTCAGGTATTCTTTTAACTATAACCTCAGCTTTTGGTAATTCACGAAAATAGTTGTCCATCTGTGTTAAAGCATTTACTTGTATTTCTGTATACTTCTCTATAATTTGTCTTCTGCCATTATCTGAATCTTCAAAAAGAAATCTTGGGTCGTTATTCAACTGATCATATAAAATTGGTAATGGTTGTGTTACGTCGTAACCCTCCTTTTCAAAAATTCTAATGATCTCAGCTTGAATTTCACTAACAAGTTTTAAGCCGATGTTATGTATTTCTTCAGGAGAGTAGTTTGTGGTTGTATAGATCTTTAATCGATGTTTATAAAAATCATCACCATTGGGCAATTCCCATACGCCATCCATTGTACGAGCATTCAACAGCTGCTCATTCATAACTGAAGCTAGATTTTGATAGCTTTTAATAAATGAATTTGAAAGTTCATTCTTTAGTTCGTTAAGATAGAACTCCCTCAGCTCATTATCTATTTCCACTGTTAAAATTTTTTCATTAAGATTCTTATAGATTGGATTATCGATTATCTCAAAAGATGCAAGTGCCTCTATTTGGTTTTTAGCTTTTTCGTAAACAAATTTTGGCGAATAAATTCCTTTTTCCCCTCTTTCTCTTAAGAAAAGAATAGATTCATCAATTACATCATCTATTGTAGATACTCTATGAATATAGTCTTTAATAGATTTTTCATCTGTAATTTTATGAGTATCTGTCAGAAACTCTACGAGATTCAAATGTAAACCAAAAAATTGTGAAAGAGGATTGAAGTGATGTTGAAAAGATTCAAAGCTTACTTTTTGGTTTTTGAGACTGAATTTTGCTATCTGCAGATTATATTTTTCATCTTGCATCTTGTTTTCATCAAATTTTTCTAGAGTGCTGAGGCGTGAGGTAGTTTCCTCATAGCTGCTTTGGGCACTTTGCTGACTGTAATCGTCCCATTTGGAATTATGTCCAGTGAATGCATCTAGCTCATCAAGCCCCATATAGCTTAGTCTTTCTGGGCTCGATAGTATGTCTTCAATGAGTATACGGTCAAGATATCTATCAAGCTGATTTGTTGGACTTGCTCCCCATTCACCTAGTTTGTTTTCGAGCATTTTTGTTGCAAAAAAATTGGGGTTAAACGAAAGTATGACTAACAAAGCAATCAGCAATGATCCTAGTAAAAAGCCACCAATAGTTGTAAAAAATTTAATCATTTAAATGTTTGATTCAATAATTTTTTTAATTTCATCTGCTGTGCACTCATTCTTCTGACCCAAAACTCGATCGTTAAACTCATATTTATTGCTATTAAAATTATTTGGACTTATAACAACTGAGTAAGGAATTCCCAATAATTCATTTTCGGAGAACTTGATTCCTGCTCTTATCTCACGATCATCAAGCACAACATCAATTTTATATTTCTTCATTAGTTTATATAAGCTTAAGGAAGCATCGATAACCTCAGGTTTCTTAGGATCTAAGCAAATAATATTAAGCTGGAAGGGTGTAATTTTTTTGGGCCACAACATTCCCATTTCTTGATAGTTTTGTTCAATTGCAGCAGCAACAATCCTTGAGATGCCTATCCCATAACACCCCATTGAAAGTGTTACCTCATCCCCCTGTTCATTCTTTAATTTTACGTCCATTTTTTCCGAGTATTTTTGTCCAAGTTGGAAAATATGGCCTACTTCGATTCCTCTTTTTAGTTGTAATTTTCCTTGTCCATCTGGTGAGGGCTTTCCTTCAAGCTCTGATGGATCCTTATCGAAATCTAAAATCTCAACATTTGCTGCAAAATCACTTTCATCGCTTATTGCTAGTAGATCTTCTCCAGAGTCTGCCAAAATATGAAATTCTTCACTTATATCTCCTCCAATATTGCCAGCATCAGCTTTAACAACTCTGTAATTTAACCCTAATTCATTAAAGATATTTACATAAGCTTCTTTCATAATGTCATAACTTTTTTGTAGACCCTCTGCACTCATATCGAAACTATAAGCATCTTTCATAGTAAATTCTCGTGCTCTCATCACCCCAAATCGTGGCCTTATTTCATCTCTAAATTTTGTTTGAATTTGGTATAAATTGATTGGAAGATCTTTATAACTTATCGGGTAAGATCTAAAAATATCACAAACAACTTCCTCATGAGTAGGCCCTAAAACGAATTCTCTATCCGATCTATCGTTAAATTTAAGCAATTCTTTCCCATATTCATCAAACCTTTTGGATTCTTTCCATAAATCTGAAGGCTGTACCATTGGCATTAATATTTCCTGAGCACCAGCTTTATTCATATTTTCTCTTACAACACCTTCAACTTTTCTTAATATTTTTAGTCCAAAAGGAAGCCAGTTATAAATGCCGGCGGCTGTTTTCTTAATCATCCCAGCCCTAAGCATCAACTTATGACTTATAAGCTCAGCATCAGAGGGATCTTCTCTGGTTGTAGGGACGAATATTTTTGAGAAATACACTATAATCTCCTCTTTTAATTATATGGTAGTTTAATTAGGAATATGCCCATTTACGAGTATTACTGCGAAGTATGTCAATCAAAGTTTGAAGTAATTCAAAAAATTTCAGACCAACCATTGGGAAAATGCTTAAAGTGTAAGAAGTCGAAAAAATTAGTAAAATTAGTCTCTGCACCGGGATTTAGGTTAAAAGGCTCAGGTTGGTACGAAACTGATTTTAAAGTTGGGGCTAAAAAAAATATTCACGGAGAAGAAAAAAAAGCTAAGAGTAAAAAAGATGAGAACTAATTATTGTGGAGAAATAACAAAAAAACTTCTTGGGGAAGAAGTCACTGTTTGCGGTTGGGTGCACAGAAGAAGAGACCATGGTGGCGTGATTTTTTTAGACCTCAGAGATACAACTGGGATTGTTCAGCTAGTTATTAATCCAGATGCTGGAGAGAGTTTTAAAATTGCAGAAGATGTGAGAGGAGAGTATGTCTTGAAGGCAACTGCAAAAGTAGATCCAAGACCAGAAGACAGTACCAATAAAGATTTAAATACAGGAGAAATAGAGCTTAATGTCAAAGACTTAAAAATTTTAAATGTAGCAGAGACCCCAGCTTTTCCTCTTGATCAGTCATCCGAGGTTGGAGAGGATGTGCGTCTGAAGAATAGGACGCTAGACCTTAGAAGGCCTGAAATGCAAAAAAATATCCGAACAAAAGCTTTGCTCACTAAAGCAATTCGTGACTATTTAGAAAACAATAGGTTTCTTGATATTGAAACCCCAATTTTAACTAAAGCTACTCCAGAGGGTGCTAGAGATTATCTAGTGCCAAGCAGAACCAATATTGGGAAATTCTTTGCTCTTCCGCAATCACCACAATTGTTTAAGCAAATGCTAATGATCTCAGGCTTTGACAGATATTATCAGATTGCTAGATGCTTCCGAGATGAAGACCTGCGCGCAGATAGACAGCCTGAATTCTCTCAGGTTGATATCGAAGCATCATTTGTTGAGGAGAATGATGTAATGAGTTTTTCTGAGGAAATGATAAAGAAATGTTTTAAAGATGTTCTGGGTTTGGATTTAGGTGAAATAAATAAGATTACATGGGAAGAAGCCATGGAAACTTATGGAAGCGATAAGCCAGATCTTAGGAATCCCCTCAGATTAATAGAAGTCAGTGAATTATTTACCAAAGAGGAATTTAAAGTATTTTCCGATCCAGCAAATGACTCTAACTCTCGTATAGCTGCTCTTGTCATTAAAAATGGCGGCTCAATTGGCCGAGGGCAAATTGATAGATACACAGATTTTGTAAAAGATTTTGGTGCAAAGGGCCTAGCTTACATTAGAGTAGAGGAAGATAAGGTGGATGGGCTTTCATCACCGATACTAAAATACCTTTCTGAAAAATGCTTAGAATCGGTATTCTCAACTCTTAATTTATCTAAAGATGATTTAGTTTTCTTTGGTGCAGGAAAGAAAAAAACCGTAAATGATTACATGAGTAGACTAATGGCCAAGATAGGTGATGACGCAAAACTTCTGGATGACGGCTTCAAAGCATGCTGGGTAACAGATTTTCCAATGTTTGAAGAAGATAGCGATAAAAATTTGACTTCATTGCACCACCCTTTTACCAGCCCTAGTATAGATAATGTCGGTGAGCTGGATAATATTAATCCACTAAACCTTAATTCCAGGGCATATGATTTAGTAATTAATGGAATTGAGATTGGTGGAGGGTCTATTCGTATCCACGATCAAAGCATCCAAGACAAAGTATTTAAATTGCTAGGTCTAGATGAAAAAGAAGTTGAGGAAAAATTTGGATTCTTTTTAAAAACGCTCTCAACTGGATGCCCCCCTCACGGAGGTATCGCATTTGGACTTGATAGGCTTGCAATGATTATGGTGGGAGCTGGTTCGATAAGAGATGTAATTGCTTTCCCCAAAACACAATCTGCTCTTTGTCTTCTTACTGAGGCGCCTGGCAATGTTTCTGGTGAAAATTTAGATGAGTTAAATATATCTTTAAAGGAGGAATAGTGGCAGGTCATTCCAAGTGGGCAAATATAAAACACAGAAAAGCACGACAAGATGCAAAAAGAGGGGCTGTCTTTACCAAGATCATTAGGGAATTAACTGTCGCAGCTAAAGATGGAGGAGGAATCATTGAGGACAATCCAAGGTTGAGGCTGGCTTACGATAAAGCTCTTTCTGCAAACATGACAAAAGATACAATCAACAGAGCAATACAAAGAGGTGCAGGTGGGCAAGAAGGCCAAAATCTTGAGGAAGTTTTATATGAGGGCTATGCTCCGGGAGGGGTTGCAGTTTTAGTAAAAACACTAACTGATAATAAAAACAGAACTGTTTCAGAAGTCAGGCATGCATTTTCAAAATATGGAGGCAATTTAGGAACTTCAGGATCAGTAGCATATTTATTTGAGGCTAAAGGCAAGTTGTTAGTAAATGCAACTTTAGATAATGAGTCATTGTATGAACTCGTGATTGAAAATGGTGCTGACGACCTTGATCAAGTTACCGATGAACAGATTGAGATTGTGTGTCAGCCCAAAGATGTATCAAATTTAAAAAGAGTGCTGGAAGAATCTGAATTTAAAGTTGAAGCATCTGAAATTGTCATGGAGGCTGATAATTCAATAAGTCTTGATCAAGAACAATCCGAAAAAAACATGAAACTTACCGATGCTCTAGAAGATCTCGATGATGTTCAAGAAGTCTTTACAAATGCAGATTTAGATGCTTCAGTATTTGAATAATGACAATTAATCAGCGAAAAAAAGGGCATGACTTCGAAAGAAAGATTTCTAGAATGCTCCAAGATGATCTAGGTTTGAAAAAACCAGTTCGTAGAATTCTCACGCAATATCAAGAAAAAGATCATCCTGATTTAAAAATTGGAAGATGGAATTTAGAATGCAAAGCCTATAAGAAGGGTTTTGAACCTGCTGCTGCATGGTGGGCACAAGTAGTTGGTGTGACCAAAGAGCATGAATTTCCAGCTTTGATTTATAAATTTGATAACAAACCAATCAGGGTAAGAGTAAGGGTCACAGAATTAAATCCAAACCTTATAGATTCACTTAAAGTTGTTGATCTTAATTGGGAAAGCTTCTGCTATCTTTTGAAAACAATGTATGAAGAAGATCTTAGGAGCCATCTTTAATGAACTTAGAGATTTTTGATTTATTGAGCAATGCCTCTTTGCCCGTACAAATTATACTTTTGATATTAGTTGTAGCTTCAGTATTGTCCTGGATTTTAATTTTTGAAAAGTTTTTTACTTTAAGCAAAGCTACAAAAAATTCTCATGAGATAGAGGATCAATTCTGGGAAGGAGAGAGCGTAGAGAAACTATATATCGATTTAAAAGAAAAAGATTTAATTGAGCTTGAAACTTCAGAGCTTGTTTTGCTAACTGTGCATGAAGAACTTAAAGGCAAGAGTACAAAAAAAACAGAGGAATTAGAATCGGTGGAGCGTCTTGTGCGTGTTGTGATTAATAGAGAAGAGGAAAGGTTATCAAAAAACTTATCGCTTCTGGCTACTATTAGCTCTAGCGCCCCTTATATTGGTTTGCTTGGCACGGTAATTGGAATAATCAATGCCTTTGCGGGTCTATCCACAACTGCTCAGTTAACATTAAGTTCAGTAGCACCAGGTATCTCAGAAGCCCTAGTGGCAACCGCAGTGGGTTTACTAGCTGCGATACCTGCCTTAATTGGTTACAATCAGTTAACCAGAAAGTTAGAAAATATTCTCAATGGATCTTTGGCTTTTGCGGAAGAGCTAATAGCTAAATCACTGAGAAATTAGCCATGCTTCTTGGAAAAAGACTTCAAGGCAAAAAGAAAATTATTAATGAGATCAACGTTGTTCCATATGTTGATGTTATGTTAGTGCTTTTGGTGATATTTATGGTTGTGACGCCTTTAGCAGTTCAAGGACTTGATATAAATTTACCCAAAACTGAAGCAAAAGAAATTGAGCTAGAAAACACTTTACCTTTTGTAATTGATATAAGTGAAGATGGTCATTATTTCATTGAAGAGGATAATGAAGTTGTTCAAGTTTCTCTAGGTTTCCTTGAGGATAGATTTAGTCGTGTCATAGCGCTAAACCCTGAAGTGGAGGTGATAATCAGGGGAGATGGAGCTGCCGATTATCAATCAATTGCTGAATTGCTTGCTGTACTACAATCAAGTGGAGCAAATAATTTCTCTTTAGCAACACAACCATGATTAGATGGCTTACCGCAATTATTTTCTCACTACTAATCCATGCATCAATCATTTTTTTTTATAACTTTTTTCAGAATTACGACCTAAATATCAAAGAAAGAAAAGTTACTGGCGTAAAATTTTTACCAGCTGAAACAAAACAAGAAATTAAGGAGATCCAAAGAAAATCCGTCGAACCAAAGATTGCTGAACCTAAAGCAACACAACCGGCAATTGTTGAGCAAAAAAATGATTTTTCAAGCTACATTAATGAGGAGCTGCTTATGGAACTGAATCAAGAAAATATGGATTTGGTCGAAGAAATAAGTTTCAAAGTCATTAATGATCTTCAAAACATTTGGATTGAGCCAAAAAACTTACCCTTAGGTGTTTATGCAGATTTCAGTTTGGAAGTGGACCGGCTCGGCAATATTATTTCATTTAAACTCATAAGGTCCAGTGGCATAGGCGCTTTTGATAGGGCTGCGCAAAATGCAATCCGAAAATACAACAAAATCAAATACATTGCTGAAATTGATGAATCATTGTATTCAACATACTTTGAGAAATTTACAATAAGATTTATACCTAAATGAAAAAACTATTTTTACTACTGATTGGTGTTGGCAATCTCTATGCCGACTTAGTTTTAGAGATTACTCAGGGTTCAGAACAGCCAGTTAGACTTGCTCTTATTGAAATAGGAGCACCTACCTATGAGGGAAATGAGGTCATAGAAATTGTAAGAAACGATCTTTTAAGAACTGGTGAATTTGATGTGCTTACAAACGATCAGTTACTTTCCATTCCTGCTTCAGAGGAAGATGTCATTCAAAGGGACTGGCTATTACTTGAAGCTGATGCAATTATTTTTATGAACATTCAGCAAGAACAAGGAGCATTGGATGTCGAATATTCTTTTTTTGATATTGGCTATAAAGAGTCAGTTGAGAAAAGAAAGGTTTTAGGTTTGCCTGATAGCGTTAGGCAAACCAGTCACTATGTCTCAGATGGAATATATGAATTTTTCTATGGGATCGAAGGAGTGTCTTCTACAAAATTAATGTATGTTGCCAAGAATTCAGACATTTACAGATTAATTGTAAGCGATGCAGATGGCTTTAATGAGCAAGTATTGCTGAAATCAAATAGTTCCATTATTTCACCGGCTTGGTCAGCTGATGCAAAAGATATTGCTTATGTTTCATTTGAAAATAATAGAGCACAGGTGTTTACTCAAAACTTAGAAAGTGGAAAAAGGGAACTGGTATTAAGTTCTAATGCTTCAGTTAGCTCACCTGCATGGTCACCAGACAAGAAGTTTCTTGCGTTTTCAACGACCAAAGATGGCAATTCCGAAATCTATCTAATCAATCTTAAAAACAAAGAGCTAACAAGACTTACAGATAACACTGCCATAGATACAGAGCCTGCTTGGTCTAAAGATGGCAAGAATCTGTTATTTACATCAGACCGTGCAGGGTCCCCACAAATCTATCAAGTTAATATCAGGAACAAATTAAAAAGAAGGATTACCACTATTGGAAGCTACAATGCTAGAGCATCCTATCTAAATCAAGATGAAATAGTATTTGTCCATAGAGGAGAATCTGATTTTAATATCGCCAAGATGAACCTTAATACAAGGTCACTGGATATTTTAACCAGCACAAAGTTCGATGAAAGTCCCTGTATTGCACCGAATGGAAATGTCGTTATCTATTCAACTAAAGACGGAAATTTATCTTACTTGGCTGGTGTAAATATAAGTAGCAGGGTAAAATTTAAACTTCCAGCATTGTATGGAGAATTAAAGGAGCCAGCATGGTCTCCGTATTTAAGATAACTATGAAAAAAATAATTTATTCTTTAATCGCTTTAGCGCTACTATTTTCTTGTTCATCAACTCAAGTTGAAAAAGTTTCACAACAAAAAACTACAACTGTAGATTTAACAGGTAACCAGGCTGCTCCTGGAGCAGTGTTGCGAGATAGTGTTGATCTTGGTGAGCCATACGTTCGAATTTATTTTGATTACGACGAAGATAATCTGAGAGAAGATATGCTTTCAAATCTATTGGCTATATCAAAGTTAATGAAAGAAAACTCATCCTATACACTTTTAGTTGAGGGTCATGCAGATGAAAGAGGAACAAGAGAATACAACCTAGCACTGAGTGAGAGAAGAGCAAAATCAGTTGAAGATTTTCTGACAGCTTCTGGAGTGTCTCCATTCAATATAGAAGTAGTTGGGTACGGTGAAGAGAAGCCGGTTGATAATGCTTCCAATGAGAGTGCATGGTCAAAAAATAGAAGAACTGAATTATTCTTTATTAGATAGTGCTTAGAAATTTCTTCCTTTTTTCATTAATCTTTAACCTTCAAGGTATTGCACAAGAAACCGATAACGATAAAGATTTTCTATCCTTATTTATAAAAATACAGAATTTAGAGAAAGAAATCGCGCAATTAAGAAACGAGATCGAGGTGCTGGAAGCCGAAGTTAAATATTACGAATCACAAAATAAAAATTCTATTGATGGGCTTGAGCTTAAAGTCCTGTCACTCATGAGTTTGGATAATTTGCAAAATACTGAAAGCACATTGGGTGAGAAATCTGATCAACTGCTAAATTCTTATGAAGAAGCAATAATACTGATTCAAAAAGGCAATTTGGTCGAGGCTGTGAATGCCTTAAATAATTTTGTTACCAATAATCAAGACGATGAGCAAACTCCTTTGGCATACTTTTGGTTGGGGGAACTAAATTTAACTCAAAACAACTTGGCTCTTTCAATTCAAAATTTTAATACGCTCATTGGGCTTTACCCATCTCACTGGAGAGTACCTCTTGCCAAGTATAAGCTTGGCGCAATTTATCTTGAACAAGGCAATACCAATAGAGCCAAAACTCAGTTTGAGTTTGTGATTGCAGAATATCCCGATAGTTCTGCAGCAAAAGCTTCCAGAGAGTCTTTAGATAGTCTAGAATAGCAAAATCATTTTGTGGGTCGCTAGCTCAGCTGGTAGAGCACCGGGCTTTTAACCCGTTGGTCATAGGTTCGAATCCTATGCGACCCACCATTACCTTCTTAATAAACACATACTTAACCATTGATATCTCGGTAAAGGTTGTTAGATTAAATAAAGAAGAATTTTCACAACTTGTTTTATCGGGCTTAAGTAATACTTAAAAAATGAAGAAAACTAATTTAAGTTTATTTTTTGCAGTAGTAGCTACTGTTTTGTTGTCAGGATGTGGCGGTGGCGGCTCAGGTGGAGCTCCTGCACCAGTACCTATCCCAACACCAGCTCCAACACCAGCTCCAACACCAGCTCCAACACCAGCTCCAACACCAGCTCCAACGCCTGCCCCATTGGAAATCTCATCACGTAATGAATGTTTCGAAGGCAGCTGCTATGACATCATCCAAGTATCTGGAGCAGATGAAACTGCAACACCAGGGGGAAATGCCTTAGCTGATAAAAGAACAGTGTATGCGTACACACCCGATGGCAGCGATAACGGTATAGGGACCTATGAAGGCTCTAATTGGCCATATGTTATTACCAGTGAGGATGTTACTACTATTGAAGTACCAGAGAATATAACAGCAAGTTTTTCCACTAATTCTGAAAACCAGTTGCTTATTAACAACCAACCAGCTTATCAATATACACAGGATGAAAGTGAGGACGATGTAAATGGTAATGGTGTTTCAGATGTTTGGTATGTTTTTAAAGTTGATGGGGTGAGCTTGGCACCAGAACCAACACCGGAGCCAACTCCTGAACCAACACCAGAACCAACTCCTGAACCAACACCAGAACCAACACCGGAGCCAACACCGGAGCCAACACCAGAACCAACACCGGAGCCAACACCAGAACCAACACCGGAGCCAACACCGGAGCCAACACCAGAACCAACACCGGAGCCAACACCGGAGCCAACACCAGCTCCTGCATCTGCTGTTCAAGGGTCGGTTAAAATTGAAGGTCCATTTACACTTGATTCAGATGTTAATAATGAAAACATAGAAAATATAGATAATGGTTTCACCAATAGAGCTCAATTCCTTGAGCAGTATTCAACCGTATTAGGTTGGATGGGCGATGATGATGACTTAGAAATCTTCCAACTAATAGCTGCAGAAAGTGAAACAGCAGTGCAATTGGAAATAATCAATCATAACGGAGATCCTGATAATAGAGCTGAGAATACCGACCTAGATATGTACATTGTCAATACCGATATTGAGACCGTATCATCTGGAGCTGGCCTAGAAAAAATTGAATTTGCAGAAATTCCAGCTGGAGAAGGTGATATTTATTATTTGATAATTGATCATTACAGGGGTGACAACTCAAATCCTAGTGCTTACATAATTAATCAAGAGCCAACTGCAGCTTCGAGTTCTGAGAATCAAGCTGAGTACCAAAAATCCAATGCTGAAATTACTATTGGCAAATTATTAATAGTCAACAAAGAGTTTAATTCTGCAAACAGTCAGGATGGGTTGTACAAAGATCTCTCTCCAAAACTAGAATCTAGACCGGGTGCGTTAATTGAAATTTCAGAGGAAAAATTAAAAGAGTTGGTTAATCTTTCTGGAGTTGAGACATCTAGCCTAAAAAAACAATTCCCGGCAGTCGCTAAGCTCGGTGAATGGAGAAAAGCAACGCATCTTCTAAGACAGAGATTGCCAAGCGCTAAGATTGATTTTGACTACAAAAGGCAGCTTCATGATCTGTTTGTTAAAGACCCGCTTTACGATAGTTATCAATGGTGGAACTTTGATATCGTTAACCTGCCAGAAGCACTTGATATTTTAGGTCAAGAGACTAAGCCTATAAATGTTGCTGTTCTAGATTCTGGTTCACCAGATGTTGATAATGTTGGCTATTTGCGTTCAATTTTTGATAACGATCGTGGCTGGGACATGGAGGATAACGATTCAGTGCCAATAGATATTCCATCAGAGAATGCATCAACAACAAGTCATGGCTCTCATGTTGGTAGCACTATTTCAATGCTAAATGATGGAGTAGATGGTAATGGTTTTGGAGCTAGAGTTACGCCTGTTAGGGTTTGCTACGATCGAGGTTGTGGTCCTACCTATGAAGCCTACCTTTTTATCAATGGTGATGAAAATGATTCAGAGACAACTTGGGCACAGAGGACGGCGGAATCCAAAGGAGTGCCTCAAGAGGAATTAGATGAAAAGCTTTACTCCATGAATATGAGTTATGGCGGAGGCGGCGGAAGCGCCGATTCAAGTTCCTGTGAAAAACTAGCTGAGATTTCTGAAAGTGGCATTTTAGTTGCTTCATCATCTGGAAATGGCGGAATCAATTCGACAAGTTGGCCAGCGGCATGCCCCACAGTATTTTCAGTTGCAGCCACCAATGGAACTCATAGAAGGTCATCCTACTCATCAACAAATCAGTACGTTGATTTTGCAGCACCAGGAGGAGAATATTCTGATTGGAATGACGATGGTATAGACGATCTGGTATATGCTTATGCATTATTTGATAACTCTAATCCAGATGTCGAGATGCCTTTGTCTGGGCTGCAGGGGACTTCAATGGCATCACCGCATGGCGCAGGATTTTTAGCTTTACTTAAGCACTACTATGAAGACGTTGCCAAACCATTTGAAATTAATACAGATTTACCAGCAATTCTTAAATACAACCATGTTGAACAACTTCTAACAGCAAATCTAATTACTAACGATGTAAATAAAGAATCAAGAGAATTTGATACAACTGCAAGGCCTGGTAGAGATGATCATCTCGGGTATGGAATTATAGATTTACACAAAGCAATTAAGTCAATAGATGCTTTCAAATCCGGTTACTTCACTTCTTTTGATGCTTTACCTTCTTATGAAGGGCCCTCACTAATCAAACTTAATGCCGGTGAGGCACAAGAATTTACTCTGACACCAAAAGGCGTTGCTGGAGATGGCTTCAACAGCCTAGAGTACACATTCCAATCAGAGTTTTTAGAAGTTAAGGATTTAGGTAATCTTAATTACTCTGTTGTTAATGCTCCGGACTATACTTGGGCAGGTTGGGTTGATACACCAATTACTTTTACATTTCCTATGGAAGAAGGAGCTGATTTGCCTTTCGAAGGATATGAGTTATTAGCTGTTGGGGTAAATGTGCTTTTTCACATTAAAGGAGAAGCCTCTGCAGTTGATATTCCAGACTTAAAAGCATATTTATTAGATGAAGAGGACCAAGTTTTACAGGAAAGCAGAACAGACTTGATTGGTGGTGAAGGTACGCTTGGTTTTAATGAGGTAGAACTAGGCAACTACAAACTAAAAGTATGTTCAGATATCAACGGTGATAATGCATGGTGTGGCAGTGGAGAGCTTGTTGCAGAAAGTGAAGTATTTGAGGTTACTGGAGCTTCTTCAACAGAAGTAGGTTTAGAGTTATCTGCCTTTAGTGAAGGCGTTCCAAATAATGCTCCTGTCATAACATCCGACCCTGAAACAACAGACGCAACTTTTGCAACTGTCGGAGAAGAGTATTTATATAGAGTCCTAGCAACTGATGAAGACTATGAAAATGAAAATGGATCCTCAGCACCAAGAAATTGGTTTGATTATTCCATTGAGCTAATAAATGAAGATGATGGCTCAACTGGAAATTTCTTAAGCATTGATATTATCGGAGAAGTAACTGGGGTCCCTAAAGAAAAGCATATTGGTTCGTGGAAGGTTAAAATTGGCGTTAGCGATCGAATCGATACAACTTATCAGGAATTTATACTTACAGTCGATGAGTAATATTAGTAATATTTAAAGTCGATTATAAGTATCAAAATGGAAGATTTTTTTACCAGCATTACACCTGAAAGTAATTTTAATGCTTCTTCCACTCCACCAAGCCCAAATTATAATAGTTTAGATTTTTGGTCAGCACATCCCGATAAGTCGAGTTATGCCACATTGCAGCCAGATACAAAAACAAAAAATAGTCATGAAGTTGATTGTTTTTATGTGCACCCAACCGGTTTTTACTTAAAAGAATGGAATGCGCCACTTGATCTAGAGAACTCAGCATACGACAGGGTTGACCTAACGCTTGCAACCCAAGCCTCTGCATACAGTTCTGTTTGTAATATTTATGCCCCTCACTACAGACAAGCAACTTATGCTGCAATTGCAACCAACCAAGCTGATAATAGCTTAAAGGCACTCAATCTAGCTTACGAAGACATTAAAAATGCATTTGACTACTACTTAAAAAACTTTAACCAAGACAAGCCATTTATTTTGGCATCTCACAGTCAAGGATCATTGCACTGTCAAAGACTTATCACTGAGAAAGCTTTCAAGAATGTTTTTAAATCAAGGATGATTGCAGCTTACCTTATAGGT
>Ga0222719_10000840_pt1 | contig 30532 bp, 14 predicted proteins | sample C33_34DmetaG_FD_165039 | JGI IMG/M metagenome (GOLD analysis project Ga0222719, IMG submission 165039) | Estuarine water microbial communities from San Francisco Bay, California, United States - C33_34D | ecosystem: Environmental > Aquatic > Marine > Unclassified | place: USA: California... | reverse complement strand
CGACGCGCGGGCGCGGCGGGCGCGGATTTCTTGGCCCCACGGGAGTGAGATTTCTGACATCGGACGCCGCGCGCGCGCTACTGATGGCTCGAGGACGTCGACGCGGCGAGCTCGAGCGCAGAGATGCGCTGCGCTTGGGAGTCTAACATCGCACGGAGGTGCTGGATGCGGTCGCGGAGCTCGTCGCACTCCTCCTCGCGCTCGCCGATGACTTCGAGCGCGGCGGCGTAACGCTTCTCCAGCGCGGCGGAGACGCCGACGGCGGCGCCGCCGTCGGCGAGCTGCTCGCTCTTCACGAGCTCGTTCGCGAGCGAGTCGCGGGTTTGTTCTAACTTTTTGATCTGGTCGTGCGCGATGTGAAGGTCGGTGTCTCGCGCGGCGAGTTGGCTCTTGAGCGCGGCTAAAGTATCGCGCACGGCAAGACTCAAGCCGGCTTCGCCGCCGGTGAGCATGGGTGCAGGCGCGGCTTTCGCCGAGTTTTCGCTCGCGCGATCGCCATCATATTTGCTTTGTAAAGATTCCACCTCATCGCGCGCGAGTTTCAAGTCGCTCTCCAGCTTGGCCGTAGCTGCGAGCATTTCGGCGCGTTCTCGATCCCACGTCTCGCCGAGCTGCTTATGCTTACCACGCTCTTGTGCGAGCAATTGCTTCACCTTGGACTCGCGTTCGCGAGCCTCTTCTTCCACCACGGAGAGTCGACCCTCTTGTTCCGCGAAAGATTCACTAAATTTGGCCGATTTGACTGCCTCCGCCGAGGCTTTCGCACGCTGCACCTCGAGCTCCGCGTTCAAGGCGTCAATTTCCGCCTTAAGCTTCTCTGCTCGATTCATCGCGATTTGCGTATCCTTCATCGACGACATCTTTTCATCTATAGCCGTCGCTTCGCGCTCTGCAGCTGCTTCTGCGCGCGATTCGGCGTCAGCCAGGCGCAAAGCCGACGCCCTCTCTGTCGCGGTCCATGCGTCGGCGTTCTCCGTCGCCTGCAGCTGCAACGCCTCAATCTGCCGAAGCAACGGACGCGTGCTTTCGGGCATTCTCCTGAGTAACTCATCGTGACTACTCTCTGCGAGCTGACAACGCTCTTCGACGGCAGCTAGATCGTTCTTGAACCTTTCCTCCTGGCGCTCCAAAGCCGCGCTCGAGCGTTGCAACGAATGTTGCAAGTCGGCGAGTTGATCCTTCAGGCTCTGCTCGCGTTCGCGCACAATCTTGAGCTCGCTCGCCAAATCCTCGCTTCGCGCCACATTAGCCTTGATCTCAACATCCGTTAGCTCTTCTTTCGCTTGCGCCAATTTCGATAAATAATACTCCTTTTGCTCGTTCAATTGCGTCGTCAGACGAGTCTTATCCGCCACGTATTCATCGCGCGCGGCTTTCAACTCCGCCGTGAGCTTGCTGATGGACGCGCCTTTGCTTTCGAGCTCCCTGCTTAGTCCTTGATGGGCCTCTTCACGCTCTCTCAAATCTTTTCTAAGCTTTTTAATGATACCTTCCATCTCCGCCTGCTTCTTACTGAGCGCCTCGCCCTCTGCCATGACTTCGTTGATAATTTCATCCTTCTCCTTGACGAGCATGTCCGCTCCAGCGCCGGCTTCGGCTTGTTTTCTAAGAGCCTTGCACTGCTCTGTGAGCTCGCGCACTCGAGCTTCGGCATCGGCGAGCGACTCTTCAGCCTGCGCCGCGCGCTCGGCGTATTCTTCCTGTTCGGCGTCCAACGACGCCCGTTGTTCCGCTCGCCTGGCGATTTCGTCTTCTCGCGCGGTGAGCTGCTTTCTCACCGCTTTAAGCTCCTTCAACGTCGCCTCTAAACGACTACCATCGATGTCGGGTTCGATTTTATCCTCGTCATCGCTCTCGTCCGCCTTATCAACCGCTTTCGGCGCCGCTTTCGGCGCCGCTTTCGGCGCCGCTTTCGGCGCCGCTTTCGGCGCCGCTTTCGGCGCCACTTTCGGCGCCGCTTTCGGTGCCACTTTCGGCGTCGCTTTCGGCGTCGCTTTCGGCGCCGCTTTCGGCGTCGCTTTCGGCGCCACTTTTTCTTTCACCTCGTGCGTTTTCTCCGTCGCCGGCGCGTTCCCCGCGACGGCGTCTCCCTCGTCCTTTGCGCTCGTCCCGCTCGTCCCGCTCGTCGTCCCCGTCCCCGTTCCCGTCCCCTCCTTCATCCCGAACGCCTCGTCCGCGCGCTGTTCGAGCTCTTTCGCCGCCTCGCTCGCCCGCTCCGCGATCGTCTCCGCCATCGCCCGCACGTCGACGCTGTTCAACTCTTGCAGCGCCTCGCTCGCCTTGGCGCTGATCGTCGTCGTGAGCGAATCGAAGCTCCACTCCTGCGTGTTCCACCCCTGGGCGACGTTCCCGAACACGCTCGCGTACGACGTCGACGCGGCGTCGTCGACCGCGTCATCGCGCGTCGGTGCGTCGCCCATTCGAGGCGACGCGCGCGACGAACGCGTCGCGATGTGTCCCGAGGCGCGCGTCGTTCGTCCGCACTGACGCGCGCGCGCGAGCGCACGAGGCCGCGTCGACGCGCGCGACGATGGACGCGGTCGACGGTGACGCCGCGCGCGCCGTCCGCGGCGCGCGATTGCCCGAGCGCGCGCGCGTGACGCGCGCGAACGCCGAACGGTTGGGGACGGAGCAACAGTTTTGGTGCACGACAAAGTGTTTCGTGCGCGACGTGCTCGAGGCGCGAGAGATCGCGATCGTGGACGACGCGAGCGATGGGGGCGAAGGCGTGGACGATGGACGGGCGAGCGAGCTGTACGAGATGCGAGGACGGGCGAGCGAGGGCGAGGGGGACGGGACGAAGGCGAGCGAGACGAAGGCGAGCTTCGTCGCGCGGCGGGTCGAAGTGTGTGGATTCGTGGTGGAGAAACGACGAAGGAAGGATTCGAAGGTGATATTTACCGTGGATGATGGGTCGGGGTGCGTGGAGTGCGTGGTGTGGACGCAAGATGGTGACGCGGTGTCGGGCGAGCAGATGGAGTTGTTCGGCATCGCGAGCACGGCGGACGGAGCGGCGGCGGTGGCGCGGGACATACGGGTCGGGAGCCTGGCTCGAGTGCAAGGGCGGATACGAGACTGGAACGGGCGTCGTCAAATCAACGCGACCGCGGTGCAAGTCGATCTCGATCCGAACGAGGAATTACTCTTCTGGCTCGACGCGTCACTCGAAATCTAGTTAGTAAGAGTTTGGATTTACCTTATTGCACCAAAACTGCGAGCAAAGTCTAAGTCTCTAGTGATAGGATTCTAGTATTTTAGCTAATTGTTGTGGTGATGTAGCCCATATCAGCGATTACTCTGGTTTGAGACTCTCTGGGGAGGAGCCATTGTCTTCGTCGCTGCCAGCTCTAGCCTCTGCCCTTGACCGTCTTCGGAACACTCCTTGAGCAGACGAAAGCCAGCCAGTTAAAATACTCGCCGACGCCGTGCTGAGTGTTTTTGGACGTCTCGTATCGAATGCCAACTCCGGATCGTCCGATGACTCAAGATCGGAAGAGCTACCAGAGTCGGAAGTGAGCGCTTGGCGTTTTGGGCCTCCGGACAGCGGCGTATTCGCGAGGCTCATTTCCTTTTCTGCGCGCGAGCGTTGCAACCATTGACTCATCACCGAAGCAGCCACGTAAGAAACTGGTTGGCGTTCTGGTGAGGCGGAATCACTGGACAACTGAGAAGACGAATCACCGGAATCATCCGAAAGATTCGCTTTCGGTGCAGACGGAGGCACGCTTGCGCGCATCTCTCTCGCTCTCGTCAACCAGTCTCGCATGACCATCTTTGAAGTTTGACTCATGTGCTCAGTCGTGGCGTACTTGGGTTCTGTATCAGTGTCACTTTCCGACGAGAAGTCAGTCGAAGAGAACACAGCAGTATTCGTGAGCGACGATTGTCTGTTTGCACGAAGTTGCTTAACCGCAGCCAACCAACCCGTAAGGGCGGCAGAAGAAGCTTCGGAAAGATTGACAGGCGGGAACCGTTGGAGACCAGCCTCTGTCTCACTTTCAGACGTATCAGAGAGCATGCGGAGATTTACTCCGCGTCCAGATGCTCTCGAAGCGGCGTGTGTGAGCCATATTCGCATGGCTGCTTCAGCACCCACTGATAGCTTCACTTCTCCGAAGTCTTCTTCCATGTCCGAGTCTGACTCTGACATCTCACCAGCCTTCATTCTACGACGCACAGCTTTTCCGAGTTTCAGCCGCCTTGCAGTACGAGGAGATAGAATTTCTTGTAACTGATCAATGACCCAGTCCCTATTCTTTGACATGAAAAGATGGCGGAACTGATCACTCGTGAGGTCGGCCGTCGTGACATCCATCGTTTGGAGGCTGTCGCCACCGCTATCCTCAATCACGGCTGCCATTTTAGGTACGAAAATGGAAGAAAAATCCTCATCAAGAGAATCCTCGATGATGATTTCCCCAGACGTGATCGAAGAAGTGATTCGCCAGAGGCCGAAGTGATTTGCCAAGAGGAGGGCGAGACGCTTTGCCGTGTAAGATGCGCCGAGAACCATGAGAACGCAAGCCCAGAAGAGGATATCTTCAAACATGTTGTAGTTTGCTCGGAGCATCATGGAGAGAGCGAGGACGAACAAGAAAGATCCCGAGCCGCCGAGCGCAAGCACAAAGTAGAACTGACTCGAGAAGCACATTTGATCAATCGCGCGAAGACCGGGGTCAATTGATTCATCGTAAACGCGTTCGAAACCTTTCCATCGCGACGTACGATTTATGAATCGATATCGAGCGTACTTCAAATACTCGTACACCTTCCAGCCATGGAACAATTCCTGAATGTTGAAAGTTAAGATGTCCATGACAATCTGGAACGGAATAATCACGACAGAGAAGAGAAGATAAATCAAAAGATCCTTCTTTCTGAAACCGTACAGGTACGACAGTCTCAGCTGGTCGTTGAAATCCCAGAAAAAGAAAATGAAGAAAGGCGTCATGTAAATACCAGCCGTGTTTACGCCGTAAGCGGCGAGGAAGCCCATTAAATCTTCGACCAACGTATCTTCTGCATCGATTTGTTCCTCTACTTCGACGTCATCGTCGTCACCAAAGTTAAATGGTAACAAATTGATGATGTAGTTCACGACTGCGCTGATTTTGTCTGGGAGTACGAGGGCGCAGTACGCGATGAACGCATCAAGATATACGTACTCGACCATACCCATGATAGTCTCGAAAAAGAAACCAAGGGTGAAATCTGTAAAGTCATCGGCTCCGATCGTCGCAACGCCAACGGCTGAAGCAAGTACGACCGATACTGGAGCGAGTAAGAAAGCTTCTCCCAACGCGGTTTCTATCTGCATTTCCATGATTACGTGAGCGACCTTCAAGAGGAAGAAAATGGTAAAGAACTGGACACCGAACGTATCAGTAAACGAGAACTCAATCAAGAAGACATTTGTCACGTTAACTAAGATATTCATCAAAACGAAATGACTTCGTTTCCAGACTTCTGGTTTGAACATCACTTCATCGACGTAGCGCTCGTCCTCCAATTCCTTCTCTTCTTCGTCTTTCAGTTCGGCAGGGACTAAGATTTCGGCGGCGCATCCCATCATATACATACCAGCTGTCAAAAAGCAGACTGCGTATCGACCAGCGGTCGCTTTTTCTACGACAGCTGGATCGATTTCACGGCCGATATTATCAATACTGATCGGGAACTCTGTAATGATTGGGAACGCGACAAACACGGCCCGGAGTCCGAACTGCGCTGTCGCAAACGGTAACATGCCGAGCATGACACCCATCAGAGGTGGACCAATCATTATTCGAAGATATGGTAAGAATCGGAATCTCGGTGGTTCTTTCAATAGTGTGAAGATTCTCACGACCACCCACACAGAAAAGATCAACAACACGACGAGCATTCCGATCGCAAAGAAAAGCGCCAAGTAGAACAGGAAATCAAAAGCAAAGAAATTGAGCAAATCGAACCAACCTAGCGCTGATACCGCCACGCTAAGCGTGTAAGTACCATCGTGAGCCGTAGCGGATACGTATTCGTCCATCGTCACCGTGGCCGCGATGATTCGTTTGTCTGAGTCGGTGAATTGATAGTACAAGATCTCAAATTCAACCTTCGTCGGCATCAAACCAGCCGTCAAAACGAATCCTTCGACGGGCGCAAAAATCACAGGAATATTTTCTTGCGCCGTGATATCGGCCATGTACTTCTCTTTATTTGCGGCTGGCTCCGTCTGGTCGTTCGCCAGGGCGCTTGCTTCGAAAAGAGCGTCTTGACTTTCAGCCTCCGCTGTCAAGTAGAACAAGGTGTCACCCTCAGCTTCGTACCAACGCTTCTTTGCTGAAGCTTCTGTGTAGGCCTCTTCGTAGAAACAATCGATGGTTAACTCGAGCTCATCTGCAACTGCTGCTTGAACTTGCGGAGAGTATTGATTGATGAAGACTGTTTCTTCTTTTGGCACCAACGTGGTCTCACCATAACTGACAAACGTGCGATCTTCGCCAAACGTGACGGGCTTGTACGGGTTTTCAGTGAGGTGCGAAAAGAAAATATGACTGTCGAATCCGCGGCAAGCAGAAAAGAAAGGCAAGTAGTCCATCGCGAACAGCGTCTGGTCAGCCGCCCACAAACCTTCATTGAGCAGATACTTTTCTTGCTCGTACACGTCTGGAAGTGAAAGAGTGATAGTTTCGTCGGTTTGGCCATCCTCGTTCACTATCACCCAATCCTCTGCTTGCGTCGACGTTAAATCAATGTGCGCTTGGCTGGGAGAATCTTCGGCTGTTAGCACGTTTTGCTGTCGCAGATATTTGAACTTCTTCCACTCCGCACCATACGTAGAGTTGTAATCGATGGCGGCACGGGCATCAAGCCTTCTACAACCAGGATCTTGGTTAATATTGGCGCACTCGAAGTAATCGGTCGACACTGATCGATACATTGTCGAGGCCACAGGAGCATTCAAGGGCGCTTGATACTCTTCGTCAATTTCGAATGGCAAAATGGCGTGCACGGAATACGTCGGCGTTGCACTTGCACGCTCTGGAAATTCGACGTCGATGCAAATACTGTTCAAGAACGACGCACGATTATCCTCTTGATATCTACCATCCAGCATTCTCAGTTCAATTCTGAAAGGCAAATCATCCAAAGCTTGAATGGATAGTTCGTGCATACCGCGTTTCCAAACGTAGTTCCCAAAAGTTGGATTCTCAACGTTGTAGCCCGTCGCAGTACCATCGCTATTTCTCGCAAACCAGAACGGCAACTCTAAAGATTCTTGAGAAGCGGGACACTTCTTTTCCTGCTCCTCACCTTCTATGACCTTCATATTCAGCCATGTTATGCCATCGCCTACATCCCATGGCGGGCATGGCACGGACTTGTATTCGCTTGCAGGGCACAAGGTGTCATCAATCACTGGATTTGTGAAAATAAGCAGCTCGTAATGTTCGCCGTACTTCAGATTTTCGTTGATTGTCCGCCAATCAAGCCTCAATTTGGCCGTATGACCTCGAGGTAGAGTGAACTTCATCAAAGGGATATTGTTCTCGTCAACGGCGGCGATGCTGTTGTCATCTGACAGAATGAATGTCGGGTTCAGGAGTTCCCAATTTTTGTTTGTGCAACTGCCCATGCCCATGTAGTCAAATGGGTCGGTGGGTCCTGTCGCGTTTGAACTAGAAGTGTTCGTCGTATCGATCTGCAATAGAGTGCGACCTGCAGCGATTTGGCTCTCTACTTCCCGAAGCTCGCGTGGAGGTTCACCACCTGTGGCGTTGATTGTTTTGTAATATGTTTTCTCAATCAAGTCAAAACTGACGGGCATGACTCTCCAGAAAGTGATCAAATCTGCAGAGCACTCGTCCAAACTTTGTGCCGACGGAGACGACGACGTCCCTGTGGGACATCGGTTGAGCACTTGTCCAGTTCCCGCCGGACAGAAGAAGCAAGCTTGACACGGGAACTGAGTACGCGTAGAGTAAGACGAGCCAGCGGGACAGTAGTAACCAGCGGGACATTTGTTGAAAAATTGTGTTTCCGGAGTAGTACCCGGTCCACAGAAGTATCCGTCGGGGCACTTTTGTTCGGCAATCGATGTTCGAGCGTCGCACACGTAACCCTCCGGACACAAATCCGCTTCACCTTCTGGATCGAGTTGTACAAGAACACACTTGGAGGCGTCGTAAGCCTCGGTGTTGTCCGCATCGCAATAAGCAGAGTACTCGTTTGACGCAGCTGTACCTTGCCCACGAGGTTTGTTATTGCTCATGCCATCAATGGCGCACACAAGTCCTGAGTTACACGGCAAACATAACGATTCTTCGGTCAAGCCAATAGATGACGACCAGGTTCCTTTCGGACACTGACGGCACGCAATGGAGTCCCGCGCAGAGCGGAAATAACCTGCAGGACATGCGGTTGGTTTGAATGTGCCTTCGTCGACGCACTCGTAGCCTGCAGCGCATGTTAGACACTCCTGGAACCCTTCGTAAGGCGTATAGGTGCCCGGAAGACATGTGACGGCTGCGGAGTTACCTTGTCCAGATGTGTATGAACCGCGCGGCGCTGGAATCGGAATGTAAGTACGTTTCGGACAGTAATGACCCTCGGTACAAGGTCTCATTGGATTATATACATCCGTCGCCGATTCAGAAACCACAGTGGAATCCCCTGTAGCCCATTCGCAGAAACTTCCTTCCTTACACGGCTGCGGTTGCTTGAAAGAACCCTCCAACACGATCGAAGTTGTTACACCCTCCGTACAGAACGTCGTGGGAGGACACGGCTTTGGTCGGAAGTTGTCAACGTTCAACGCAATTGGAGATGCATCGACAATAGCTGCCACATCAATAATTGCGAGAGGATCACGGGTGACGGTATTTTCAAGGCAGTAATGTCCGGCGGGACAACGGGTACCTGCGACGGCCAGACCTTCAGTGTCGCACACGAAGCCGGGTGTGCACACTTCGGGCGCCTCACGAGCAAAACCTGGGCAAATCGTGCCTTTTGGACATTTTTGACATGAGTCTTTGCCATAATCGGAGTTGTACTCGCCGGGAAGACATGGTTTCGGTTCGGCGTTGGCGACACCTGGACAATACATTCGCTTTGGGCATCTCAACTGCTGACCAGGAGGACAGTAATGTCCTGGAGGACACGGACCTACGCCTTGCGGTGTGATAGAACCAGGTTCGCAAACATAACCGGCATAGCACTGCTGTGGAGTGGTGAAATTGTATGCGATACTCGCACTCGACACAACACCGGCGGTACAGTACATGCCAAATGGACAAGGTAGTGGCCGCTCGGCAACAGTGAAGTCAGTAAAGTTACTCGTTCGCGTACCCTCCAAACAATAATGGCCGGGTGGACATAGTTTATTCGGTACAGTAAGGCCAGTAGAGTCACATACCGCACCCCTCGGACAAATGATCGGGATCATTGAGCCCGCGTCTGGCGAAATGTAGCCCACTGGCGTTGGAAGACAGTCAGCTTGGCCGGTTCTGGGTTGGAACGTCCCTGGCGGGCATAAGGTGAAATTTTTTCCACCGCCACAGAATGCGCCTCGTGGACATAAAATGGCTTCACTTTCAGGGCAGTACGATCCAGACGGACATTGTGCGAAATGGAACAGCAGTCGCTGTTCTGAAAAGTCGACTCCATTTGTGGAGACTTCGACGAACACTGTACGAGTGCCACTTTGCTCCACGCCCGCAACACAAAGAATAGATCTGGATGACAAGAAAGTTGCTGTCGCAAGCTCTTGTCCAAATCGACACGTTAAACTGGAAGTATTGACAAAATTTGAACCAGTTATGAAAATGGGGCTTCGACTACCGCTCAGACCAACTTTCGGAATGATACCAGAAATTTTTGGTGGAACTTGGTAGACAAACGTTGCCGTGTTGATGGTCGAAAGATCACGATCGTTCCCAGAAATGCTAATATCTGCAATTCCTAATCCTCGTGCCGGCGTGATGCACGTAAGGACGTCGCTTTGAGTGTTGTATGACGTAATTGGAAAGAAGGTGCCGATGCGGCAACTGTAACGCGCGCCATCGGTCAGGCCATTCACAGACACCGAGAGCGTGGTTCCACCGTTCTCCGATCCTGTCTCGGGAGACACAGCGGAAATCATCAAATCGTCAATGTACTCGAACGCGGTACCGTAACTTGAAATAAAACCCGGATCGTCACGAGGAGCCATTCCAATGCCCACTCGGCGCTCATTAGACCAAGGTGGAGTGATGCAAAGTCCAAGCGCAGACGACACCACGTGCGCGCTTGTTTGCTCGTTGCCAAAATAACAATAGCCAGACTCGTGCAGATTATCTCCGTCGACATGGAGTACGGTTGTTCCGCTAGCCGTACCAATACTAGGGTGAACATTGAGAACGACAGGTGGCATGAAAACTTCAAATCCAATCGGTGTTGCAGCGTCGGGCAAAACCATGATTTCAAGAACAGTAAAACCGAATCCAGAAGGCGGCGTGTCGCAAGTGATCGTTCGCTGATCTTCAAACGTCGCCTGCGCGACCTGTCCATGTAGTTTGCAGCCTAGGTACGCGCCGTGTGGCAAGTATATTGCACTGTTGGACATCAACTTCAACGTTGTGTCTCCGGCCGCAACGCTCCTCTTCGGCGAGACAAAAGATGGGACGAGTGGAGTGAAATATTCAAAGCTACCAACCGATGCGTAATCCTTTGAGTTGTACGTCAAAGAGCCAACAACCACAGTACCATTGAGCCCAGCAGGAGAGATGCAAGTGACAGACGTCGACGAACGCTGTTCCGAGGTGCTGATTGGACCTATAGTGCCAAACCGACAGAAGATTTCTTGTTCGGTGGCGTCTTCCGCTAAGTTTCCAATATGAAAAGTGAACAGATTGCCTCCGTCTTCCGACAGATATGGGTTTTCCAGACTCTGACTAAGAAAGTCGAAGTCATCCAAATATTGGAACGCCGCAACTATCTCGGAAACATAATTTTCATCATCTCGGGGACTGACGCCAAGCGAAACCATGGGCGAATTCCCACTGAGGACAGGAGAAGTACACACACTGAGAGCGGACGAAATGGCGTACGCTGTGGTGTTTTGATCACCGAAATGACAGAAACTTGACTCGTGCAAGTGTTCTCCGGCAACGTGGATCACGGAGGATCCACTGTAGAACCCGACCGACGGAACCATGCTTGTGACAACAGGCGGCACAAAGATGTCAAAGTCTACCCCGACGCCGTCGAGACCTATGGTAGATAACTCCACAAATCCCGCCGAAAGAATCGGAACGGGGCAGCTGAGCGTGTATCTTACACAGTCTCTTTGATTACCGCCGGAACACGTAGATGTCCGAACAGCCTGTGACGATAGAACGGGAAATAACCCAAACATGCATCCCTTTGGCGTCGAGCTCAAACTGTGCCCGGTGGCTTCAAGGACTACGTCAGCAAGGCCCTCGTTCGAAGCTCTCCCTGGCACGACATGCATGACCGTCATATCCTCCTCGGAATAAATCAAGACAAAATTGGTAAAGTAAGAAGACGTCAAGTGAGATGACAGCCAGACCCGGATGGCATCGGGCGACGTCGGTGAGTGCGCCGGAGTCACGAATTCAAAGCTACTTCCCGAGCTTCGCACATACATCGGGCCAATTGAGCCCACGTGTCCAGCGGGCGCATCCACCAGTTCTTCAAGTATTCCGACAGAAGTTAGCGAGGAAATTTGTATCGTGTCACCTCCAGAGGTTGCCACCGTTTCCGCGGAGATATCCAGAAGAGTCGGAGCGGGAATGTAACTGATGGACGTTGTACCCATTTCGTCGTAGTTCAAGCTTCCACCAGTATCGACGTATAACGCAATTCTTCCTTGGTTATTGGAGAAGTACGGTGACTCGCACGTCACCAAGGTCGACGAATGAACTTTTGCGGGCACATTTACGTCGCCAAAGTAGCACTGCACTGACCCACCAGCCACATCGAGCAAATCTTCACCACTGATAGTGACTAATTCACCACCAGAATTACTGATCAAAGTTGGGTATGCTGACACTAGAATCGGATCAGGTTGGAATAAGAACAACGAATCGGTTTCATCTTTCCCAGGTGAGGCACCTAAACTTATTTGAGCGAACCCTGGGGCGTACGCGGGCATGATACACTCAGATACATAAGGATTCGTGGAGATGGACGTGGCTGAGACGAAAAATCCAGCGACGTGACACTTAATAGAAGTTTCCATTGGGTTTTCATGGAGAATACGAACAGCAACGCCTCCACTCACGGATCCGAATGACGGATACACCGCCGAGGAAGACACTTCGACGGTTTCGTGATAGCTGAAAGGTTGTTTCACCGACGTGAACATCTCACCGAATAAACGAGCATACATGGGAATGGTACCCGCGATGTGCGCGGGAACTCGACATTCTAGACCATTCCCGGTCAGTTGTCCGATGATGGGACCAAGACTTCCGAATTTGCAAGCACAATTGTCAAATGATTGCTGATACGGATCAACTTTGTAGTAAATTATCGCAATAGACCCTCCATCTTCGTTACTTTCTTGAGGCGACACGTGTAAAGGATTATCTTCCTCCTTGATGTACTCAAAGACAATACCAGAGGACTCAAATTCATCGTCCGTGAGGCTTGTTGAACCACTTGACAGAAAACTGAGAACTGCAGAGCCAGCATCATTCGCTGGTTGCTCGATCACAACTAGAGCACTTGACACAAACTGTACCGGAGAGAATTTGGTGCTTCCAAAAACAAACTTGTTGTGCGTGACTTCGTTGAAGTGAACGCCAGTCAATTTTATTATTTCTCCTCCAGCTTCTGCGCCATCATACGGCTGCAAATTAGTAATCTGCGCATGAGGTTCATAACTGAGCTGTATTTGCGAAGAATCCCACACGCTCACGTCGTGAATTTGCACCCCAACAGCGACAAAACCGGAGCTGTGCGCTGGAGCGAGACACAAAACGAGACCGTTTGACTCCACTTTTGCAACTGCCGCGTGAAGATCGAACACGCAAGCGACTGGTAAGGTCGCTAGCGAAGAAGGCAATGTGCTCGGTGAAATCATAAGCTCCACCAAAGATCCCCCATCTAACGATACCGACGTGCGGTATGGCTCAGTGAGATCTATGTTGGCAATGTATTCGTACAGAAGTGTCGTCGCCGCATTGTCACGCTCATTCATAGCCACAGTCACTGGGACTGTCGCAGGTGAATGGGCAGGCAGGATACATTCAACTTTTTCGGATGAACCCTGCGTAAGGGAAATTCCAGAGATCGTACCAACTTTGCATGATATTACGCTCAAATCCGTGGAAAAGTCTCCATAGATGTCAACCACAGCACCGCCGGCTTCCAATCCTCGCGCAGCTGGGTGATCTGTTTCGAGTCCAGGAAGAAGAATGAAAGTTATTTGGAAATCCGCACTTTGTTCCACGTCGTTGTATACAAGTTGTAAAGCAGTGTCATCCTTGCCTTCGGGCGTCACACACACGACGAGCGCCGAAGAAATTACGTGTATAGATGACTTTGCAGTACCTGCACTTGTCGTGTAACCGCACGAAGCACTGTAATTCGTACCGCCCCAGATCATATTGGATCCCGTCACATATACCAAACTTCCCCCAATCGTTGGGAATGTGAGTGGAGTCGCTCTCATGAGTTTCGGTTTGGCAACATAATGGAACTCGAGAGCTGACGACGTAAAATCTTGCAAGTTCATAGAGACATCGATCACCGTGAATCCAGATTTAGACGCCGGAGCATTGCAAACAGTATTTGATCCGAAGATGAATGCATTCGTAGTGGTTGAACCAAACCTACACGAAAGATGACTTCCGTAGAAGTTTTCACCGAACAAAGTCACCGAGGTGCCGCCGGTAACAAAACTCGATTCTGGTATTGTCATTGATGACAACGTCGCGATCACCTTGTACTCAAATGTAGCCGCCGATTGACTCAGCTTAATTTCAAACGCAGTATTGTGATGGAACACGTTGACTGGGACTGAACCTGCGCTGTGCGCAGGAGAGACGCAAGACGCCGCATTCATGGACAACCATCGTCCAAGAACATTCGAAATGGTTCCAATCCTGAAAGCCAGTGAAACGTCGTTTCGAAACGCCAGGCCATCAAATGAAAGAATAGTACCACCTTGAGACGGCCCAGTCTTGGGAACTACCCGATGTATGACCGAGGAAGATGTGTTCATGAACTCAAACGGTAAGCCTGGAACCGACCAATCAAAGGCATTGTTTGAGACTGCAAGGTCATGGTATCCGACCTCCATGCTCGGAGATTCGCACATCACTTGCGAGGGTGAAATAAACGCTGCACGAAATGGAGCTAATGTACCGAATCGACACAAAGAAGAGGGAGAAAAGTGATCACCATACACCACGATGGCTGTCCCACCGATGGACGGGCCAGACAGCGGAAGCAAGTGATCCAGCAACACCTTCCTCGTTAAAATATCATTTGCATCGGTACTGGAGACGATGTTATTGCCGGAGCTATCGACAATTCTTATATCGTACTCGTTTACGCCGTTGTTATCTTCGGGTAACCCACAGAGAACAGAACCATCGCTGAGGACGATGCCTGGGACCAAGGCGTCACCATTTCCAAGATTGCAATACACATCTTGACCAGGAACAAATCCCGTACCAGTCACAGTTGCGGTATTATTATCGTTGTTTATAATTGTGGTCACTGACGCTTCAGTAGTATACAAGAAAGTCACCTGCGGACCATCAGCAAACATGGCGCCGAACTCGCTGACCATGCCGATGTCAAAATTCACCCAACCCTCTACGTGCGCAGGCGCTAGGCACCTATATTCATCTGCAGCGATCCATTCGCCCACGACAGGACCAATTGAGCCAAACTTACACGCGAGATCGTGTGAATCACTGAAAGAGTGCCCGGCAGCTGTGACTGTGGTACCGCCCTCGACTAAACCCATTGATGGTGATAGAGCCGTGACCACTGGAGGTGGATCAAACAAAAATTGCGGCTTCATCGCTAATTCTACTGCGGTTGCTACTACCGATACGTCCAGTGCATATGCACCTTCAAACATGCTAGGCGTTTCGCAAATCATCAACGCCGAGGAAACATGTGTTGCCGCTACGGTAGTCGTACCAAACCTACAGACAGGATTGTCTTGCAGCAAATGCTCCCCTTCTATGTGGACTAATGTTCCACCTCCTATGGCACCAACTCTGGGCGCTATTCTAGTAATTTCAATCACGTCCTTTAATTCAAGCTGCACACTGTCTGATGCAAAGACGGAATATTGGAAATCTTGACCGTTCGAGGCCACCGCAACGGAGACAAAACCGATTCCAGCTGGAGCTACGCAGGTCACAGCGTTGGTTCCCGCGAGACCTGGAACTTTATGCGAGCCAAATTTACACGCAAGCTCTGGTGTTTGCACGACACTCGGTACCGTGATAGACACATGGGAAGATCCTGCCGAAGAGACCTGGAACGGCGCGATTGCATCGACAACGAGACTCGATAGAAAAGTGAACGAGTTTGAGAATGTCACATAGTCTCGATGATTCATCGAGACGCTCAGGGGCTTAGCCGCTAAAGAAGATGCAGGCGTCGCGCACTCCAATGTATTTTCATTCTGGTAAATCGCGGAGACCTCAATTGCTCCGAAGCGACACCGCAACAAACTTGTCGGCGCAAAATTTTGTCCCGTCAGCGTCACCAACGTGCCCCCTTCGCCAGTACCGACTGCTGGACTGACGCGACTTATCGACGGCGCGCCGATATAAATGTGCTGGACGCTACTGAAAGCCTCGAAAAAGTTTGAGGAAGTCAAAGACACGTCCACAGCGACGGTTCCCTTGTCGATCGAAGGTGATTCACACTTCATCAAACCAGACGAGACGATGTGCCCAGTAGTCGTGAGGTCGCCAAATCGACAGTACTGCGACACGTGCATATCAGCACCGAATACGTCTACGATACCTCCTGAAATACCATACACAGAGTTCACGGCGTCCACCTTGGCGCCACTCACAAATTGATATCCTTTTGTTCTCAAAAAGTCTCCCGTTTCATTGTTGAGCGCGAATTCGACGTTTACGAAACCCTCCGTGTGTGACGGTGCTGTGCATTTGACCGTCTCGGCGTCTACGTAATACGCCCGAACGAACTCATTATCAAACTTGCACGTGAGCTCTGCCCCTGGTATATTCTGAACCGCTGCCAGCTGCTTACTCGAGAGCGTGACGACTTCGCCGCCGCCCACGTGTCCCGCGCTCGGATACATCCATTCCACCTCTGGAATCTCAAATCCTCGAGCGCCGCACGCGAAGCACGCCGCCACCGTGATTAGGAATAAGACCAACCAAATCGCACGCGATGGACGAAACGACCTCATATCGCTCGTCCTCATCCCGCGCGTCGTCGTCGTCCCGCTCGCGTCGCGTTCAAACCTTCTCCACCCTCGCCATCGACCGCGCGCGCGCCTCTTTCCCCATCGTCTCCGTCCAGTTCGACGTCTACGTCCTATTTCTCGCCGCCCTCACCGCGTCGAGCCGATCACCGCTGAATTCTTCGCGCACGTCCCGTCCCGTCGCGCGCACGAATTTGAACGATGCCGCCCCGATGTCCACGACGTATTTTCGTCCGCGTCCGTCCGCGCGTCCGACGCGCGCGATCGACGTCGCCCGCGCGCGTTCGATCGTCGTCGCGTCGATCGACGGATTCGTCGCGTTCGCACGCGCTCTACCGCGCGCTCTGCCGCGCGCGTCCCCCGCGCGTCCGACGCCGCGTCAATCCGCGGACCGCGGCCAAAACGGCCGAGTCACTGGCGCGCAGTCAGACGCACGATTTCCCAATCGAACCGTTTGAAGGCGCTTTTCCTCACCGAATACGACGATGGGCCTTCCCTTGAGTCGAGATCGATGAGGGAAAAAAGCGCGCGGTGGTTGGTCCGTGTGCGACGTGCACGAGGAAGACTCGCCTCGCGCGCCTCGTCGCGCGTCGCCGCGACGCCGTCCGTCTTTCACACGCGCGCGGAGTAGAGGTGCGGCGCGAACGATGCGAGCGCGCGGAACGAATGCACGACGCGGTGACCATCGATGCATCGGCGCGCGCGCGCGGACGGCGCGTCGATCGCGCGTGCAGCGCGCGCGAACCGAGCGCGCGCGATTAGGGTCACGGTGCAGCGCGATGTCGTCGACTGCGTGCGGGCGCGCGCGCGGGCGCGAGCGCGGGTGGTGCAGACGACGACGGCGCTGGGTGAAGAGTATTTCGTTCGCGCGGCGCGAGCGGTGACTGACGACGTGTGAACGCGTGAAAACGCGTGTTTCGCGAGCAGCCATGGTGACCCCGCTCATCAAGCACAAGATCGTCAAGAAGCGAACGAAGACGTTCAAGAAGTACCAGTCGGATCGGTACAAGCGCATCGCGAACGTACGTGATAGAAAACGATGCGAAATATTCGAATGGCGTCGACGCGCGCGGCGAGAGCGATGATGCGCCGCGCGACGCGCGAGGGTGGTTGAGAACGCGATGACGTCCGGGCGAGGAGGACAGACCCTAGCGCGGAAGGCGCCGCGCGCGGGTGGACACGACGGCGTCGAAAACGAACGAGAGACGATGGAATCTCGATCGAAGGCGAGATAAGACCTTGAATGAGCGCGAGACTGACCGAATGATCGCTTGTCGGCTTTGTACGATGCACAGACGTCATGGAGACGCCCGAAGGGTATTGACTCTCGCGAGCGCCGCAAGTTCAAGGGCTTGCCGCCGATGCCCAACATCGGTTACGGTTCGGCGAAGAAGACGCGACACTTGTTGCCGAACGGTTTTTTGAAGTTCGTTGTCCACAACGTCAAGGATCTCGACCTCCTTCTCATGCACAACCGCAAGTACTGCGCTGAGATTGCGCACAACGTCGCGACCCGCAACCGCGCGGCCATCGTCGAGCGCGCTCGTCAACTCAACGTGAAGGTGACGAACGCGTCTGCTCGTCTCCGCAGCGAAGAAGACGAATAAATGTCTGGGTCTTCTTAGCCAACTTAGGAGCAGTGTCAGCGAGGAGGGTGTGATATTTGGGATAGAGATTTTGTTAGAAAACGTTCAGCGAAATCAAAACAGTACTTTGAGCGCTCGCCACGCCTCGCGCAGCCTTCTCAAACGCGCTCGCCGTGCGTCTCACGCCTGATTTAGTTTTTATCTTGCTCGCAGTGTTGGCCCCGTCGCTCTGGCGACTCGGTGCGTGTCGCGCGTTCGCCTTTTGGCCGCAGAGCGCGCCGCGGCGCCAGCGAGGATGTCAGACGCCCTTGACGGCGCTGACCGCGACGCCAGCTCGACGAGTGATCGTCCCGCGGCTTCTTCCCTGGATACCGTGCTCGAACTCGAGCGTTTCGTCGATGTCGACGACGACCGCGCGGTGTTGGCAGACGATTATTCCAACGACGTCCCCGGGTCTTCCGAGCTCGATTTGACGTCTAAATACTGCCGAGACTGCCACGTCGCGAGTCAACGGTTGTATCACGTCGCTGCACTGTCGCGCGTGTGCGAACGGACGCTAGAAGACGACGTTGGGGCGTTCCCAATCGATTTAATCGCAGAGCTGGCCGAGGATGATGACGACGATGTGCGCCGAAGCGTGGCCGAGCAACTCGACCGATTTGCAGCGTGTGTGGGGAGGTTGAGCGAAAGATTAGATCACGTATGCGCGATTAAACTGCTCGGAGTGACTTTTATGTTGATAGAGGATGATCGCGAGGAGGTTGTCAGCGCCGCAGAACAAACGTGCGGCGCAGTGGCTTCGTTGCTGTCACCCGAGAAGCAACGCAGTTTGTTGCTTCCAACGTTGAAATCGTTCTCGGAGAGCGATGAAGAAGAAATTAGAATGAGTGCGGCGAAGGTGCTGGGGAGATTAGCAGCTGTTGTCGGCGTAGAGATGACGAAAAGTGATTTGCTGCCGAGTCTGTTAAATTTGGCGAGCGACGCAGAATATAGAGTTAGAGAAGCCGTCGCCTCCGCGCTGAGCGACACATTTGAGATTTTAGATGCTAACGACACGTTGGAATCGACTTTGCCGACGTTTGCGCGCTTGTCCAGGGACAGTGTATGGGCAGTCCGAGCCACATGCGCGAAGCACGTCGTGCAACTCGTCAGAGCGGTGCCGACGGACAGAATGCTCGACGTTGCCTCGGAGACTTTCGAGCCTTTGGCCAATGATGTCAGCTTCAAAGTGCGTACAGCAGCGTTGGAGCAGCTCGGGCAACTTATTTTCGCGTTGAGCTCTGTTGAGGTGCCGACTATCTTTGTGGACTACTTCACGAGCATGGCGGAGAGTTCGACAAGCAGCAGCGCGCTACAAGAAACTTGCGCATACAACCTACCAGGCGTGGTGCTCTCGTTGACATCAGCGAGATGGACAGAATTACGCCCGGCGTTTCGATTGTTAGCCGCAAGCTTGAATTGGAGAGTCCGTCGAACGTTGGGTTGTTCGCTTCACGAGATAGCGACCATCATCGGTCGAGACAACGCAGAGAAAGATTTACTACCAGTGTTGGAGAGTTTTCTAGAAGACACTGACGAAGTCAAGATCGGTGTGATTGAACATTTGAGTGAAATCTTCGCCGTCATCGGTTCGGCGTCTCGGCTTTCGCTGATCCGACTTTTGTCGACCTTTGAGTCGGAGGATGCCGAAAAGATCGGGAACTGGAGGATTCGTTTTGCGTTGGCCAAACAGATTCTCCCCGTGGCCGAATTGTTGTCTGGTGCGGCTACTGCTGAGTTTATCGTGCCAATCTTGCTCGCGTATTTAGATGACACCGCGGCCGTTGTGCGCGAGAAAACCGTCGAGATCGCTGGCAGAGTTCTCTTCAACGCGGCGAGGGAATTGTCGTGGTACTCGGAAACCATCGTGAACGCGATGTCTTCCATCAAACTACTCGCCACAAGTCACAGATGGTCCGACCGCAGAGCATACATCAACATTTGCCTCGCGCTCGCGAGAGAAGTCGAGCAACGATTCGTGGTAGATGAATTGTTACCGCTGTTGGTCATGCTCGCCGAGGATTCCGTCGCGGCGGTTCGAGTGGCTCTGAGTCACTTCTTAACCGAAGTTCTTCGACTCGATCCCACATACATTTCTCTGCCGGATATCAGCGCGGCGATCATCATACTGAAGGCTGATAGCGACCCCACGGTAGTCGCTGCGGCGCAAAGCATGAAGGCCGAAGCCGAGGCGAAGGTGAAGGACGACGCTGCGTTCACGTCCGCGCGAGACGTGCGTTTTTCCCCGACAGGCTTGTGATCCTCCATAAACTTAGTAGTAATTGATTTGTACTTTATTATGTAAGCTATGCTAGCAGTAAGCGCGTTGTTGTTCTATTTCATTCACTGATACACCCCTACCTCAGCCGCGCGAATCACGCGTTCGTGGAGCGAGTATCCCGTCTTCGTCACCGCCGCCACCGTGCCCGCTTTAGCGTCGGAACCTTCGGGTATAGGGACATTAAAAAGAGCCATGTGCGAATTGGCGTCGAACTCTTCGCCTTCGGGGTTGAACTTTGTGACACCATGCTTTTTAAATGCCGACAAGAGCGTCTTCTCGGTCATCACCACGCCCTCATGAAAGCTCTTGAGCTTTGTCTTCACCTTCTCCACGTCGTTTTCATCGTCGTCTACGGTCACCGTGGCGATGGCGCGATCGAGATTATCGGCGACGTCGAGTAAATCTTTGCAGAACCCCTGAATCGCAAACTTTTTCGCATCCTCGGCTTGACGACGCGTGCGTTCGCGCAAATTTTCCATCTCCGCCATGGTTCTCAGAATCCTATCCGTCAAATCAGCCACCTTGGCGTCCTTCTCCTCCAGCTCCCCGCGAAGTCGCGAGACTTCATCTTCGCCCTCTCCATCGCCCTCGGCGTCCTCCCCACTCTCGTCCTCCGCCGTCGTCTCGTCCTCCGGTTTTCCTTCGCTCGCGAATCCGCGCGCGCGCGCCCCTCCTCCGAACCCCTCCTTCCCGAGCGCCCGCGTCCACGCGCATCGCTCGCGCGCCGGCGTCTCCCACCCACCGCGCGCGCTCATCTCGCGTCTTCCCATCGCGCGATCGTCCATCGCGCGCGCGATCGTCCGCGTCGCGCCGCGCGTCGTCGTCGTCGTCGTCGTCCTCGTCGTCCTCGTCCCCATCGCGCCCATCGCGCGCGCGCCCCGCGCGAGCGCGCGTCGCGCGGCGCCGCCCGTCATCGTCGACGCGGTCGCGCGTTCCCTCGGCGCCGACGCGCGTCCGTCGCGCGCGTGTGCGGCGCGACGGACGACGGACGACGACGACGGACGATCGAATCGACCCGTCGGCACCGCCCGCCGACCCACAACCCTAAATCGCGCCCGAAATCGCGATTCGGGGAGTCGAAACGACAGAACGCGGCCTCGAGGCTGGCGAGGATGGCGACTTCGGTGGGCGCGGGGGGGTGGTGCGCGAGCCAGGGACGCGAGGGATGCACGTTTTCGAGTCGGTGCGGACATCGAGCCGCGCGAGGACCGCAGTGCACGGGCGTCGACCGCGGGGTGGCGTACTACGAGACGGCGTTGGAACGCCTGGGGGCGACGGGGTTCGCGCGCGTCGGCGTGGCTTCGCGGGAGGCGAATTTGGACGCTTCCGTGGGGGCGGACGCGCACGGGTACGCGTTCATTCAGAGAACAGGGAGCGTGGTGCACGATCGAGCGCCCGCGCCGTACGCGGACGCGCGCGTGAAGGAGGGCGACGTCGTCGGCGTTTGTCTAAATCTCGAGATTTCAGACGCGCAAAGTTGGTTCGCGAGGATTTCACGCCGACTACGACGGCGCGACTCATCGTACATCGAGTTTTATCTCAATGGTGTTTCTCTCGGACGTGCGTTCGTAAACGAAATCACACCAGGTACGTACTATCCGTGCGTCTCGCTTTTCACGATGCCGCATCAGATTGAGCCGGCGACGGTTCGAATGAATTTCCACCCACCTTGGATCGCGCCGCCAAAGTCGCAGCTCCAGCACCGTGGGTTCGGCGAATGATACACAGCGCTCAATGCATCGATAATTACATTTCCTCCAAAGAGTCTAAAAAGAATACACCTTCGACGTCTGCTTCTCTTCGGCGAAACGTCGAGCGAATCGCTCGTTTCGTTCGACGTCGACATCGACAAATCCAGACGATACGTCTCCGTCGCCTAATCTGGATTTTCGTTCGCTAATTTGAGCCTCTAGTTCTGCCCGATGTCGGAGACTCGCTTCGGTCGCCATGCGAAGCTTCTCGTCGAGTTGACGCCTCGCGAGCTCCATGTCTTCCTCGTTTGCCCTGCGCCACGCGAGCTCTTCCTCCTTCTCCGCGCGCTTCTTCGCCTCGGCCTCGGCGATTTGTTGGCGACGACCATCAATCACATCCTTCATCAACTGTTCTCTTTGATGTGCTTCAAGTTCTTCGCGCGCTCGCAATTTTCTTTCGTGCTCCAGTCGCGCCTCCTCGACAGCCACGTCGTCTATTTCTTTGTTCGCGCGCTTCTCTGAAGTGAGCTCCTCTAGATACTTTCGGAAGAGGATCTCTTCCTCGCGTCGCCGAGCGACGAGCTCGGCGTGCTCTTTGGCATGTATGCGCTCCTCTTCCATCGCGTTTTCAACCAATCGAGCGTCGCACGCCCGTTCCTCCTCGAGCGCCGCCAACGACTCCAACTGCCGCTCTGCGTTCGAGCGAAGCAAGTCGGCGTGGACTTGGCGCTGCCTGAGCGCTTCCTCCCGCTGATTCGCGGCGTCGATCGCATTTTCTTGTTCCCATCGCGCGTTCAGTTGCGCCCGTTCGTGACGTCGCTCCTCTAAGCTTGCGAGTCTGTCGTGCTCTCGCGACGACATTTGCTCAAAGAGCGCGCGCGAATGCGCTTCTCGCGCCGCTTTCAACGCCGCATCTCGTTCATCGATGCGCGCCGAATCCTCCGCGCGAAGCGCGGAAATCGTTGCATTTATTTTTTTCTCGCGCTCGGCGTGTTCCACCGCAAGGCGCCTTCGCTCTTCAACCTGCGCTTGTCGACCCATTTGCACTTCATTCGCCAAAGCCGCGCGAGCGCCGTCGCGCGCCGTCTCGTTTGACTCTTTCCACTTTTTGTAAGTCATCTCCTCCACGTGCTGTTTCCGCTCCTCCTCGCGCTTGGCCAACAATTCGCGCGCGCGCGCCTCCAATTCCATCCGTCGCGCCGCCGCGCTGACGCGTTTTCCCGCCATCTCTTCCTCGTATCGCGCCTCCTCGCTCGCCAGTTTGACTCGAAGCGCGTCTCTTCGCCGCGTCAGCGCCGCCGCCCGCTCCCGCGCTCTTCGTTCGTGTTCTCGCGCCTCGATCGATCGCGTCTCCGCCTCCGGCGCTCTCGATCGCCAATTCACGTCTTCCTGTCGCTCTCGCAGCGCCTGGGTCGCACAAACAAAATCCACATTCGTCACTCCGGTTCGTTCGCCTCGCGCTAAGTTTAAACTGCAGTCAACGCGCGCGTGGCTGCTGATTGATTTGATTCATTCGCGTCGTCGTCCGTCGTCTCGTCGTCTGTCGATTTGGTCGCACCTCGGCGTATTCGCATCGCGCTTCGTGTTCTCTCTCGCGTCGTCGCATCCGCGCCGCGTCCTCTTCCGCGTGCGTCGGCATCGGGTCCACGTCTTTCTTCCTCGCACCGCCTCGCGTCGCGCACTGTCGCGCATCGCGACATCGCGACGTCGAATCGCAGAGACGCGATGACGACGCTCGCGGACTCGTTCCTGGCGGACCTGGACGATCTGAGCGACGACGACGCGCGCGACGACGACGACGACGCGCGCGCGCGCGCGAACGCGAACGCGAACGATGCGACGGCGCGCGCGGGGACGACGGCGGCGGCGCGCGCGGAGGATTTGGACGACGTGGCGACGCTGACGACGACGGAGAGGTATCTCAGGGTGACGCGCGCGGTGGACGAAGCGATGGAAAGGGATGGGATGGACGGCGCGACGACGACGGCGTCGGGAAAGCGCGCGGGGGCGATCGACGAGGGCGCGGAGGCGCTCGTGGTGGAGTGCAACGCGCTCACGGTGGAGGTGGACAACGAAGTCGCCGTCGTGCATCAGTACATTAAAGACAGGTATAAGAGTAAATTCCCAGAGTTAGAGTCCTTGGTGCTGCATCCGATCGATTACGCGCGAGTGGTGAAGGCGATCGGGAACGAGATGGACATGATGGGGGTGGAATTGGACGGCGTGTTGCCGTCGGCGACCATCATGGTGGTGAGCGTCACGGGATCGACGACGTCTGGACAACCGCTGAGCGAGAGCGATTTGGAGAAGACTTTACGCGCGTGTGATCGAGCGTTAGAGCTCGATGAGGCGAAAAAGAAGATGTTCAACTACGTCGCCACGCGCATGGCGGACACGGCGCCAAATTTGAGCGCAGTATTGGGAAGCGACATCGCGGCGCAGCTCATCGGCATCGCCGGCGGCTTGCACGCTCTGTCGAAAATGCCGGCTTGTAACGTCCAAGTTTTGGGGTCTAAGAAGAAGGCGACCGCGGGCATGTCGAGTGCATCGGCTGTGCGAGCGGGAGATTTGCACGCTGGCTTCATTTACGACTGCGACATTATCCAAAAGAAGACGCCGCCCGCGTGGCGAAGCAAGGCGGCTCGTCTGATTGGCGCAAAGTGTTCGCTTATGGCGCGCGTCGATGCGTACGGGGAGTCCCCGGACGGTGCCACTGGGAAGAAGTTTGCCGAAGAAATCATGAAAAAAATTGAAAAGTGGCAGGAGCCGCCTCCCGCGCGAACGGCGAAACCTTTACCCGCGCCTGGAGTCGAGCAAAAGAAACGCCGAGGCGGTCGCCGCGCGAGAGCGCTCAAGGAAAGATACGGTCTCACGGACATGCGCAAGGCGGCGAATCGCGTGAATTTCAACGAAGTCGAAGAAGAGGTGGGATACGATGGCGAAGGTCTCGGCACGCTGGGTTCCGCCGCGGGCTCCGCCGCCGTCGCCGGCAGAATGCGACTCGCCGCGAAGGCGGCCAAGCTCATCAAGACGGATAACAAGGGCGGAAAATCCACGTTTGCTAGCACGGCTGGGACGTCCGGGATGGCATCTAGCCTGGCTTTCACGCCGGTCCAAGGAATTGAACTCGTAAATCCGAACAGAACGGCATCGGATGGTCCAGTCTCTGGCACCGACAGCGTCTTCTCCGAGCGCCGCGGCTTTTCAAACGTCGCGCGACAGCTCAAGCGATAACGAACGCACAGAGAATTACGCCTAGAGAATTGATGAATACAAAAATACAAATTCTAGTCGTCGGATGCGCCTGATATGATATCGGCGTCGTCGCAGAGCTCGCGCTCCCGGCGCGACGACGCGTCACGGCTCGGCGCGTTCCGCGCGACTCGTTTCCATCCCCGCGTCGCGGTTAAAGCTCCACGCGCGCGGTTTCCCTCTCCTGCCCCGGTCTATAAAAGCCTCGCTCGTTCAAATACGTCTCCACGCGCTCCACCGTCCACTCGCTCGTCAGTTTCGCCGTCTCCACGTTGTTCCCGCGTTCGTCTTGCATGTGCAGCGACGGCGGGTGTCCCGGCGTCCACGTCACGCCCACGCGTTCGCCGTACCCCCCGACCTCGACGACTTCCTTCAGGAACGTCTTGATCTCCGGGAGGCGGTTCAATTTTCATCCCGGGCACGATTGGAATTGCGCCCGCGCGAACGCGCCTTCGCCCGCGGTCCCGCGCGCGACGCGCGCGAGCGCGACGCACGCGGCGACGACGCGCGCGGCGACGACGCGACGCGCGGGACGACGACGCGTCGTCGTTCGCGTCGTCGTCGCCGTCGACGTCATCGCCGGACGCGCGACGCGCGATGTCGCATCGTCGCATCGTCGCGACGTCGACGTCCCGCAGACGCTCGAGCGCGTGTTATCCGCATCGGCGTCGCGGCATCGCGCGACGCGGACGCGAGGTGCGATGATGCGCGCGACGACGACGACGACGACGTGCGCGACGACGACGACGTGCGTGACGACGCGCGCGAAGACGCGCGCGACCACACGCGCGACGCGACGCGCGCACGTCGCGCGCGCGAACGCATCGCCCGACGGGGACGCATCCAAAGGCGCGTGCTCGGGGTCGTGCGACTCGTGCGGGCTGGCGAAGGAGAAGATGCAGTGCGATGGGAGCGGGCGAATCCAGGGCGGGATGGGGGCGATCCCGCTGTTCGCGTGGTGGCCGATCAAGGCGTACAGACCGTGCCCGGGATTGATCGATAACGGGGGGGTGTACACGCGAAAAGGCCAAGACGTGAACGCGATTTTGTGGGGGGAATCGGGGAAGGATTAATCGTGTTTTGCCTAGAGAACTATCGTGTTACAACAACAACAACATCGACAAGATATATCGCTAATGTATCGCTAATTTAAAGCTGCGCGTTTTCGTCGTCTCCGATCGCCGCGGAGTCGACGTCGCCTTGTTCCACGAGACGCGCGAAGCCGACGTCTCGCGCGCCGGCGCGACCGGCGCCGCCCATGTTTTGTCGAGCCGCACCCGCCAATGATTCCTCTATCACGATCCCTTGAGTCTCGGGTAATGTAAGCGTTGTTAAGCACGCTGATGCGGCGACGAGACCGAGAACGACGGGAGGAATCGCCGCACTGATGGTTTGCGCGAGAATAATCCCAGGCGCGATGATGCCGCCGACGCGAGCGGCGAGCGAACACGTTCCCAGGCAAGCCGATCGTACGATGGTGGGAAACAACTCAGTGGTGTACAAGTAAATCATGTTGAACGATCCAGCGATTCCGAACCGCCCAATCATCGACACGAAAACCTGAGACGAACCGCTAAACATCGAGCTCGAGAAAACACCCACGGCGGCGGTCCCCATAAGCACGAGCAGCGTCATTCTTCGTCCGAGTCTGTCGACGTATATTTGCGCAAAAACGTGCGAAGGAAACTCAACGATGCCACTGATGAACGTGTTCATGTATACCGACCCACTCAAAGCATCAACGTTGAGTGATAACCCGTAATACACCATACTCGTGACGCAGAAAATGTACGCCATGGCGACGAGTCGCTGTCGCAACACCGGATACGGGAGCACCGCGGTGACGTTCAAACCTTTCACCACGCGAGTTTGCTTCAGCGGCGGCAGTCGACCAGTAAATTTCGGGTTCCCTCTTGCGAGGTGAGTCATCACTTCGTGTGCCTTGTCAGCCTTCCCAGTTGCCAAATACCAACGAGGAGACTCCCACAGAAATTTGGACGATAGCGCGACGTACGCCAATCCGCTGAGTCCACAAAATGTGGAAAAAGTCCTCCACTTTGGCATCGTATACGCCACCGGAGCCATCAGCGCGATCCCTCCGGACCAAAAGTATTGCGTTGAGATCCCAAGGACGGCTCGCCACTTTATTCCGAGCACCTCAGTGCACAGGACGTAGCTCGCCACGCCGAGCCCGCCGCAACCGAATCCACGCAGCATCGTGCACCAAAAGTACGTCCAGTAACCACCCGCCATCGCCGCGAGCATAGCGCCCGCGCTCGCCAACGCGGTGGAGACGTATAGGCCGAATACGCGCCCTTTGCTATCGGCGATCTGGCCCAAAATTCCAGCCCCCATCAAGAAACCGACAAAGAAAATAGAATTCGCGAGTTGCACCTTGTACTCGTGCGCGCACACCAAGTCCCACTCCGATACGATTGAACTCTTCGCGTCTACCCACGTCCAGAGCTCTCTGTCCATGGCGCATATATTTAATAATTTTCCACTGTCCCCGTCCAAGCATCCGTTCTCCGTCGCGCACTTCCAATCAACCTCGCGCGCCGTGAACACCGACGTCAGCGTGAGAAACGCCGCCGGGAGCCACGCGACGGAGCTCAGCGCGAACTGCGCGAGCTGCGTGTGATTCGCCTGTCCGATGCGTTCGTCGAACAATTCATCAATCGTGCGTTCGTTTCCCTCGTCACCGCAACCACCGTCGTCGTCGTTCGCGAGCGTCGTCCCCGCGCCCTCGTCGTCGCGTCCTCGTCGTCGCTCCGCCGCGTCCGCGTCCCACGTCGCCGCGACGTCGAGCTCGACGTCGACGTCGTCGACGCTCGCGCGCATCGTCGTCGTCGTCGTCGTCGTTCGCGTTATCGAGACGACGCGCGAATCGGGTCCCGGCACGGCGACGCGACGCGTCGCGCGTTGACGCGCGCCGAGAAGATTTGATTGATTGATGGAGTTCGATTTCGATTTCGATTTCGATGTCCGCCGTAACCGTCGCGACCGCTGTGGGGGTAAAAGTAAAAAAGCGCGCGACGGCCCGATGACGCGACTTTTTACCGCACTCGACGACGGACGACGGACGACGACGGACGACGACGATGTTGAGTCGAGCGGTGACGACGAGCGCGCGACGATGCCGCGCGTTGGCGTCGTCGCGCGCACCGACGCGCGCGTTCGTGAGCGCCAAGCTTCCCGATTTGGACTACGACTTCAGCGCGCTCGAGCCGGTGATTTGCGCAGAGATCATGGAGATTCATCACCAAAAGCACCACAATACCTACGTCACGAACTTTAACATCGCGCAAGAGAAGTACGCGGAAGCGGAAGCGAAGGGTGATTACGCGGGGATGATCGCGATGCAGCCGGCGATCAAATTCAACGGCGGCGGACACGTGAACCACGCGCTGTTCTGGAAGTGCCTGACGCCGCCGAAGGACTACGCGCTTCCCGAGGGCGAACTGCTGAAGATGATCGAGCGCGACTTTGGATCGTTAAACGCGATGCAAGATAAATTTACGGCAGCCACAGTGGCCGTGCAAGGCTCTGGTTGGGGCTGGTTGGGCTACGACAAGGCGAACAAGAAGCTCGCCGTGACGACGACGGCAAACCAAGACGTCTGCTTGAGCACGGGACTGACCCCGATCCTCGGTGTCGATACCTGGGAGCACGCTTACTATTTACAGTACAAGAATCTTCGCCCGGATTACGTCAAAAACCTGTGGAAGATCATCAACTGGAAGGTATGGGACATCGGCGAATCGAGGCGAACACACCAGGGCGCCGCGAAGCCGTAGACTGACGAAATCGCGACAACTTTTCTCATCCCTCGCAGAATGTCGGTGAAAACCTTAAGAGCGCAATGTAAACAAACTTAACAAAACATTTCCTCATAAATTACTCTTCTTTCGTTATTATTGGCTTGCTTGTGCATCAATCAGGCTACGAGATACAGAGCGCGCTGATAAAATCTGTGTTGCTATGCTATGCGCGCCTCGACCTCAGTCCATGCGTTGCTCTTCCTCATCCGTGCTGACGTCCTCGGCAGCTTCTTCATCGATTTCTTCCAACTCGATGTCTTGTTCGCCCTCGGCTTCCATGATCACCTTCACGCACTCTTCCCGCTCGTTGTGCATCGCTTCGTCCAGCGGCGTTCTGCCGGCTTGATTGCAAACGCTCGCGCTCCCTCCTTTGTCCAGGAGCAGTTGCACGATATTGGCGTGACCGTTCAGACACGCCCAGTGCATGGCCGTGCTACCCTGATCGTTCGTCTTGTTCACGTCCGCGCCGTACTCGAGAAAGAGCGATACAATTTCCACATGCCCATTCGCGGCGGCGAACAAAAGTCCGTCGTACGCGTCCGCGAGCGCGCCTTGGTCCAAGTACGCCCGACACTCGTCGAACTCACCGTAACGCGCCGCATCGGCCAACGCCTCGCTCAATTCTTCCGCCGTCGACATCGGAAACGCGCGCGCCGGCGAATGCGAAAGCGCAGTTTCCATCGCCGCCGACGCGAACTCCCGTGTGGCGCCAATCTCGCAGGTCTTCGCAGAGTCGTTATTCACCAGCGTCCACGATGAGCGCCTCGGCGCGCGTCGGGCGATCGACGCGCGCGATGGAGACGAAATCAAAGCCAAACTTCATCGTCGGCTTCGCGTATTTACTCGGTGCGTCACGACGACGACGGCTGCGAGAACCGTCGCGCGCGATGCGCGTCAAACGACACCAACGACATCGTACGCGCTCGACGCGACTCGCGTCGCGACTCGACTGACGACGAGGTTTTCATCGCGAAGCGACGCAACTCACGTCGAAACTTTTACCGTTCTTCATCAACACCCTGGTGGCCCGCCGACTCACGCCGGAGGAGTTCGGCGTTCCAACCGTGCACTTTTATCTGCTGTCCACGGCGATTCTCACCACCCGCGAAGGCTTTCGTCGAGCACTGATGAGAGATTCCGTGAAGGACGCCTCGCTCGGGTACGCCTGGCTCGTACTTCCGATCGGTGGCTTTCTTTCCATCGTCATTCCTCTGGGCGTGATTTGGTCGCAAAACATATCCACCCGCGAACCGTACGGCTTGGCGCTACTCTACTACAGCGCCGCAGCGTTCATCGAACTGTGCGCGGAGCCATATTACATCCGAGCGATGCGAATGTCGGCGTTCAAGCTGAGACTATTCGCAGAAACCACGTCCACGGTCCTTAGAAGTGTCTTGACGTACGCGCTGGTTTCAGCGAACCAAAACAACGTCGTCATGGCGTTTGCG